>JAESFX010000197.1_pt1 | contig 50291 bp, 45 predicted proteins | sample 9269501 | NCBI WGS metagenome assembly JAESFX01 (sample SAMN14515570, study PRJNA621655) | algae metagenome | isolation source: Desmonostoc geniculatum HA4340-LM1 and co-occurring heterotrophs from cave... | place: USA: Maniniholo cave, Kauai, Hawaii | collected 2009-07-28
ATATCACGTCTAAAATCTAGTATTATGTAACTTAGCTGTACTTAATAGTTCTCCTTCATCTACCGTCACATTTTTGTACTTCTTATTTGCCTTCTACGGGTTTGTTCGGCTAGGTGCAAGATGTGAGACTATAGGCCTTGTTTCATCTGTAGATGGCAAACAGCCGCCAACAGGATTGCAATTGCGCGACCACTTTGCCCATCAGGTACTAGCGCAAGTGGACTTTGTATCGCTGGTGAAAACTCTAGAGCAGACATGCGACCTACTAATAGAAGTTGGCCCAGGAAAAGTACTCTCTGGATTGGTAAACGACATCAACGGGTTGCAAGGGCTGCAATGTCTGCCTGTGGAAGCCAAACCTGGATTTGACCAGTCGTTGAACATGATGTTAGCTAACGTATTTGCTCGTGGTCATGACATCAACTGGGAAGCACTTTACGAAGGTCGGCTTATACGTCCTTTTGTACCAGCCTCAGAACGCATCTTCATCGACAATCCTGTAGAACGACCATTTCATGTATCTGCAACGCACTCATCTCCATCCTTGGAAATTACTTCTGAAAGCTTGCTGAATTATTCAGTGTTTGGCAAACACAACTATATTTCACCAGAGGTGCTGCAAGATTATTTAGCTCGACGCGGTAAGTTTATAGCTGAAGTCATCCGAGCCGATCTGCAAACTCTGCCTTTAGTTGCAACTCCTCAAAATGCTGCCAGAACAACTCACACAGTTAATGGTAATGGCTTTCATACTGCTATTTCTACTTTACTGAAGCCTGGGGAAACCAATGGCATTGTGGCAAATGGTAATCAGGGTGTTGAGTTTTTATTGGCAGACTTGATTGTTCAACAAACAGGATATGTCAAAGAAAGTATCACAGCAGAATTGCGATTACTTGACGATCTCAATCTGGATTCCATCAAAGCCGGTGAAATTGTCGCAGAAGCCGCCAAGCTATTTGGTGTCGCCGGAAAAATTGACCCACCTGCTTTAGCTAATGCCACTATTCAAGAGATTGCTGAAACGATTCGCAGTTTTATGTCAAGCGATCGCGCTTCTTTAGTATCGACGATGGGTACAACCGATGCGATCGCCTCCTCACTGACCGACCTGATTATCCAACAAACAGGGTATGTCAGAGAAAGTATCACAGCAGAATTGCGATTACTCGACGATCTCAACCTCGACTCCATCAAAGCCGGTGAAGTTGTCGCAGAAGCCGCCAAGCTATTTGGTGCTGCTGGGAAAATTGACCCGCCTTCTCTAGCCAATGCCACGATTCAAGAGATTGCTGAAACAATTCATAATTTCATCCCAAATAATAACGGGAATGGAATTAAAATCTCAAAACCGATCTCAACAGTTTCTTTAAAGCAAGATTTCAAAAATCAAAACAACGGCAAAACACCAGCAGCCCGGCCAGAATTAACACGTAAGCAACTGGTGCGTGATTACATCATCCAAAATGTTCCAGAGGAACTTCCCTCAGTTGCTTTAGGCAGACAAATGCCAGAAAACTGGCAGACTGCGAATGTGCTGATTCTTTACGAATTCAGTAATGTAGACAAAATAGCAGTCTTGTGCGATCGGCTTCGCACTCAAGGCGCTCAAGTTCAAAGTGTAACCTTTGCAGAAGTCAGCCCTCAGACACTAACTAACAACGTCGATGTAACTCACTTCATTGCAGTATTGCCTTGTACGCCCAACACCCAATTGTCATCAGAAGCCCGTTTGATTGGCATGATTGAACGGTTACGCAGTGTCGCCACTCCACCTCTAGCATCCCGTGACCATACAACAGTTGCTTATGTCCAATTTAGTGGGGGACATTTCGGAGCGCAACTACCACTAGCAGATATGGAACAATGCTGTACAGTTGGTTTTGCAGCGAGTTTGCATTTAGAGCGCATCGATCTCAAAGTTCGGGTAGTTGATTTCTCCCCCACGGTAGATCCCAGCAGTCTGGCAGAATGTGTCTTCAGAGAACTCTCTACTCCCCATGTTTATGCAACTGTAAGTTACAATGCCGATCTCAAGCGCTACGTTCCTCGGCCTCAGGTGCAACAACCTGTGGATTATCTAGACCGCCAAATTACCTGGTCATCTGAGGATGTCATCCTCGTCACCGGTGGAGCAAAAGGCATTACTGCCGAGTGTGCCCTGGCTCTAGCTAAAGACACAGGTATCCGTGTGGCACTTGTAGGACGTTCACCTCATCCTGATGACAACATTCAACAAAGTAGTAGTTCTGATATTACCCGTACTCTTGGGCGCTTTTATGCTGAAGGACTAACTTGCCACTACTATGCATGTGACGTTGCTGACTACCAGGCAGTAGTAAATCTCTTGCAAAAAGTTAGGCAAGAGCTAGGTGAGATATCAGGAGTAATTCATGGAGCTGCCCTCAATAAGCCAAGACTGATTGAGCAAGTTTCTACAGAAGCAGCATTTGATGAAATCAGTCCTAAACTTCTCGGTTTGATTAATCTATACAAAGCACTGGAAGCTACACCACTGAAGCTTTTCGCCGGTTTTTCCTCGGTCATCGGCTTTACAGGAATGCAACGCAATGCTTGGTATGGCTTCTCTAATGAAACTTTGGATCTGATTTTACGCCGTTTTAAAGCTCAACACCCTCAAACCGCCGTGATTTCAATGGCATATAGTGTGTGGGAAGAGGTAGGAATGGGAGCGCGAATGGGCAGCGTTCGGAGCCTGAACAAAATGGGTATTAGTGCCATTCCCAAAGATGCAGGCGTTAGTCGATTCTTGCATCTAATCAAAAATGAACCCGCAGATTTGCGAGTTGCGATCGCAGCACCTATGCAAACCTTAGCTGCTTTTGAATCAAGTGGTTTTGATACCTGGTATCCAGGATTGTTCTCACCTCCTGCTTCGTCGAAGTTTTTAGAGAAGATTCTAATTTATCAACCGGGTGTAGAGGTTGTTCTGAGAGCGCACCTCAGTCTTGAGCAGGATTCATACTTAAAGGATCACCTCTATAAAGGTTCATATCTGTTCCCGACTGTATTCGGTTTGGAGGCTATGGGACAAGCAGTTGCCTATGTCACTGGCAAAGATTCCTTACCAACTGTGCAGATAAAAGATATTCGTTTAGAACGTCCGATTGTTGTAGCTCCTGACAAAGGAGTGGACATCGAAATTCATGCAGAAGTACTTGAACGAGAACTAAAAAATGATCCACAGCAAGTTTATGTAACTATCAAAACCGAACAGACAGGATTTGCCATCAGCCATTTTTCAGCCACATTTTTACTAGGTGTTGAAAGGAATCCATCTGTAGAACAGGTTAAACTTCCAGAAGTACCTCTAGATATTGAGCCGAAAGCGGATCTTTATAGTTGGTTACTTTTCCAGGGCCCCAAGTTTCAGCGTTTACAAGAGATTTATAGCCTGAATTCCCACAGGTGTGTATTCAAAACCCAGAGAAACTTGTATTCTGCCCAGGAGCAAGAACAATCTTTAGATAGAGCGCAAGGGCCTTTCTTGCTTGGAGATCCTTATTGCAGAGACTCATTGCTGCAAGCTGGACAACTAGTAATTCCGCAGGATCTTTGTTTGCCCATCCGCATCGAAAGTCTGGAAATCGATCAATCAGATCGAGATGGAACTGGTTCATATATTGGTGTTACCACACCCCAAGGGCGAAAAGGTCAACAGTATCACAGTAATGTTTTTCTTTTAGCTGCCGATGGGCGTGTTATGGAAAGACTCAGTAGCTATCAATTGCGGATACTAGAACACCGTGAAGAGAATCCCACTGCTGAAGATTTGGCCGATCCTAGCCAGAGGGATGAACAGATTATTTACAGAGAATTGAGCAATCGATCGCCTTTATTCAAAGTCGTTGCACCAGAGATATCATTGGCTTATCTTCCTGGTATCCATGCACTATTACCCACGGAACGTCATCAACTGGAATTACCTCTATTCCATAGAGCGATCGCTCAACTGCTGAACAATAATGCTAATCTCATATCCAAAGTACGGATTCAGTGGACGGAATCTGGTAAACCAGTAGTTGTAGGACTCGCAGAAGAAAAAATCGAAGTATCGCTTTCCCATGACGAACGTGTTTGTTTCTGTGTTGCCGGTCGAGGAGTGCAGGGTTGTGATATCGAACCGGTAACTCATCGCAGTGTAGAAGATTGGGTTGCCTTACTAAGTTCTTCTCGATACCCATTAATCCAACAGCTAGAAAGCAAAGACTCGGTAGATCGGGCTGGTACGCGAATTTGGACAGCCATAGAAGCCTTACGTAAGGCGACTAAGGCAAAAGACATTAACCTAGCGATCGAACGCATAGAAGGGGATAGCATTTTATTCAGTGATGTGGCTCTTAACAGTCAACTTAAAGTTCTCACTTTTCCCATTCAACTGACACGCAGCCCTGAAAGAATAATTGCCCTAGTTGTTGTCCCATTCCGCTCTTTAAATTGGATTGCTGGCTCAATTTAACTAACTTTAATCAATCAAAAATCTGCTCACCTCGCAAAACTTTTAGTCAACGAAATAGGAAATGTCAGTGAACAACACAACTCAGTCTCAAGCTTACGATGTCGTCATTATGGGTGCTGGGATCGCTGGAGTATGTCAAGCTCGTCACTTGCTGCTGAATATTCCCAACATCAAAATCGCCTTAATTGATCCACGTCCTGAAGAACGGACTGAAAAAGATTTAAAAATTGGTGAGTCAACTGTCGAAGTTTCCACTCTCTTTTTCGGCAAAGAGTTAGGTCTTTATGATTACTTAATTGAGAATCATCCGCCGAAATTTGGACTAAACTATCATTGGCCTAAAGACCCAAAAAATACACAGACCATCGATGACTACTATCATGTCTGGTCTATTAAACAACCCCCGCTAGCTTCCGTTCTCATGAACCGCGCCAAGTTCGAGCGGGATGTCTTGAAAATGAATAAGGAGATGGGAGTTGACTTTTACAATGGTCGTGTAGTCAACGTTGATTTAGGCTCTGGTGATATCCCAAACAATGTTAAGGTGAAAATAGGTAATGATTACCTAGAACTTACAACCAAGCATCTTATTGATGCAGCAGGACGCAAATTTATCATTATCTTAAGCACATTTTCGCTTTGCTAAAAGCATCTGCTCTAGCTGGTTGGGATAACTGGATTTTCAAATTGAAAACCAAAGGTGTGCCAGACAACAGTATCACTGCAAAAGCTAGAGAAGATTTCAAGAGTTACCAACACCAACCCGACTTGCAGCCCTGGATTAATTTGGCTAATGAAAAGGCGTTACCAAATGGAACTCATGAATTCCCAAGCTTAAAGGACGAAAATACACTCAAGGTTCCAGAATTAGTCACGTTGCCAGCGGAAATCAAGTCTTAATTTTAGCTGGAGAATAACAACAAATATGAAAATGGCAGTTGAGTTTTAAGGCTTGTATATTTAGCTACTGCCATTCTTTCTTTCAATTATTGCATAACTACTGTTTAACACCTAAAAAGCCATGCTAGCTCAAGTAGATTATAATGAAATTGAATATCAGCAACAGTTTTTTCAGACTGGTAAAACCAAAAATCTTGATTTTCGGATTCAACAACTGAAAATTCTTCAACAGGCAATTGAGAATAATAAAGATAATATTGTTCAAGCTTTAAAAGCTGATTTGCATAAATCAGGCTTTGAAGCTTATTTTGAAATAATTGGAGTTTTAGAAGAAATTAAATATGCTCTCAACAATATTAGAGCATGGACAAAACCACAGAAAGCTGCTACTCCCTTTTATCAGTTTCTTTCTTCTGCCCAAGTTCGTTCTGAACCTCTTGGTGTGATTCTGATTATTGGCCCTTGGAATTACCCATTTAATTTAATGTTTGCGCCATTGGTGGGTGCGATCGCTGCTGGTAATTGTGCGATTTTAAAACCATCAGAAATAGCTCCTTATACTTCTGAGGTCATAGAAAAAATAGTTCACGAAAATTTCGATCCATCTTTTATTGAAGTGATTGAAGGCGGTATTGAAACCAGTCAAGAACTATTGTCACAAAATTTTGATCGTATCTTTTTTACTGGTGGCACTGAAGTTGGTAAACTTGTAATGGCAGCCGCCGCTAAAAATCTAACTCCAGTTACCCTTGAGCTAGGTGGAAAAAGCCCTTGTATTGTTGATGAAAATATTCATCTTGAACATACAGCTAAAAGAATTGTTTGGGGTAAATTCTTTAATGCAGGTCAAACTTGTACTGCACCTGATTATCTGTTAGTAAATCGCAAAATTAAACAAGATTTATTGACTAACATTAAAAAACAAATACAAATTTTTTATGGCGACGAACCTTCAGTAAGTAAAAGCTATGCTAGAGTCATCAATCAAAAACATTTCCGCCGCCTTTCGCAATTATTAGAAAGTGGTAATATTTTAGTGGGAGGCGAAACGAATTTAGAGAATCTTTATATTGCTCCTACTATTATCGATCAAGTCTCTTGGCAAGACAAGATCATGCAAGAGGAAATTTTTGGGCCGATTCTTCCTGTTCTAGAATATACAGATTTATCAGAAGCGATCGCCCTTGTAAATCAACAACAAAAACCCCTTGCTTTATATTTTTTTTCTAGTAATAAAAAAAATCAAGAGCGGATTTTGCAAGAAACTGTCTCTGGTGGAGTCTGCATTAACGATACCGTTATGCATTTGACTGTTCCTTCTTTACCTTTTGGTGGAATTGGTACTAGTGGCATGGGTCGTTATCATGGTAAAGCTGGCTTTGATAACTTTTCTTATCAAAGAGGCATATTAAATAAATCTTTTCTGATTGATTTGAAATGGAGATATCCTCCCTATCCAGAGAAAAATAAACACTAAATAATAATATTCTCAACCAACTGATTCTGAATTTCTAATCTACTAATCAAGTAGTCTTGACTATGATTGTCGCAAAAAAAATTAGTCCCTATCTTACAGGTAACTTTTCTCCAATACAAACAGAAATCACAGCAAATGACCTCCCGATAATTGGAGAATTACCAACTGATTTATCAGGAATATTTGTCCGCAATGGTCCTAATCCCCAGTTTCCTCCCAAAGGTGATTACAAGTGGATTGATGGAGATGGGATGTTGCATGGGGTGGAGATTAATAATGGCAAAGCCACTTACCGCAACCGCTATGTCCAAACACGGGGATTTAAACTGGAACAGAAAGTAGGTCGAGCCGTCTGGACAAGTCTGATGGAATCGCCACAACTTCACAACCCTCCCAATAATCTTTTCAGTCCGTTCAAAAACACTGCTAACACTGGCATAGTGTGGCACGCAGGTCAATTATTGGCACTTTGGGAAGGAGCCGAACCATACGAAATTACGATACCTGACTTGACAACAATCGGGCCATTCACTTATGGAAATCAACTGAATTCTCCCTTCACCGCTCACCCCAAAGTTGATTTTGTAACTGGGGAAATGATGTTTTTTGGATATTCTCTACTAGAGCCACCTTATTTAAGGTACAGCGTGGTTTCATCTGAGGGAGAGTTACTAAGAACAGTTCCGATTGATTTGCCTACAGGGGTGATGATGCATGACTTTGCCATCACTGCAAATTACACAATATTCATGGATTTACCCCTGACATTTCGCTTAGAAAGGCTACAACGCAGAGAGCCAGCTTATATGTTTGAACCAAATCTGCCCAGCCGTTTTGGTATTATTTCCCGTCATAGCGATGGCAGAAATATCCGCTGGTTTGAAGTTTCTACCTGTTATGTTTTACATATTCTCAACGCCTATGAAACAGAAGAAGAAGTCGTCATCATTGCCTGTCGCACAGATGATGCTCAACTGCTGAACATACCGACAAAAACAAACTTACGTCACAATCAAATTAATAAACCGCAGTTATATGGCTGGCGATTCAATCTCCGCACAGGTGCAGTCCAAGAAGGAACAATTGATGATTTAGCTTCAGAATTTCCTAGTTTAAATCAGCAATTTGTTGGAAGACGGAATCGATACGGCTATACAGCCAGAATGGTGCCGGAACTGCTACCTGTATTTACTTTAGATGCACTCATTAAGTATGACTTTGCCAATGGTTATTCTCAAGTCCATGAGTGGGGGACTGGTCGCTATGGAGGAGAGGCAATATTTGTCCCCCGTTCCAACGCGACTCAAGAGGATGATGGTTGGTTGTTAACTTTCGTCTACGACACAGCTACAAAAACCTCAGAGCTAGTAGTGGTGAATGCCCAAGATATCACAGATAAACCTGTAGCCCGCATTCTTCTACCCCAGCGAGTTCCTTACGGTTTCCACGGAACTTGGATTCCAGAAAAATCAATGCATCCAGCTTTTTAAATCAGGAGAAAGATGATGATTCAAGACGCTTGGCAATCAAGTTTGAATAAAGCGACACTACCGACAAATTTGATAGCTACTTGGGCTGAACGCGATGTGCAAGAAAGTGATGGTGGTATACAGAAACGATTAGAACAGGTTGGTCGTTCGTTAATGAAAGGATACCATACAGCTGTTACTGATGAATTAGAAGCGATCGCCCCCAAGTTAAATGAAATCGATGAGGAGTTGCGGGGATTTGCTTACGAAGGTGTCGGTATGGGACTAGCACAACGTGATTTTCTGACACCCAGTAGCCAAAATCGGATAGCCACATTTGTTGCAGGTGATGGTGCAGCTTATGCAAACATGGTTTATGTCGGTTTGGGTTTGATGTTAGCCAGAGTTGGGCGACCTATCGAACCGCATTTGCAAAGACTTGATAACGCTAAGGGTTGGTTATTAGTCGATGGCTACGGCTACTATCAAGGTATGTTCTACTGGCGAGACTCACTCGATAGTCAAGTCATCTCGCAACCAATTTCTGGTTATACCCGCAGTGTCTTTGACCAAGGTTTAGGTCGCAGTATTTGGTTTGTCGATGGTGGCGATGTCAATCGCATCGCACGCACCATTGATGCCTTTTCACTCGATAGACGAGAAGATTTATGGGGCGGTGTAGGTTATGCCTGTGCTTACGCTGGTGGTGCAGAACGTGCAACCATAGAAGCCTTAGGAAATACAGCAGGTGCTTATCGCTTGCATTTAGCGCAGGGTACTGCTTACGCTGCTAAATCCCGTCAATGTCTTGGCAACCAGTCAGTCTATACAGAATTGGCTTGTCAGGTGTTGTGGGGAGTGAGTGCTGATGCAGTAGCTGACAGTTTAGCCACTAATGGCGAAACTCCAGAATCTCGCTTATGGCAGCATTACCGGGCACGGATACCTCATCCAGTTAGAGCAACCTTAGCAGCTTAGTATTTATAAGAAGAATTCAGAACTCAGGAGTCAGAATTCAGTATGAATTCTGTACGAGTGGGTGATAGCGACGCGCAAAGCGAGTCTGCGATAGCGCAGCGGTAGCGAGTCATCGAGCGTCGCGTCTGAATATTGGTTAAAAGCGAGTGGAATGGTGGGCGAAACTAGGATGAAATTTTTTTCACTCATTTAAAACTCTATCCCTTTATGGGTAGAGTATTCTGAATTTTGCTATTGCCAGCGATCGTAATATTCAAGTAACTAATGAAGACGTGGTACTGTGGCGCTTGCTGATACAAATCGGCATCCGGACTACCGTACTGCTTAGACTTTAAGTTACACAGCAGATAACTTTACAACAGCCAAGAGGTAAATAACGTATGGCTCAGTTTTTTGGTAGTCCCAATGATGATACTTTTGTCGGTACTTTAGATGCAGACATTATCTATGGGTTAGACGGCAACGACACTATCTTCACCGAGACTGGTAACGATATTATTCTGGGCGGTAATGGCAATGACGATTTCACCGCTGGAGGTGGAGATGATTTTGTTGATGGCGGGGACGGAGACGAGCTATTTTTTGGTGACTTTGACCTCAACGAAGACTTAGACATCGGTAATCCTGGAAATGATACGCTCAATGGCGGTAATGGAAGAGATTTTTTCTTCGGTGGTGGGGGCAACGATAACTTAAACGGCGGATCTGGGAATGATGTCTTCTTTGCCCAGGATGGCGATGACATCGTTAATGGTGATGATGGAAATGATGACTTTAATGGCGGAAATGGTAACGACATCCTTAATGGGGGTGAGGGTAACGATCGCATCCTTGCCGGTGCAGGCAACGATATAGTCATTGGTGGTTCTGGTAACGACCGACTTGGTGGTGACAGCGGCAACGACACCCTTGACGGTGGCGCTGGTAACGAGATTCTGATCGGGAATACTGGTAACGACGTACTCTTGGGTGGTGAGGGTAACGATATATTATTTGGTTCTAACCCTTTCTCCACCCCCGCATCCGGCGAAGACACAGCTGAAATAGATACCCTAACAGGCGGTGCGGGTAACGATATCTTCTACTTGGGAGAGCAGAGGATTATCCGGGACTCCGAAGTTTTTTACGATGAGGGAGGTGACAACGACTACGCTCTGATTACTGACTTTGAGCCTGGTAAAGACCGTATTGCACTGCCTTCAAATCTCCAGTTTGTTCCTGGTGGTAATTACAGTATAGGTATAGCCCCTTCTAACCTCCCAGAAGGAACAGCAATCTATCACGAGGGTGACCTGATTGCTATAGTTGCAGGTGTTTTACCTCCAGCGATTAGTGGTGGCTTCATCTTTGATATCGCTGATAGCCTTACCCTGACCTCGTTCAGTGGCGATGAAAGTGACAATACCCTCGTTGGCACTTTAGGGAATGACACAATCTCTGGATTAGGTGGGGATGATACCATCTTCACTGAGTCTGGGAATGACTTAATCTTTGGTGGTAGTGGAAATGATGATTTCACCGCCGGAGCCGGAGATGATGTCGTCAATGCAGGGTCTGGAGATGACCTGGTTTTTGCAGACTTTGACCTCAATGAAGACTTAGACGTGGGTGAGGCTGGGAATGATACCGTTAACGGTGGTGATGGCAGAGATATTATCTTTGGTGGGGGCGGCGACGATAAGTTAAACGGTAATGCCGGAAATGATGTCTTATTTGGGCAAGATGGAAATGATGTCCTCAAAGGTGGAAGTGGGGATGATGATTTCAATGGTGGAAATGGCGACGATATAATCCGTGGAGAAAATGGCAACGACCGAGCTCTTGCTGGTGCAGGTAACGATCAAGTTTTTGGTGGAAGTGGTTTTGATCGCCTGAATGGTGACAGCGGTAACGACACTATCAACGGTGGAGATGGGGATGATATCGTAATTGGGAATGCTGGCAGCGACATTCTCTTGGGTGGCAGCGGCAATGATACATTCTTTGGAGCTAACCCCTTTTCCACACCAGAATCTGGCGAAGGCAAAAACGAGGTTGATATTTTAACTGGCGGCAGCGGCAGGGATATCTTCTTCCTGGGAGAAGAACGGATTATCCAAGACTCCGAAGTCTTCTACGACGATGCAGGGGATAATGACTATGCTCTGATTACTGACTTTAAGCCCGGTGAAGACCGTATTGGACTGCCTTCAAATCTCGGGTCTTTTCCTGGTGGTAACTTTAGCCTTGGTCTAACCCCTTCTAACTTCCCAGAAGGAACAGCAATTTACTTCCGGGGCGATCTGATTAGTATCGTTCAAGGTGTTTCGTTTGCGGAGTTATCGTCTAGTGGTTCCTTTGTCTTCAGTTAGATAAGCTATTTCGCATTTAATTTTGATGCATTTTGTGCATCAAAATTAAAGTTTCCCATTCAAATTGCCTCATTTGAATGGGGAGAAACAGCTTATATGCATGTCTATCTGAAATTAGATGAGTACGAACATTTGGGTATCAAAGCCTGTATTCGTTGTTTGATAAGCTTTACAGGCTTTTTTGGATTATGATTTCCACGCAACTTGGATTTCAGAGTAGTTTTTGAAATAGTTTCACTTTAGAGGGTAATTAAGAGTTATGGCTACGATTATTATTCCCGGAACTGATAAAGACGATTTCATTTTCCAAGATGCTGAAGATGATACAGTAATTGATGGCCTTGGCGGAAACGACATAATTATAGTCGGAGGTGGAAATGATGTCATTATTGGTGGAGAGGGCAATGACTTAGTTTCTTCGGGAAGCGGAGATGACCTGGTTATAGGGGGAAAAGGCTCAGATACTATTTTTGTTGGTGATGGGGATGACTTAGTTTCTGCATCAGAAGGAAATGATACTGTCATTGGTGGTAATGGTGACGATAAGCTTTTGGGCGGACTTGGACGTGACTTGCTGATTGGGGGAGATGGTGATGATATTCTCTTTGGAGATACTGATGTCATCGCTGGAAAGGGAGGCGCAGACAAAATTTTCGGTGGCGACGGCAATGATGAAATTGAAGCGGGTGCTGGGGACGATCTAGTCTATGGGGGTGCAGGCAGCGATCGCATTTCAGGAGGACGGGGTAATGACATCATTGAGGGCGGATCTGGTAATGACCTTGTAGAAGCTAGCAGTGGCAATGATTCGGTAAAAGGTGGAGGTGGAAATGACGTCCTCTTCGGTGCCGAAGGTAGCGATCGACTCTTTGGTGACTCAGGTGATGACAAACTTAATGGTGAAAAAGGCAATGATATTGTAGCTGGTGGTGACGGGGATGATTTCCTGTTAGGTGGATCTGGAGATGACACATTAAGAGGAGATATAGGTAACGATCAGTTACTCGGTGCTGAGGGCGATGATGTACTAATTGGTGTTAATCCTGGGGGATTGCCAGGAACACCGATTTCTAACTTTGGTGTGGGTGAAATAGACTTTCTAATTGGAGGTGATGGTTTAGATACGTTTGTACTAGGTGGCAACAATAATGTCTACTACGCTAACCCATTATTAGAGCAGGGATTAAAGGATTATGCTCTAATAGCTGATTTCAATACTGCATCTGATACTATTCAGCTTTTTGGTAACTCAGATAATTATTTGCTACGCGAGTCGTTTGGTTCATTACCTACTGGAACATTGATTTTCTCTGTTGATCCTACATCTTCGCCTGAGCTTATCGGCATAATTCAGAATGTTTCGATCTCAGCTTTAGACCTTAACAATTCGAGTCAATTTACTTTTGTTTCCTGAGCTTTTGACAAAAACTTAAGTAATTTTTGATGCTGCTTAAAAAGGAGAATCAAGATGATACAGGATGCTTGGCGAATAAGCGCAGATGAGGCTAGAGCACAAATGAAAGCTAATTTGCTCGGACGTAAAGTTGCAGTGAGGAATGCCAGAGTGCCACAGCGATTCGGACAGGTTGCTGAAGGAATGTGGCAGGGCTATCATGCAGCGATCGCCGATGAAGAACCAGAGGCTCTGGTAGCCAGGCTGAATGCAATAGAATCCGAGTTGTTTGGATTCGCCTTAGAGGGGGTAGGCATGGGTCTTGCCGAGTTGGATGCACTCAAGCCTAAGAAGCAGAATCGAGTGCAAGCATTTCTGGAAGGCGCTAGGACAGCTTATCAGACTATGGTATACTTAGGCGTGGGTTTGATGCTAGTTCGACGCGAACTGCCCATTAAGCCATATTTAACACAACTTAATCCCATAAGCAGTTGGCCAATAATTGATGGCTATGGCTTCAATCATGGTATATACCGATGGCGAGAATATATTGATGGTCAAGCTATTCCAGAGCAACTTGTCGGCTACACTTGCCGTGTCTTTGACCAGGGTTTGGGTCGTAGCATCTGGTTGTTAGACGGTACTGATGTCACTCGGATCTCTGTGACTGTAGGTGCATTTTCCTCTATAAGACAAGCAGATATTTGGGGTGGTGTTGGTTACGCTTGTTCCTCAATCTGTGGTGCGGAACGTGCAACCATAGAAGCCTTAGGAACAGCAGCGGGGTCTTATCTATCTGAGTTGGCTAAGGGAGCAGCTTGTGCCGCCAAGTTCCGTAAACTGCTCGGTAACCCAGCGGGTTATACAGAATTTGTCCATGAGGTACTGTGTGAGATGGCAGGTGACACCGGGACTAACGTTAGAGACATTCCAAATAACGAAGCAGAACCGAACCAACAAGTCTGGCAACACTACCGGGAGGTACTGTTAACTTAATTCAGCAAGAGTTACGCAGCTTAATTGAGATTCTCAGTATTGCTACAAACCCTCAGCGATCGCTATTGTTATGGGTTGGATAATAAAGCGCTTTTCAAAAGCCTTCCAATCGCCATAACTATAAATTATACTCAATGCACGTCAAGCCGCAGAACTCGCAGCACGTAGCTCCTACGGGCAATTAGTTGCCTACCTCGCAGTTCGCACACATGATGTGGCTGCTGCGGAAGATGTGCTTGGCGATGCATTCCTGGCTGCGTTGAAAGCTTGGCCGCTGAGTCTGTCAAAAGTTATCAGCCATATTGGGCGCTCAAAGCTCACCTGCTTAAGCATTTGGGTCAGAATTCACAAGCTAAACAGGCTTACACCCGTGCCATCGGTCTAGTAGAAGACCCAGCTATCCGCGAGTTTCTTGTTCGTCGATCTAGCGTTATCAGCTAATACGAATTTAAGTAGCGATCGCTCTCCCAAAAAGATTTGTATCATCAAACTGTAAAAAACAGGATAAGTCAGGAGTAAAACAGATTATATAGCTAAATTTTAGAGTAAATTTGTATACTTCATAAAATTTTAATTGGCTGTATTTATTCTTGTATTTTTTATCTAAATAGGTACGATTTCAATGCAATTAGTATTGTTATACATAAGGATTTAACTCAATGTTGATAACCGCTAAAAATAATATATACCATAGTTTTTCCAAGCAATACAAAGAAATTATTCCCTCTATTTTTGGCATCATAATTCTGTTAATTGTATGGTATATAATCAGCTTAAATCCTGAAACATCACTGCCTTCTCCTTTTAAGGTTATAACTGATACCTGGGACTTAATTATCGATCCCTTTTTTAACAAGGGAGGTAATAACAAAGGATTGTTTTGGTTGGTTATTGACAGCCTTGGACGAGTGTTTTTTGGCTACTCCCTAGCTGCAATAGTAGGTATTTTAGTTGGTTTTATTATTAGCTTGAACAAATTTACTAGACTGGCATTCGACCCAATTATCCAACTGTTGCGTCCGGTTGCGCCTCTGGCTTGGCTACCTCTTGCTCAGGCTATTTTCCTCAAACCCGATCCCTCAGCCATCTTTGTAATCTTGATCACGGCAATTTGGCCAATCATCCTTAATACTGCTTTGGGTGTGCAATTGATTCCTAGAGATTACACCAACGTTTCCAAGATTTTAGGACTCACAATTTTTGAGAACTTTTTTAAAATCTTACTTCCTGCTACACTTCCCTACATTTTCACAGGATTAAGGATTGCACTAGGTCTATCTTGGTTAGCTGTTGTTGCATCTGAGATGTTGCTTTCTTACGATGGAATTGGCTTTTTTATCGTCAATGCATACAACAACTCAGATATTAGTGAAATCATCTTGGCAATTATTTACTTGGGTGGAGTTGGTCTAATTCTAGACAAAATGATGGCTTATCTATGCTTCAAATTAACTCCACAAGAATAGCGTGCTTGCAGAAAAACCTTATCAGCTATAAGACATAAGAGGAATATAGTAAACATGTCTAGTTTTGTTGAAATTAAAGGGATAAAAAAGGAATTTAAACTATCGGATGGTAGTAAAAATATTGTCCTCCAAGATATTAACCTGAAAATTATGCCGGGAGATTTTGTTTCCCTCATCGGTCATTCCGGTTGTGGTAAGTCTACCTTACTTAATATTGTGGCTGGCTTGGAAAAACCAACACAAGGCTATGTGGAAGTTGACAGTCAATTAGTACGCAGACCTGGTTCCGATCGGATGATGGTGTTTCAGAACTATTCCCTCTTACCTTGGTTAACTGCTTGGGACAATGTTGCCTTAGCTGTTGATAAGGTAATGCGTCATAAATCCAAGAAAGAACGCTATCAGCTAATTGCTGATTCCCTGGAAATGGTGGGGCTGAAAGATGCCATTCGCAAAAAACCAACACAACTTTTTGGCGGAATGAAGCAACGAGTGGCGCTAGCACGAGCCTTAGCGATTAAGCCCAAGCTGCTACTTTTGGATGAACCATTTGGAGCTTTGGATGCTCTGACTCGTAGTTCTCTGCAAACTGAGTTGATGCATATTTGTAATACAAACGATATCACTGCCATGATGGTTACTCATGATGTAGATGAAGCACTATTGCTCTCTAATCGCGTGGTAATGTTGAAAAATGGCCCTGGTGCAACCATCGATCAAGTTTTGGAAGTGCCTTTTGTATATCCTCGATTCCCGACGGAGATTATGGATAGTACTAAATATCATGCACTCCGGCATGAGATGATGCAATTTCTGCACAGACAGCAGCAGGTTAAATATATAGAAAGCCAAGTTTTAAGCGTTTTGCCTAAATCAGTTTAGACTCTATCACACAAACTTGGCTAGCACAATATCTAAGCTAATAATGAAAAGTTTGTAGTAAGCACTTCAGTGCTTATAAAATTAAGAACTTTAGTCTTTAATTTTCTCCTAGTGTAATTCGTAATTACCACCATAACGGCATTTTAAATTGGATAGTTAAATTTGCTAGAAAAACATGGGGATACTGTTATACAGAGATGCAATTTGAATAACGATTAACTGATTACTATCAAAGTATATATAGGAATCCGATTTGATTTGGAGAATCACTCGTAGAGGAAAGGGACTCTTTATTGGGGACTCTTTACTGGGAAGAAGGAATAAAGGTGTACCTAGCTTCGTAAAAATCAAATATGAGTCCTATATATCTGTTTACTTGCAAGAGATGAATCGATATGACAAAGCTTTCTAGACGCAAATTTTTAGCAACCACAGGTGCGGCAGCACTACTGACTCAAACCATAACTCATCGTGGCACTTCTGGCTCCCCTCTTACCCAGTTGAGTTCAGGTGTATATGCTGGTTATAGCGATACTCCTGAGGTGACAACCGCTAAACTGGGCTTCGTCGCTGTTACTAGCTGCTGTTTTGGAAGCTCAGATGTGGTGCGATCGCCCTGAAAATAAGGAGGAAATGGTAAGGATTCTCTCACAACGCCAATGGATGGGAGTCAAAAGTGATTTACTTAGCGATCGCTTACTGGGCAAGTTTGATTATGGAAACGGTCGCGTCGTAGAAAATAGTCCTCATGCGATTAAGTTTTGGCGCAATAATGCTTCCTACCCTTACAAAAGCCATGATTTGTGGTTTTTAATTGAAGATATGCGATGGGGGCATCGTTCCCCAGAATTTCAGACTAAACCTTTAATTGAGGCTGTAAATCGCGAAGATTTGTGGCGAGAAGCAGCTAAACTTATTGGTCAAGAAAAAGCGATTCCGCCAAATACATCACGGGGCATAGAGAAATTTTTTAATGGTCTGGAATTTGACCCTGAGAATCCTCAGGCTTATTTAAATGCTCCTACGATTAGAAAAGTTTAATGAGTTATTTACAACACAACATTATGTCAATTAAATGCAACTGCTTGATTGTGAATATCTTCCATTGCTGCTAATTAATACTTCAAGGAAGTTACAAGATGAGGCATAAGAACATTGTAAGACAATATTTATTTAGCTTATTTGATCGCCAGTGGATGCTAACTGCCTTGAAAGTAGCCCTAATAATAGGATCTCTCCTGTTCACAATCAATCATGGTTGGGCGCTGTGGACTGGTCAAATGACATATGAGCGTTGGATTTCTGCAATTTTGACTTATATTGTTCCTTTTATGGTCAATATTCATGGTCAATATATTGCTAGAAAAGGATGTATTGCAAAAAATGGTAACTGTTCACAGGAGTTGAAACGCTAACCTAAAAACCATATAACTGAACTCTAGGCTTGAAAAACTCAAGGAGTAGCCGTTGCTCAAACGCCACAAGAAGTTGAAAGCCCACGAATTAAAGCGCGTTTGACTAATTCAATTTTGAATTCATTGTGTGTTTGCGGCTTCGCTTGTTTAATTGCAAGTTCGGCTGCGGCTGTGAATGTAGCTGTATTGATTGCTTTTCCTTGAATAAATTCCTCAACTTCCCATGCACGCCAAGGTTTAGGCGCTACTCCTCCAAAAGCGATGCGTGCTGATTTGATAATATTTTGTTCTGTTTCTAAGGCAATAGCTACGGAAACGAGAGCAAATTCATAACTAGCGCGATCTCTAACTTTTAAATAATGAGATTGATATGCAAAATCTGGAATTTCAATAGCAACAATTAATTCTCCAGGCTGTAATAAAGTTTCTGTTTGTGGTGTCGTACCTGGCAAAAGATAAAAATCATGAATTGAAATTCGCCGTGTTTTTTCTACGCCTTGAATACAAATGATTGCATCTAATGCTGTCAAAGCTACAGCTAAATCTGACGGATGAACGGCAATACAATGTTCGCTAGCTCCAAAAATCGCGTGCATCCGATTGTAGCCTGTAATTGCCGCACAACCTCTACCTGGAGTGCGTTTATTACAAGGAAAAACTGGGTCACGAAAGTAACCACAACGAACTCTTTGCAATAAATTCCCGCCCACAGTTGCCATATTTCGCAGTTGTGGCGAAGCGCTTTGTAGCAAAGCCTGACTAATTACTGGATAACACTTTTGAATTTGGGAATGAAAGGCTACATCACTCAATCTACAGATTGCACCAATGCGAATTCCATCAGTTTTAAATTCAATATCTGCTAGTGGTAAACTGTTAATATCAATTAATGTATTCGCTACTTGTACCCCATCTTTCATCAATCCCAATAAATCAGTTCCACCAGCAATAAAGGCCGCAGTTTTGTCTTGGTCAATTGTGGCGATCGCTGTTTCTTCTGAAAAAACTTTAGCATAACTAAATGGCTGCATCTTCCATTTCCTCTAGAACATCCTGAATCGCTGCAATAATATTCGGATATGCTCCACAACGACAAAGGTTTCCACTCATCTTCTCTCGAATTTCGGTTTCAGATTTGGGCATTTCTTCTAATATCATCCCTACGGCAGATACAATTTGTCCCGATGTACAGTATCCGCATTGAAAAGCATCATGGGTGATAAAGGCTGTTTGTAGAGGATGAAGTTTACCATCTTGTGCTAATCCCTCAATAGTAGTAATTGCAGCGCCGATGTGCATTACTGCTAATGTCATACAGGAGTTAATTCGCCGATTATTAACTAATACAGTACATGCGCCACATTCACCGCGATCGCAAGCTTTTTTTGTACCCATCAAACCCAGTTTTTCCCGTAGTGCATCGAGTAAAGTAACGCGAGGTTCTAGTTTGAGTGAGTACGACACATTATTGACATTCAGCGATAATTCTGCTTCCTCGGAACTCAACATTTTTAATTCTTGGGTAACAGAGTTTGAAGTGATTGCAGCTAAAGAATTGTCTTCCATCTTTCATGCAGATGTGAATAATTCAATTATTACCTAATTTTAGATTTTAGATTTTAAATTTTGGATTATCGATCCAAAACTTCAAATCAGGTTTTAGAGCAAGTTTGCTTTATTTATGGAACAAATCCTTTCATCCCAAATCTACAATTTTTTACTTAAGCCCATATGTAAAGAGCAGGGATGCTGGAGGTATGGGTATGAGATCAATCCAAAATCTAAAATCTAAAATCTAAAATTATTTGGCGGTAATGTTCCACTCAATAAGCTAGATAGCCAATTTAGAGGTGTTTTTGGTAATATTCCTCTATGCCGCCTACAGCTTTTAATAATGGCGAATCTAACGGTTCAATCCAATCCGCCACTTCACGAGCCAAACCAAGAGTTGAGACTCCTCCTGATGGTTCGAGTTTACCATTTATTGCCTTACTTTTAATAGATTGTAGGGCATTGATGACGTTATTTAAACGTGGTGAAGATTCAGGTGGTTTGTCTTTGAGCATCTGTTCGGTAATATCAGAAGCTCGATCGATCAGCTTGATAAATTGTTCTGTGTTGGTTTCCATAAATTTTACGGGCAACTAAACTTTTCTGCAACAATATTTCCTTCTTCAGACCACTTGATATTTGGATCTTTTGAGTCTTTAATGAATGTCTGTTGTCCACCACCTGGATAGCATTCTTTAGGAGTCTGGGGGCCAACAATGCCTTGATAAGTTAGGGTTCCTGCTGGCAAAGTTACTGTTAGTATCTGAGTGGCTTGATTACCCCATTCTTGATTTAAAGCTAGATTCTTGATTACTTCTACATTCGTTTTATATTTGTCAGTTGTTAAATACCTGCCATATTTGTTGTTACTGCTACTATAGTAGCGATAAAAAGTTTGGGGTTGCTCTAATTTTACTTCCTTACATTCTGAATTTAGGAAGGTAATGGCAATATCAGCTGGCAGAGGGCATGAGGCACTAACTTCTTGGGCAAGGACTTGTGGTGGATTTACAACACGGGGTAATGAACTGACTGAAAAACTCAGAAGGCCTAAACCAATATATATGGAAGCTGATTTAAATTTCATACAAACTCTGTTCACAATCATTTTTGGATACAAAAATGATACAGCAAACATTGCTCTCTACGGTAGATTTTTTTAGAGATAAAAGTTGAGTTTGGGTAATTTATTGCCAAAATGGACGTAATGGTATCTAATTCAAGTTTGTGAGATTGACAAAAATTCTATAGGTGTGAATTTTTTGTTACCACCACCAGCCACAGGGCTGATGAAAACCCATAACCCGCATTTCTCACAAGCTTGAGGGAAGGGGCAGAGGAGCAGAGGGGCAGAGGGGAAAGAACTTGTACAATAACTCTCCCCTGCTCCCCTGCACAAGCACAGGCTTTGAGCATCGGTGAGAAATCCGGGATAAGAACACCAATTCAGGGTTGATTCTTCAGGAAGATTGACTAAAAAGTACTCAGGAGTCACAATAACGGCTGTGGAGTCTGGCTCAAACGTGAGGTTGCAGAGCAACTAACTTGAGGCATAGAAAAAGCAGATGTATTTGTGGGGATATTCTTTCTGACTTTTAATATGGACATAAATCTAACTCAGAAATTATCCAAACCGATAGTAAAGAAAGTTGCGATCGTTGGCGCCGGTCCAGGTGGTTTGGCTACTGCCATAGCACTTAAAAGCCAAGGTATTGACGTTGAAGTATACGAAAAAGCACAAGAATTTCGTCCGGCTGGAACCGGACTAGGACTGGCTCCTAATGGCTTGAATGCTTTAGATGCGATCGCACCGGGAATAGTCGAAACCCTCAAAAGCTCAGGATGCCAAGTTAACCACACGGTTTTAAAGAATATTCAGGGAGAAACAATCCGGGCTAATCAAACTAAATATTTAGAGCAATACGGACAACCATTATTGACTGTTTGGTGGTATCGTTTGCAGCAAGTCTTGGCATCCAGATTGCCATCTGATATTATTCACCTCAATCATCGTTGCATCGGTTTTGACCAAGATGAAAACGGTGTGAAAATTCATTTTGATGGTCAAAAACCAGCATATGCAGATTTGCTAATTGGCGCTGATGGCGTCAACTCCGTAATTAGAGAAACTTTATTTGGCGAGAGTAAGCCTAATTACATTGGTAGTATGTGTTGGCGTGCCGTCATCAAGTATCGCCACGAGTTATTTAATGACTATGAACTTGTTTTTGTCAAAGGCAATAAACACTTCATGTACATTCTCAATGTCGGAGGCGGCTATACCAGTTGGATTAGTCGCAAGTTTTCGCCTGATTACTCTCTTTCTCAAAACGCCGATGAGGTTAAATCTCGCATTCTCCAGGAATTAGCCGATTGGGACAAATCTTTTCGGGCGGTAGTGGAAGCGACACCAGCCGAGCAAATCTGGGAAGGACCAATTTGCGATCGCCCACCCTTAACCCGCTGGAGTCAAGGCAGAGTAACTCTCTTAGGTGATGCCGCCCATCCAATGGCACCAGCTATGGGACAAGGAGCTAATAGCACTTTTGAGGATGCTTACGAACTAGGAGAGTGTTTTTCTCACTCAGCTACTCTCGAAGCAGCCCTCACTAGCTACGAACAGCCCCGCATCGAGCGCACAAAAATCATTCAAGCTCGTAGTGCCTTGGGTGAGATGCGCTACTATGACGAGACATTTGCATCTCCCAGTCAGACACAGCAGCGGCAAATGACGCTGAATGATGATTTTCACAAATGGGTGTATAGTTATAAGCCAACTGTAGTCAGTTAAGATATGTCTGTGTAATTACGCAACAATCTCAAAGTCCGTAGTCGCTCGTACTATTAGAGTGATTTTCCTTATAAAAAGCAAAAGAGGGAGATAAACTCCCTCAATTAACAAGGCAATGATTTAGTTACAGATAGCCAAGAATTACAGGCGTGCTGCTGGTAACATAGCTATTGGGTTAACAGCACCCTTGCCTGATGCGTGAATTTCAAAGTGGGTGTGTGGTCCAGTGCTATGACCAGTGCTACCCATTAAAGCAATTGTTTCTCCCTGGCTCACGTGCTGACCAGCTTGCACCAGAATCTTGCTGTTATGAGCATAGCGAGTGCTGCTGCCATCAGGATGGCGGATTTCAACGAGGTTACCGTAACCGCCGTTGTTCCAGCCAGCTTTTTCCACAATTCCCTCAGCGGAAGAGAAAACGGGTGTGCCAGTGGAATTAGCAATATCAATTCCCTTGTGCATTCTTCCCCAGCGCCAGCCATAGCCAGAGGTGAGAGTACCCTTGGCCGGCCATTGGTAAGCTACGGATGAACTAGATGGAGGGGGTGTTGTTTCGTCAATCGCTCTGGGCAGATATTGATCCACTGCTGCCAAAGGTGGGATTGTCTGGGGAGAAACTGTGGTTCCCCGCAACTTTCCTAAGGAATCCGAGGCATTTACCCGTCTAGGAGGCGTTGCAACTCTGGTGCCAGATGGATTGCGAGGGGGAGTCCACTGACCAGCAGATCCTAGATTGGGTAAGAACTCTGGATTTATTGGCTCGTTAGCGGGTATGGTAGCACGGAATTGGGGCTTAATTGGTTGAGCGTTATAGTTAGCTCTAATAGGTGTCGGAACCGGAATTGGTATCGCTACGTTATTCGGTCGAGACACAGAGTTAGGTACAGTGAAATTATTAGGGGTAGAAACAGGAGTGAGTGTCGCAGTGCTGTTGCTTTCAGTAGCTGCAACTGGTACAACTAAGTTTCCAGACTGTTGAGCGCGATATTTCTGCTGTAACCTCTGGATTTCTGCTTGTAAGCCCCGCAAACGGTCATTATTGCTATTGTTACCCCTTGCTACCCTATTAGCTGGTTTTTCAGGCTGCTGGATTTCGGCAAAGACTCTTGGTACTGGAGTTTCACCACCCACGCCATAAGCTCTAGGAGCAATGGGGGCTGTTTGCAACTCGGTTGCACTATTTGCCTGAATCTGATTGTTCGCAGTTACCGATGTAGGGACAGTAACGCTACTGTTGTCAGCAATAATTGATGATTGTGAACTAGGTAGATATGAGTTGGCACTACCAATGCTCACAGAGGAGGTAGCTTTGGGAGTATTACTGGACTCTACAAAACTGGATTTTGTGGCTACAGTTGCCTGAACTTGAGCAGTTGGAATAATCAGTTTTTGACTGATTTGCAGTTGATTCGGATTATTGAGGTTATTTGCCTTAACTAGTTCTGATACAGATGTATTGTATCTGCTGGCGATCGCTGCTAGGGTATCTCCAGGCTTAACTTCGTAGGCTGTTTTAGTGGAGGAGGCAATCAACGTTGTTGGTGTAGTTGATGCAAGTCCGTCTTGTGTCTTCTGTTTTAACCTCGATATCAGCTTGTCTTTCTTCGCATCGCCAGAAGTCTCTGACTGCGCTAACACAGTCTTTTCAACTACAGTATTCCCAATACCAGTTTGTGATAAATTTTGGGTCTCCCCAGACCGCAATTGCGCCAGACTCTTTCTTAAACGATTGGATTTTTCTTGTAAGCGATTCAGTGCAAACTCTTGTTGCGCCTTAAGTTGTGCATTTATTTCACTACTGGCTGTCCCAGATGTTGCCACTGTTTGTGGTACAGCATTTGGTAGTATTTTTGTACTGTTAATAACATCATCAGCACTAGAGTTAGATAGCTTATTGACTGTTGGAAAATTAGTCTCAGCTAAGGTGTTCTTCGACCCTTCTGCCGCTTGAGGCTTTGAGTCAGTGGGATTTTTATCAACTGGTGTTGCTTGGGAAAAGGTTTCTGATGTAGGAACTTGCAAAGACGTTCCACTGGCCGCAACTTGCCATTTAGCTTCAAGCCCAGGCAATTGTGAGACTGCTGTTGGTTCCACAATAACGGGATTTTCCGGCACGCTCGGTAATGAGACTGCTTGGGACTCCAGCTTGGTGGAGGCGAATTTCACCTCAGTGTCACGAACAGCAGGAATGGTTGAGGTTGCCTTTTGGCTGCCTACAGGCACCGCTGCTTGGGCTTGATCGCTTTGTCGAGTCACCAAAAGACTGGTTGCTCCCATAGAGATTGCCAAGCCAATCACGGCGGCTTTTGTCCGCACCCGGCGGTTAACCTTTGGATTAATTAAATTTAGCTGTTCTACCGGGGCATCATCGCTGCTGGGGTTATTTTTCAACACAGCTTTCACTCTCTTTTTCAATGCTCGTTTCAAAGACGACCTCCTATGATCACTAGCGCTTAACTGACCTCGATTTTTCAGTTGGATACTAGTCAATGACTTAGATCGCAACGAACGATAGATCAAGATCACATTCACCAGAGATGCTTACGCAAGATTAACCTGCTTCTCTGATTTAGACAAGTTCACATGTGTTAGCAAAACTTAAAAATTGCTGTGTTTACTTGTCCGAACCACTCCTCACACCATTTAGGACGTTTTACTTTTTTCCTTTATCCGCGCCTGTCTTGCGTCAATCGCGGGGACTTGGCAAATAGTCTGTCAAGTCCATAGTCGCTGCCGAGAATTAATTGCTGCGACTTCTGGAAAAGTGATGCCCCCTGCTGTAGATATCTTCAAGATATTTCTACACAATCCGTCTTCCCAACACGAGACTTTACGTTGATTATTCCCTAAAAAACAACCGTATTAACTATCGGCTACTTTTGGGGAGCAATCTTAGGTTCATCGAGCAAAAAAAGCTCAAATGTCTCGTATGACTGAGTTTTAAGGCTTTTGTTCCCCAATATGGAATGCTGCAAATTCATCAAAATCTATCATTCAAATTTGGCATTATCTCGAATTTTATATACAAATTTCTTATAATAACCTTGCCTCTCTTGTAAGTATCTTCCACTACAATTTATTCAAAAACACATTTTTAGGTGTATTTTTTGACATTGCTTTTGCCGTAACTAGGAAAGTCTTTGCCGCCACAAATCACTCATATGATTGGTTTCTGGAAAATATTTAAGTACATATACTTATAATAAGTCAAGTAAACAACTATTGTAAATAGCCTAACTGACGACGGGTTTCAAACAAACCAATTGCCACACTGACTGAGAGATTCAAGCTACGAACCCCAGGTTGGCTCATCGGAATATACAGAGTAGCATCACAATATGACAGAACTGTTGCTGGTAAGCCAGTGGTTTCACTACCAAATAGTAACCAATCATCGGCTTGAAATTGAAAGCTGACATAGTTAGTATTTCCGGCAACACTATAACCTAGCAATCTGCCGCCTTGCTGGTTATGTACTGTTTTAAAGGCTTCTAGCGATTCGTGGTAGTGCAGCTTGACATAAGGCCAGTAATCCAAGCCAGCTCTTTTGAGGTAGCGATCGCTAATTTCAAATCCTAAAGGTCCAACTAAATGTAACTCCGTATCCGTAGCTGCACAAGTACGAGCAATATTACCTGTATTAGGAGGAATTTGCGGGTTAACTAAAACTACCTGGGGCATTATCCGTATATTTTACGTATTGTATAAAATAATTTATTATCAATGTAAAATCTACCAAAGGGTAGAGGCTATTCATAGGTTTTGTTAATAATAATCAAGCATTCACCATCGATTAGATTTTTAAAACGAAGCGCAAACCGTCTCAGAACATTGCCTGAGAGCATATTTGGCTGAAATCAGTAAATATTAAGTTTTATGTAAATTAAGTAGTTACTTGTGTCTTTTGGAGCAACCATTGTCTCACAAAAATCTACCATTTGTTTGAAGACAATTGGGGATTGGGCATTGGGAAGAAGCAGGGGGGCAGGGGGGCAGGGGGGCAGGGGGGCAGGGGGGCAGGGGGGCAGGGGGGCAGGGGAGCAGAGGGGAAGATTTTCTCCCCTGCCTCCTCATCTCCCTCATCTCCCCAGTCCCTAGTCCTCAATCCCCAGTCCCCAATTACTTCCACTACGCCAGCAGGGACGAACACAATTTGTCTTCGAGTTCGATTTCCCGTTCCTGTATGGCAGTAATAGCTTGGGTGATGACGCACTGGCTGTCAAAACCGACTGCGTGTAGCTGCAACCACTGTTGAGCTTCGTTGCCTTCGCGGAGGATTTTGTGCAAAGGTGAAAGGAAACAGCTAAAGCCTTGTTGTTTAGCGATCGCCCAAACATCTTGGTAAATTTCGCCAATCCAATTTCTCGCTGTGATGCTTCTGCCATCTTGCCAATGGGTTAGCTGAGCATCAAGACTAGCAGTAGCAGCAGCAGTTTCATTGTCAGCAGTCAGAGTCACGAGTTCTTCAGCAGAAAAGGTGCTTTGGGTTAATGGATCGATGCTAGGATTTTCGATGATTTGTAACAGACGCGCTTCTAAGGCGGCAGTAATCGCTAGTAAACCAATGGGATCTGTAACTAAATCGCAAATTCGCAGTTCTAGCCGATTTAGATCGTAGGGACGGCGATCGCCATTTGGTCGTACTGATGCCCATAAATGCCGCACATTTTGCATTGTTCCAGCAGCTAGTTGATTTTCCACCCACTGGATATGGTGGGCGTGGCTGGCAAATAACGGCACGTGGCTAGGCGTCTGCGGGAACAAACCCCAACGAGTGGAGTGATAGCCAGTAGCTTTGCCGTCCAAGAAGGGAGATGAGGCACTCAGGGCTAAAAATAAAGGTGCTTCTAAACGAATTACCCGACACGCCCGCATTAATGTTTCTGGGTCACTAATGCCGATGTTGATGTGTACGCTAGCGGTAACTACTTTCGTGCCATAGGTTTGCTCAATGTAGTCATGATATGGGTTAGCTGGATCGGAACGCACAAAGCGATCGCTCCCAGCCAAAGACAAAGTACTCCCCGGTATCAGCGTGTAATTGCCCAAGCGATTGAGGTAGTTTCGCAACGTCCGTCTGGGACGCAGTAGGGCACACAATAAATTCTCGTAATTAGCCGATGGCTGGGTTATGTATTCCACGTTGCGGCTATCTGGCTCCCGAACAAATCCATCCAAGGCTGCAACAATTTTGTCGGAGAGACCAACGATTTCACCTTGAGGCGTGCCAGTGTACATCTCAATCTCAAAGCCTTTTAATAAGACCACCTTGTTCTCCTTGGCTCTCTCTGCTTATAAATTGTATCGAATTAGACGAATCTCTGGATCTATCTTTGAGTCAATCAAAGGTTAAGAATCATTGAATCACTAACTTACAGCAAATCAGGACAACATATTTTTGAGTTTGTCCTCTGAAAAATTATTAATTTACAGGTATTAAAAATACCTTAACATTTCTACGCACTATATAGTTATATATTGTCTGTGTTAGTTAAATTTTGTAGTTTGAGGCAATTAGTGTAGACAAAACACGCCCTCAGTTATGGGGTTTTTTATTAGACATCGCCTGAAAATTAAAAATAAAAATATATCTTAGGACTTACGCACTGTACAAAAGAACTATTTTGTGTATCAACGTAAATACGTTGTTCCAGGCTTTTGGAGGTTGCTTTTGATTGCTGGCGATCGCCAAAATATGATTGAAAAACCTAGATAAAAGCTTTGAAAACTCTATCTGCCATTTTTGCTTTTATGTCAATGCGTAAGTCCTAGATATTTATTAGTTTTAAAAATACTTATATAATTAACCGAGGACATTTAACAAAAAAAAGTTATTAGTATTACCAAAGAGCATCTAAGTACACGAGCAAAAATTAAAATCAGAACTTTGATTTGACAATAAAGCTAAATTTTACCATCTGGTTTGAAGAATCATGATTATTCAAGCTGGTTTCCTGCTGTTAGGACTGTTGAAATAAATTCTTTATTGCTTTAACTGACAAACTGAACTAATGCAATCACTTTATCCTTTAGATTTGCCGACTTTAGAGCAGGTAATTGAATGTTCTCCTTTAACTGTATTACCAGATACCCTACTCATTGATGCGATCGCTTTAATGAATCCGGTAAGCAACAGTCAAGTAAAATCTGCATCTGGTTTTAGTAGTTGTGTTTTAGTAGTTAAAGAAAAAAAAATAGTAGGTATATTAACTTTACGGGATATAGTCCGGCTGACTGGGAAGGGGGTAGATTTATCCAGGGTAAAAATTTCAGAAGTGGTGATGCAGCCAGTGATTAGCCTGACGCTGACTGCTGCTCAAAACGCCCTCACGGCTTTATCCTTCATGCGCCAGCATCGCATTCGCCATCTGCCTGTAGTAGATGAGCAAGGGCAATTGGTAGGCTTGATTACTCAAGACAGAATTTGTCAGGCGATCCAACCAGCTCACCTGCTGAAACTGCGATGTGTGACAGAGGTAATGGTAAGGGAAGTTATTCATACGCTGCCAACTACATCTGTATTGGAATTATCCCACATGATGAGCGATCGGCAGATTAGTTGTGTGGTAATTGTCGCCCCACAAGAGACAACGCTAATTCCGGTGGGGATGATCGCTGAGAAAGATATTATTAAAGTCCAGTTACAAGGACTAGATATCGCCCAAACCCAAGCGCAAGCCGTGATGAGTAACCCTGTATTAAGTATTAGTCCCACTGAATCTTTATGGAGTGTTCACCAGTTGATGCAAGAGCCACAGGTGCGGCGGTTAGCTGTAGTAGGTGAACAAGGACAACTGCAAGGACTGGTGACACAAAGCAATCTCCTACAAGTACTCGATCCCCTAGAAATAGTCAGGGTAATTGAAGTTTTACAAGCCAAAGTTGAGGAGCAAACAGTTCAACTTAGACAAAGCAACCAGCAGTTAGAACAGGAAGTCAGACAACGCCGCCAAGTGGAAGAATCACTACGCCAAGCTCAACAAGAGTTAGAGTTGCGGGTAGCGGAACGGACAGCCCAACTGGTACTCACAAATGCACGTCTGCAACAGGAAATTGAGGAGCGCAAACAGATCGAAGCCAGACTCCAGCAGCGTGAATATCAGTGGCAAGCTCTTTTCGATCGCGCTCTTGATGCGATCGCTATTGTGGATGACAAGGGACGGTATGTAAATGTCAATCCGGCAGCCTGTGAGTTGTTTGGTGTATCTAGGGAAGAACTTTTAGGTTCTACAATTGCGGATTTTGCTGAACCCGGATTTGATTTTAACCAAGCTTGGCAACAGTTCTGCGAACAAGGACAAATGTTTGGTGAGTTTAAATTATATCGTCCCGATGGCACAGTTCGAGAAACTGAATTTGCGGCGGTTGCCAATTTTATACCACATTTTCATCTTTCAATGCTGCGGGATGTGAGCGATCGCCAAGCTGCGTTGCGCGATCGTAAACAGACTGAGGAAACTCTCAGAGAAAGTGAGCAACGGTTACAACTGGCGCTTAGTGTTGGTAACATTGGCACTTGGGAATGGAATTTCAAAACCAATCAGGTTATCTGGTCTGAGAGTTTGTTTACTTTATTTGGTCTAACTCCTGATACCTTTGATGTCAGCTATGAAAATTTTTTAAATCTCATTGTCCACCCTGAAGACCGCGAATTGCTGCATCAATGAGTTTTGCGAGCGATTAACCAGCAAGTACCCCATAATCTCGAATTCCGGTTTTTTTACCCAGATGGTACACTTGGTTGGTCAGTATGCAAGAGTCAAATATTATATGATGATACCACCAACGAGCCACTCCAGATGATTGGGGTGAATATAGATATTACCGATCGCAAGCTAGCCGAACAGAAAATTGGCGAACAAGCGGCTTTAATTGATATTGCTACCGATGCCATTTTTGTCCGTGATTTAGAAAACCGCATTCTGTTCTGGAATCGAGGTGCTGAAAACTTATACGGTTGGACAGCAGAGGAAAGTGTGGGGAAATTAGCCCATGAACTTTTGCACGTAGAATCCTTGTCTCAAATGGAAGCTGGTGTCAAAACCACTCTCGAACAAGGTTTTTGGCAAGGGGAGTTAGAGAAAACCACCAAAACTGGCAGAAAAATTATAGAACATCAACCAAAAATCAGCGCCGTTTTGCTGGATATGTCTATGCCCAACATGGACGGATTAACAGCTATCCGCACCTTGCGAACTCTCAACCCCAACGTTAAGATTATTGCTGTCAGTGGCTTACCTTCTGATGAACAGAAAGCGATTGCCATTGGTGCCAATAAGTTTCTGTCCAAGCCCTACACTGCGACAGATTTATTAAATACTTTATCGGATGCGATCCGGATTAAAAAGTAAGCAATGCTGTTATGCAACTTATATGCAACTACTTGTGTCTTAAGGGAGACTACTAGGGTACGGGCAATTTATGCAACTTGCACAAATCGTTGAAAAATAACTCATTTTGATAAGCCCGTGACGAGGATTGAACTCGTGACCTCACCCTTACCAAGGGTGTGCTCTACCACTGAGCCACACGGGCGAAAGATAGTTTGTGTTCTTAAGCTATAATGCTGGGCAGTTTTACTGTTACCCAGCTATTATAACCTATGAATTCGCAAGAGGTGGGCCGGGCTGGATTTGAACCAGCGTAGGCGCTAGCCAACGGATTTACAGTCCGTCTCCATTAACCACTCGGACACCGACCCGATTTGTCTCACGATTTAACATCATAGCACTAGCTTTTAGAAATTGCAAGTGGCGAGAAAAAATAAATTTTTGGTAGAGACGCAATCAAACCACGTCTCTACAATTTGTATAAATTTATCCTAACTACACGCTCATCTCCAACATTCGTTGCATTGGTCGCAGTGCAGCAAGGCGGATATCTTCGGACATGGTAATTTCCGGAGTGCAATTTTTCATTGCCCAGTAGAGCTTTTCTAGGGTGTTTAACCTCATAAATGGACATTCGTTACAAGCGCAGTTATTCATCGGAGGGGCGGGAATGAAGCGCTTTTCGGGAGCTAGTTTTTGCATTTGGTGAATGATTCCAGGCTCCGTTGCCACGATAAATTCCTGGGCGGGGCTGTTTTGACAATGTTTGAGTAAAGCTGCTGTGGAACCGATAAAGCTGGCGTGGCGCAACACACTAGTTTCACATTCTGGGTGGGCGATCGCTTCTGCTTCTGGGTGGGCAATTTTTAACTCGACAATTTTCTTTTCGGAAAAGGTTTCATGGACAACACAGCTACCTTGCCACAGCACCAAGTCTCGTCCAGTTTGTTCCATGACATAGCGCCCCAAATTCCGATCCGGGGCAAAAATAATCGGCTGGTCTTTCGGTATTTGCTGTACAATCTTGACAGCATTGGAACTAGTACAGATAATATCGCTCATTGCCTTAATGTCAGCAGAGCAGTTGATGTAAGACACCACCAGATGATCTGGATGCGCTGCTTTAAAAGCTGCAAATGCCTCTGGTGGACAACTATCTGCTAAAGAGCAACCAGCATTCAAATCTGGTAAAAGCACTAGTTTATCGGGATTCAGTATTTTTGCTGTTTCTGCCATGAAGTGAACACCAGCAAAAACGATCACATCTGCACTGGTCTTTTCTGCTGCTTTCGCCAGTTGTAATGAATCGCCAATAAAGTCTGCAATATCCTGAATATCCGGCTCTTGATAGTAATGCGCCAGAATCACCGCGTTAAGTTCTTTTTTGAGAGTCTCAATGGCGGTAAACAAATCTAATGGTAGTTCGCCCGGTTGGGTTTTTTCTCGTTGAGCTAGTGCAGTGGTAAACACAGTTAGGGGTTGCTCTAAGTTACAATTTGTTGCCTTGTTGATTAATTATAGTAGTTTTTACCAAAAATAGTGGGCAGTCGATCTCTGACATATTATGTCCAAATCCGGCTGAGTTTCCTATGCTGGAGATAGACGGCAAGGAAAGTGGCATGACCAGTCAGAAAACTCATTCGATAACCCTCAAAATTGCTGTAGTTGGAGATGTTCACGACCAATGGGAAGTAGAAGATGGCATTGCACTCAAGCATTTGGGTGTTGATTTAGTGCTGTTTGTTGGGGATTTTGGTAACGAGTCGGTGGAAGTGGTGAAAGCGATCGCTTCCCTCGATATTCCCAAAGCAGCAGTTATGGGCAACCACGATGCCTGGTTCACAGCTACGGAATGGGGACGCAAAAAGTGTCCCTACGACCGCTCCAAGGAGGATTGGGTACAGGAACAACTCGATTTATTAGGCCCTGCCCATGTCGGTTACGGTAAATTGGATTTTCCGGCTTGGGAATTAACTGTAGTGGGGGGTCGTCCGTTTACTTGGGGTGGGTCGGAATGGAAATTTGCGGAAATCTGTAGCGAACGTTACGGTGTCACAGATTTGGAAGAATCTGGCGATCGCATCGTCAAAGCGGTTAAAAGCGCTGCCCACGAGACGATTATTTTTCTCGGTCATAACGGGCCTAGTGGATTAGGCGATCGACCAGAAGACCCCTGCGGCAAAGACTGGCATCCAATTGGTGGCGACTTTGGCGATCCAGATTTTGCTGAGGCGATTTCTCAGGCCTTGACTGCTGGTAAAACCATTCCCCTGGTTACATTTGGTCATATGCACCGGACTCTCCGCCATACTAAGAAGGTGCTACGAAAGCCTGTTTTTAGAAGTCCAGAGGGAACAATTTACTTGAATGCGGCTACTGTGCCCAGGATTGTAGAGAATGAAGGCAAGAAGCTGCGTAATTTTTCCATTGTCTCCCTAGACGGGGGTGTAGTTACCCAAGCCTCCTTAGTGTGGGTGGGTAATGACTTTCAGGTGGAGTCAGAGGAAATTTTTTATGAGCGATCGCGCAGTGTGTCGTAGACATTCGCATTCAGTAGTGCAACCTGCCTAGTGATAAGATATAGTATTATCTGTCAGCTTTGGTGCTAGCCGACAAATGTGGCTAGCCCCTAGCTCGACAGTTTATTGGAGAGGTGGCAGAGTGGTCGATTGCGTCCGACTTGAAATCGGATGAACCGAAAGGTTCCGGGAGTTCGAATCTCCCCTTCTCCGTTGGATAAATGCTGTTATAAAATCTAACTAGATTTTTGCATCTACAATATATTCAAATGGATGCAAAAAACATATGCTTAGCAAGTAATGAAAAATCTCAACATTAAAGAAGAAGCCCATAAATTAATTGACAGATTGCCAGAAAATTCTACATGGGATGATTTGATGTACCAAATTTATGTTCGGCAAACTGTTGAAGCTGGACTCGCAGATAGCAAAGCTGGTAATGTGATTTCTGTACAAGAAGTGCGGAAAAAGTTTGGACTACCAGAGTGAAAGTTTACTGGACAGAAACAGCGGTGGAAAATCTCTCCGCAATTTATACTTATATTGTCCAAACTTCACCACAGTATGCAGCGAGGATAGTTGACCGTATCACTAGACGTTCTCAACAGATTGCAAATTTTCCTTTGTCGGGTCGAATTGTATCTGAGTTTGAAACTGAGCAAATTCGAGAAGTGATTGAAGGTTCATATAGAATTATTTATTACATTAAACCCGAACAAATTGAAGTACTGGCTGTGATACATGGTTCACAGCAAATTAAATTAAATTCTGAAAATGAGTAATATTGAATGCCATTTGTTGTAAAACGTGATAAGAAACTTCACGTTACCAAGGTTGCTCTTTTTTCAGGTCTACCAAATTGGCATCCTGTTGAGCGAGGGGACTACGTTTTTTACCCTTGTTACTCCAAGGATTACCATACAAAGCACCTTTGTTGACTGAGCAAGTTAACGGACAGCACTCAGGTTGAGTTTGAATAATACAGTAGTTATACCAATTCTATATGAGGCTGCGCTCTATTCGCGTAGCGGCAATTCATGAATTGCCGCTACAGTGTGTAGTTTTGCATCAGTCTTATAAGGCGCATCTTCAAACAGAAATGGTATTACCCATTAAAGGTGCTTTGGCTTGCTCGTATGCTTGTGTCCTTTCGGTAACTCGAAAGTTGTATTGGAGGCGAAGTAGATGAAGCCAACGCTCGATTTTTTCAACTTGTTGATCTGAGGGATTCAGTTTGTATACGTAGGACAAAAGCATAAAAGCAAGCAAATTTAGTAAAGCACCAATCCTAAGATTTCCACATTGAGCGAGATGGGACTATATATCAATACGGTTCAGTTAAGGCTAAAAAATAACACTGGTGTAGGTTGGGTTGAGGAACGAAACCCAACATTATCAAAGCTTTGTTGGGTTTCACTTCGTTCAACCCAACCTACGATTCTAAGTCTATAAAGCTGATGGAAGTGTAAAATGCTTAAGCTCAACTATACACTGATAAATTTAAGAAATAAAAAGTACTTTTACAGTGACAGTGATATTTATAATTTATACAATATAATTTAATTTGCCTCTTGCTCCCAAGCCGACATAAACAAAGCTTAGGCAGATAAAAAATTTTCAAATTTGTAAAATAAAGGTAACAAATTGAAGATACGTAGGGTGCGTTAGCGACAGCGTAACGCACTATTCTTAAGGCTTTGGTGCGTTACGGCTTACGCCTAACACACTCTACAAATACTACAAATACTTAGATTTTTTCAGAAATAAACATCGTATTCCTATATATTATCCTCTGAATTTTCTAACTTATTTAGTGCATCCGAAATTGCTTGTCTGATAAATTCTGGGTAGTTATCTAGACCTTTTAATTTTTCCAGCATCGATGGGGCAAGTCTGAGAGTTATTTTTGCCGTTAATGGTTCTTCTCTATTAGTCGTAAATTGATGCTTTTTTAAATAAGGTTTTTCTTCGTAATTAGGCATAAAAATGTTTTTTATGTTAACTATATCGCAAGACTTCGTGCGATAATTTAATTGGCAGCTAGCCGAGCCTCACGAGTTGGGATAGCTGCCACACCCAATTACAAAATTAGGCATTTCTATGTTTACACGTTCTGAACTTGAAAGCAAAACCCTTAAAGAATTGAAAGATTTAGCTGCACGGTACGGAGTCAAGTCAGTAGGGAATCCAGGGTATAAAATAAGCTGGATTACTCCGTTATTGGCTTTTGCTGTGCAAGCTATTGGGCAGTTCCAAGACCACAAAACAGGTTTAAGGAATCCTAGTTGGAGAAGTACTGAGGCGCTCGGCACGATGCTTTGTGAAATTGGAGAACCTACTGATGAACAAGCCGCGCTGATTCGCGCAACGCTAGAGGGTAAGTTACTTCCACTGCCTGAACGCTACGACCAAACTAGGCTGCTAAATCTTCACAAGACTAAGCAATTGATTCAAGAAGCGATTGAAACACTGAATAAATAGATAATTGTTGACTGTTGACGGTTAACAGTCATCAGTCAACAGTTAACAGTTTTCTCCCGAAAGCCGCTCGTTGCTTGCATCGTGCTACCATTAGCAATAAATTCTTTTGGGAGGTCAATCAATGGCTACCCTTCATGCGCTAAATATACCCGATGAGTTATACGCACAGCTGCAAGAGTTAGCTAAAGCTGAAAATAATTCAATTGATGCTCAAGTTATTACAATCTTGCAGAAGGCCTTGGAGGCAAAAATGCAGCCTACGGAAGAGGAAAGGCGAAAAAATGTCCCAAAACTTCTAGAGGAAATCCGTCTTCGTCGTGAGAGTCGCCGGACTGATGTGGAATGGCCTGATAGTACTGCATTAATTCGAGAAGATCGAGACAGATGACTATTCCTCTTAGGTGCGTTGTAGATGCCAGTGTGGCTATTAAGCAATTTATACCTGACGACCCACTAACGGCGAAAGTTAATCAACTGTTTGCTCATCTTAGCAATCCCCAGACAGAAATCTTTGTACCTGACTTATTTTACATTGAGTGTGGCAACATCATTTGGAAGTATGTCCGCGCCAGGCTTTATGCTGTTGCTGATGTACCAGGAGATTTAGCAACTCTCAAAAGCTTCCCGTTGCGTGTTGTTTCCACAGCTGATTTGATGGCGGATGCAGTTAGTATTGCCTTAACTTATGGAATCTCCGCCTATGATGGTTCCTATGTTGCGCTTTCACAGCAGGTAGGTGCCACTTTGCTAACTCTCGACGGTAAGCTGGTGAGGGGAATAGCCGCTTCGTCTTACAATTTGTGCCCGTTTAATAATTTTCAGGTTCCATAGTTGCGGTTAATATAGAAGCGATCGCCAAATTAAACAAAGCAGGCTTATTGCCTAATGTTTTAAAATGTCTTTTACTTATAACCGCACGGTTCGCTTTCAAGATACTGATGCTGCTGGTGTCGTTTATTTTGCTAACATCTTAAGTATCTGTCATGAAGCTTATGAAGAATCTTTAGAAGCATCAAGTATTAATCTCAAAGATTTTTTTAATAATCCATCTGTGGCTTTCCCCATTGTTCACGCTAGTGTGGATTTTTTGCGTCCTATGTTTGTCGGGGACAAGTTATTGATTAGCTTAATTCCCCAAAAATTAGGTGTTGATAAGTTTGAAATTACTTATGAAATTAATGTAGGTGAGGTGCTAGTTGCTAAGGCTATTACTCGGCATGTTTGTATTGATGTGAGTAGTAGAGTTAAGCAGGAATTATCTGATGAGATAATTCAGTGGTTGGAAATGAACCGCAGAGACGCTGAGGGCGCGGAGAGAAGAAGGGCGAGGGAGGTTATTTGAGGGTATTTTGTAGGTATTCCATCGCTATTTTTTCTAGCTGTTGGCGGTTAATTTTTCCTTGGGAGTTACGGGGTAAGTTTTGCTGGGGAATCCAATATTTTGGCATTTTAAATTTGCTGAGTTTGTCTTTGAGTAGGGTTTGGATTTTTAAGGCACAGATATTTGATTTGTGGGGAATGTAAATCGCTGTTAAGGCTTGTCCCCAGTGTTTATCTGGAATGCCAATGACACAAATATCGGTAACGAGTTGAGTTTCTCGGATGGCTGATTCGATTTCTGCTGGGTAAATATTTTCGCCGCCTGTAATGATTTTTTCGCTGCTACGTCCGACAATATTTAAGTGACCTTGGTCGTCTAAAAAACCTAAATCATCTACTCGGAAATTACCCTGATTTTGTTGGATTATAGGATAGTAACCAAGGGCTAGAGATTGAGCGTGAATGGTGATATTTCCTATTTGATTGGAATTTAAAATTTCGCCTTGTTGGTTGCAAATATTTACCTGGGCATGGGGGAGAATTTGACCACTGCTGATTTTACCATTTAGAAAATCATCGGGTTTGAGGGTAGCAATTTGAGAAGCGGTTTCTGTCATGCCATAGGTTGGTGCTAATCGAATGCGATGAAATCTTGCTTTTTCTAAAAGTTCGTTCCATGCTGGCGCACCTCCTAAAAGGACGGTGTGAAATTGGGTTAGCCATTTAGTTAATTCGGGATTTTCTAGAAGTCTTTGTAATTGAGTTGGTACTAAAGATATGAAAAACTCTGATTGTTTAATATTCAATATTTGACCAAATTCTATGGTTTTAAATGGTTGAATAGCTAGTTTACCAGCGGTGGTGAAAGAACGCATAAATTGCATTAAACCGCTGACGTGATATAGCGGCAATACGCAAAATGAATTGACTTGGTTTAGCTGAAAGTATTTTGTAAATCCTTCTACTGATGCTATGAGAGTTTCCCAAGTATGGATGGCAAATTTAATTTGTCCTGATGAACCACCTGTGGGAATCATAATTAGTGGGGAGTGGGGAGTGGGGAGTGGGGAGTGGGGGGATGAGGGGGATGAGGGAGAAAGGGTGGTATTTTGTTTCCAATCCCTACTCCTTATTCCCCATTCCCTATTCCCCATTCCCAAAATAATATCTGGCTGCACTAAATCAAGGACTTGTTGCCATTCTTGGGTTCCCCAGTCGGGGTTACAAAGGAAAATTGGGCAATTAGCTGTACAAGCGGCAATAAAACTTGCTAAAAACTTTACTGGTTCGCGTTCAGCTAAGATGATTTTTGGTGGTGTTTCACACGTTGATAAATTTGTTAGTTCTAAATATAATTCTTGAGCTAATTGATTAAATTGACGGCTGTCGTAACCAATTAACCAATCATTTTCAGCCAGGTTATTAAGACAGTCTAAAGGTTTTTCCATAGACTTTGAAGCCATGTATCTTCTTGTGCAAAAAAGTGGTCGATACCAAAACCAACTGCCCTGTGATTTCGGGATAATTCTGCTGCTAGTTGGAGTGCTGCAAGTCTGGCGATCGCAGTTTCAAATACTGATGAAAAAACAGCATCAATTTCATGCTGTTGACAAAACTTTCTCAGACGAGATGGCGATCCAATTATCCCAGGTTTAATCACAAAAATTCCTCGCCAACCTTGCTCATAACAAGCAATGAGTTGCCCTAGTGTGGCCACAGATTCATCTAAAGCGATCGCAGTTCCATAACACATACTCAATTCCAACATTCCCTGAAATTGTTCAACGGGTAATGGTTGTTCGATAAATTCAATTTCTAGAGGTAGTTTTTTATTTGCTTTGAGATTGTCGCAAGTCCACAGCCATAAGTTAGCTTCTTCATAGTTGAGTCCACCGTTAGCATCTAATCGCAGTTTGCTAGAAGATGGTAAGGTGTGTGTCAATGACTCAAAAATTTTGAGTTCATCAGCGATCGCACCCACACCAATTTTCCATTTAAACGTGCAATATCCTTGCTGCCATAAACTTTTCCATTGACTTAAAGCCGCTTCCCCAGCAGGTAATAAGGCACTGTAGGGAAGGAAAGAGTTAGGAATTAGGAGTGAGGAGTTAGGAGTTATAAAATTATCCCCCCCATCTCCCTCATCCCCACTCCCCATTCCCTCCCACGCCGACTCAAAGCCAAATTGACAAGCCGGTAATTTATCTGGGATGGAAAAAATCGTTTCGTCTGTGATTTCTGCTGGGAGTTGGCGACAAAAATCTAAAGCTTGTTCTATGGTTTCCGAACCAAACCAGCTGATGGGGGCGATTTCTCCCCAGCTGACTTTACCTGATTCATCGATGAGACGCAGGATAATACCTTCACGAATATCCCAATTTCCGTGATTGGTAGTCAACGATCGCACAAATCTTCGCCGATAAGGACGAAATTCAAATTTGTATGTCACTACGCCAAAATAAAGCTTTGCGATTTATCCTTTGTCATTAGTCATTTGTCCTTTGTTATTCACTAATGACCAAGGACAAATGACTGCCAGGAAACATATTACACCTTCGATGGGTTGCTAAAGCATAAATCCCAAGCCCAATAGCAAGCAACTCCAAAAATGCACGGCGACGGCGATGAATTTGCAGTTACTAACTTTGTCTGGTAGATGATGATTTTCTTGGACGTGACGGCATAATTTGACGGCAAAGGGTAAACTCAACCAACTCAGCAGTGTCCAAGTTGGAAAAATTCCCGACAGCACAAACAACAAGGTGAGGGGATAAATGCTGCCTGTGAACCAAACTAGGAGTTGGGCAGCTTTTTCGGTTCCGAGACGAACGATGGGCGATCGCTTGCCTGCGGCTATGTCATCCTTAACTTGGTGAAAGTGTGAGCAAAATAAAATCAAAGTTGTGGCAATGCCGACGATCGCTGAGGCTGCTAAACTCGTCATTGACCAAGTTGCAGTTTGGCTGTAATATGCTGCCTCCACGGCTAAGGGACCAAAGGCAAAAAAGCAAAGAATTTCGCCTAAACCCTGATATCCTAAGCGGAAGGGAGGCCCTTGGTACATATAGCCCAAACCACAGCACAGCAGAATTATACCGATAACGGTTAGGTCTTGTTGCCAAAAAGCGATCGCCATTATGCCCAGCAACCCCAAACCTAAACACAAATTTCCTAACCAAAATATTAATCGCTTATTTCCGGTTAAATTCACCAGAGAATGGTGCTTGTTTTGATCGATACCTGTTTCGGAATCAAAAACATCATTAGTGATATTTTCCCAGGCCAGAATTAAAATTGCCGCAGCTACAAAAGTAGAAAATATTGTCCCATTGAATATTTTAGTTTCAGCATATGCTACTGCTGTTCCTACCCAAATGGGCATGATGGCAACGCTGTACATCGGCGGTTTAATCGCTGCCATCCATAACTTAGTGTTGGGATATAAAATCTGCTTGGTAGTCATCACTCGTGATTAATTAAATGCTCACAATATCACTTACACAAAAGATTTTTAGTGTCAGAAATTTACGATTTAGGAGAACATTTGATGAATGAATATACTCATCATACTAAACTCCTGATAAATTCTGACTTTTGACTCTTGGGTGCTGAATTTTTCCCTTTTAATCGTGGGGTTATACTCCAGACTCTAATACTGAAGTTGCAGTCTAGGCTACAACTGGCTTCTTAGGTTCTAGGAACACTACCACAAGGCAAATCTTATGCTGCTGAAATGGCAACTTAATATCTTACCTGTAAAAATACGACCACGATTAATTACATTTTAGGAAGTTAACTTAAAATAAATTTACTATCGATTTCACCTGGTAGCAATTTATTTGTAAAGTAAAAGATTTATATCAATTTGTATTGGCAATGCAAAAAAAGTGCATCAAAAATAATTCCAGGCAAATTGTTCAGCGTTGAAAAATTCCAATGCTTCCCAATTAGTTAAGTTAAATATTGTTCAACAAAGTATGTTCAGTTTAATTCCCCTGCCTCTACAAGCAGAACGTTTTGTGTCAAGTAGGACTTAGGCAAACAATAGCCGAAACCCTTATTTTCACGTAGGGGCAATTCATGAATTGCCCCTACAGCGTGTACTTTTGCGTAAGTCCTATCAAGGTTAAATCCCCGTTAGAAAACGTAATTACGAATTACGAATTACGAATTACTTTAAATCTATACTAAATCACGATGAGTAAAGGGTTTTGCATTCGCCCCGGTGTAAGTAGCTACAATATGACCATCGCCAGTCATTTGATATTTGTATGTCACCAATCCTTCTAAGCCAACAGGGCCACGGGGAGGCATTTGTTGGGTACTAATTCCGACTTCTGCACCGAAACCATAGCGGAAACCATCAGCAAATCTGGTGGAACAATTGTGGAATATATTGGCTGAATTTACTAGGCCAAAAAAGGTTTCCACAGCGGCAGAATCTTCAGAGATAATCGCATCGGTATGACGAGAACCATATTCGTTAATATGAGCGATCGCATCTTCAATCGAGTCTATAATTTTAATGGACAAAATGAAATCGCTGTATTCTGTTTCCCAATCAATTTCTGTTGCAGCTTTGATATTCGGTAAAATTTCTAAAGTACTTTCATCGCCTCTTAATTCTACATGGCGTTCTGCTAAAGCCTCAGCAACTTTTGGTAAAAATTCTTGAGCAATTGACGAATGAACTAGCAAAGTTTCGATGGCATTACAAACAGCAGGATATTGGGCTTTGGCATCTACTGTAATTGGAACTGCAATAGAAATATCAGCGGCTTTATCTATATATAGATGACAGATTCCATCGGCATGACCTAATACGGGAATGCGTGTATTTTCCTGGACAAATCTGACAAAAGAATTAGAACCTCTGGGAATAATTAAATCTACATATTTATCTAACTTTAAAAGTTCTAGAGTTTCCTCTCTAGTTGTGAGCAACTGTACCGCATCAGGGTTAACAGCAGTATGAGATAATCCTTGTTTAATTGCCTTGACTATCGCCTCACAAGAACGTACAGCTTCCTTTCCACCTTTAAGGATGACGCCGTTTCCAGATTTAATAGCCAAAGAAACAATTTGAATCGCCGCCTCTGGACGCGCTTCAAAAATAATCCCTAAAACACCCAAAGGACAAGTAATTCGCTTGAGAATTAAACCAGTATCGAGTTCGCGGTGAATCTGTACTTTACCGACTGGATCGGCTAGTTTACCAACATCTCGTACCCCAGCGATCGCATCTCTTAATTTATGTTCATCTAACTGCAAGCGTTTATAAAGCGGTTTGGCAATTCCTTGGGCAGTAGCAGCTTCACAATCAGCAATATTCGCTTGGAGAATTTCATCTTTAGCTGATTCTAAAGCCTCGGCGATCGCAGCGATCGCTTGATTTTTGGCCTCAGCCGAGAGAATCGCCAGCTTACTTGCAGTTTGGCGAGTTTGTGCTGCGATCGTTATCAGGGGAGAACCAACTTGGAAAATAGTCATATTACAAAACAACCTTCAACTTTTTCATCCTACCTTGGTTGGGGAGTGGGGGGCAGGGGGCAAGGGGAGATGAGGGAGTGTGTGGAGATTATAAAAAAGCTTCCCACCCTTCCCACACTCCCCACACTCCCCACTCCCCTAAACGTTAACCGCAGTTTGAGTAATAATTTCCCGCACTTGGCTACCAGTTAAATTCCTATTGGCACTAAGCATTAAGGCTGCTACTCCTGCTACATGGGGAACAGCCATAGAAGTACCGTTATAAAAGCCGTAGGTTTGATTTGGTAGGGTAGAGTAAACCTTAACCCCTGGTGCAGTCACGTAAGCCATGTTGGAATCACTTCCGGCTTGGTTAGAGAAACTAGCTAGATTGTTATTGCTGTCAACTGCTCCAACAGCTAAACCCCAATTTGTCGCGTAGTAAGCGGGGTATAGGGGGGTTGAACCTCCTAAGTTACCTACTGCCATAACTACAATCGCACCTTGAGTGGTGGCATATTGAATTGCTGCTTCTAAGCGACTGTCAGGAACGGTTCCAGCTAAGCTCATGTTAATTACTTTCGCACCGTTGTTGGCGGCGTAATAAATTCCTTGGGCGATAGCAGAATAAGTGCCTTGATTATCATCACCCAATACTTTCACAGGCATGATTTTGGCATTATAAGCAATGCCTGTAACTCCAAAATCATTGTTGACTGCTGCGATCGTACCAGCCACATGAGTACCGTGACCATAAACATCTAAAGTATTGTTATTGTTATTAATAAAGTTCCAGCCATAGAAATCATCAATGTATCCATTGGCATCATCATCGATGCCGTTGTCAGGAATTTCTCGGCTATTTGTCCAGATATTTGTACTTAAATCTGAGTGGTTATAGTCAACGCCACTATCCAATACAGCAACGACCAATCCTTCACCCGTATAACCTTGCGTCCAGACTTCCGGAGCTTTGATTAAATCTGCCCCCCAGTTGTTGCCACCTAAGTTGGGAATATCTGAAAAGGTTGGTTGACCAATAGCTTTAGCGACAGCAGCAGCAGCGTTGACTAAACCATAGCCATTGATAGAGCTATAATTTGGCGAGTTATTGGCAGAATGAACATCAATACTGGCTTGATTGGCGTCATTAAAGACATTGGCTAAATCATCTAGTCCATCACCATTGAAGTCACCTGCTAGCCATTTTTGCTCATTCCAAAATCCACCTTGTCCAGTTGCCCAGCGCTCATAGTTAAACCTGCTACCGCTGGAAAGATGAACATCAATACTGGCTTGATTCCTATCATTGAAGACGTTGGCGAAATCATCTTTTCCATCGCCATTGAAGTCACCCACTAGCCATTTTTGAGCGTTGCCAAATCCACCTTGTCCAGTTGCCCACCGTTTCATTGTAAAGCTGCTACCGTTGGAGACATGAACATCAATACTGGCTTGATTCTTATCATTGAAGACTTTCGCTACCTCGTCTAGTCCATCGCCATTGAAGTCACCAACTACCCATTTTTGATCGTTCCAAAATCCACCTTGTCCAGTTCCCCAGCGTCCAATTGTAAAGCTCCCATTGTTGGAGAGATAAACACCAATGCTGCCTAGACCATTGTCATTGAAGACATTGGCGAAATCATGTTTTCCATCACCATTGAAGTCACCTGCTAGCCATTTTTGCTCATTCCAAAATCCACCTTGTCGAGTTGCCCAGCGTGCAATTGTAAAACTACTACCGTTGGATACATGAACATCAATACTGGCTTGACCAGCGTCACCAAAAACTTTTGCTAAATCGTCTAGTCCATCGCCATTGAAGTCACCAACTACCCATTTTTGATCGTTCCAAAATCCACCTTGTCCAGTTGCCCAGCGTTGAATTGTAAAGCTGCCGCCGTTAGACAGATAAACATCAATACTGCCTCGACCATTGTCATTGAAGACATTAGCCAAATCATCTTCTCCATCGCCATTGAAGTCACCTGCTAGCCATTTTTGATCGTTCCAAAATCCACCTTGTCCAGTTGCCCATCGTCCATTTGTAAAGCTGCTGGCAGCAGTCGCATAATTTTCTGAAGTAATAATTGACTCTGTACTTAAACTACTAATACTCGAAGGGCTAATATAATTTTCTGGAAGTCCAGTTAAATAATCAATTCCTGGTGTTGTTTGGTCTGTTTCAACAAAGGTATCTTGAGGACTCAAGGCAGTTAGCGCTTGGTCAATGGCATGGACATCTAACCCGTAATTGAGAGAAAGTTGGGGTTTGGTTGTTCTCGGAATAGATAACAATAATTGGTCTGACGATTCAAGAGAAATAACGTTATGAGAATTGACAACAGGCTCAGTAGTCAACAGGTTCAAGGAGTTGGCATCCAATAAGGTAGGGTCGGACATTTAGCGTATTCCCCCAATAAATTGTCAATTAATTTAAGTTGGTCATTGCTGAAAAATCATAAACAACTGAAACTAGCCATTGATAGAACACAGTAGCTCGATGAACAAATCTTTTGAACAAAGATTTTTTTTATTGAACAGAATTCAGAACTCAGGAGTCAGAATTCAGTATGAATTGGAGTCCGACTGGGTAATGAATATTGGTTTAAAACCGGACAACTCTTGGAGACGCACTCGCGTTCGTCCCGCTGCGCTAACGCCTGCAAGTGGCATGAAACTAGTATTAAATTTTTTCTCACTCATTTAAAACTCTATCCCTTCCCTACGGGACGCTGCGCGAACATGGGTAGAGTATTCTGAATTCTGTTAGCGTAGCGGGGCGTAGCCCATTCTGAATTCTGACTCCTTTTTATGACTTCTATCTGAAATTTGAATTTTTAGATCGGGATGTAAAATTTAAATGTAAACTACATCACATTGTAAGGCAAAACCAAAAACTTTCTAAAGAAATTTAGCAAATTGCTGTACACCAATAAACATAAGAAATAGATTTAAGCAAATTTTCCTAAAAGCTTAAGGAGGCCTGATGGTTACAGCAACAGTACCAGGACAACAGGTCAAAATTGGCCCAACCCGACTGCTGATTAACAATGAATGGGTAAACAGTATCAGCGATCGCCGATTTCCAACAATTAATCCAGCTACAGGTGAGATAATCTGCGAAGTCTCAGAAGCAGACGCTCCAGATGTCGATAAAGCAGTACAAGCAGCCCGTACTGCTTTCACTTCTGGAGAATGGCCAAAGATTTCTGCCAGCCGTCGCGGCGAGTTGCTTTACAAGCTAGCTGACTTAATTGAACAAAATATCGATGAATTGGCGCGGCTAGAAACCCTCGACAACGGCAAGCCGCTACAAGATTCTTTGGGTGACTTGGGCTTAGTCATCGCCTGTTACCGCTACTATGCAGGCTGGGCTGACAAAGTTCAAGGTAAAACTATCCCCATCAACGGCCCGTACTTCTGCTACACTCGCCATGAACCTGTGGGTGTAGTTGGTCAAATTATCCCGTGGAATTTCCCCCTGTTGATGCAGGCTTGGAAATTAGCACCGGCTTTGGCAACTGGTAACACTGTAGTCATGAAAACGGCAGAACAAACACCTTTATCAGCCCTGCGGGTGGGTGAGTTGATTGTTGAGGCTGGTTTTCCCCCTGGTGTGGTAAACATTTTATCAGGATACGGGCCAACTGCCGGGGCAGCGATCGCTCGCCACATGGATGTTGACAAAGTGGCATTTACTGGTTCCACTGAAGTCGGGCATTTAATTATGGAAGCGGCTGCTAAAAGCAACCTCAAACGCGTCACCTTGGAACTCGGTGGCAAGAGTCCCAACATCATTTTTGCCGATGCTGACATGGATGCTGCGATCGCTCTTTCCCACGAGGCGTTATTCTTTAACCAAGGGCAGTGCTGCTGTGCTGGTTCGCGGGTGTTCGTAGAAGAAAAATGCTACGACGAATTCGTTGCTAAAAGTGTAGAAAGAGCAAGAGGGCGCATTGTTGGTAATCCTTTCGATGCCAACACAGAACAAGGACCCCAAGTAGACAAAGAACAATTCGACAGAGTGATGAGTTACATCGAATCTGGGATGCGCGAAGGCGCCCAAATGCTGTGTGGCGGTAATCAAGTCGGAGAAAAAGGGTTCTTTATCGCCCCTACAGTTTTTGCAGATGTCCGCGATGAGATGAAGATTGCCCAAGAGGAAATCTTTGGCCCAGTGATGAGCATCATCAAATTTAGAGATATCGATGAAGTAATTCAAAGGGCGAATTCCACCATATACGGACTTGCTGCTGCTGTGTGGACTCAGGATATCACCAAAGCACATGCGATCGCTAACAACGTTCGTGCTGGTACAGTCTGGGTAAACTGCTACGACGTATTTGATGCTGCTGCACCCTTCGGTGGATTCAAGCAATCAGGTATTGGTCGAGAACTCGGCGAATATGGCTTGCAGCAATACACCGAAGTTAAGACAGTTACCATCAAATTGTAGTTGGATTAGAGTCCAATGGCACTAAGTGGCTCATCGCATTAGTTATGAAGCGTTGTTCATTCCCCGAAATCTGAAAAAATCCATATTCCGGGGATGAATAACATGATATTTGATATGGGTTGGGCATGATAAATAGACATAGTAGCACACAACCCCAAGAAAATTCTAATGATAAATGCGATCGCCACTAGATTTCGCCGCATGATGGCTGGGAGGAAAACCCGGATTGCCTATTTTCACGGACATAAAGGCAAAAATCAAACCAGGCGTTCCTTAGTACTCTATACCTGCATAGGATTACTAAGTACAATTCTGGCATTGTTGTTAATAGCATCCCCAGGATTCACCCAAAAACCACAACCCCAACAACCGTTATTAGTAGCTACACGAGTCATACCACCCTTTGTAATACCAGACAAAGGTCAGCTATCAGGATTTAGCATCGACCTTTGGCGCAGCATCGCTAACGAAATCGGTGTAGAGTCTAAATTTATTCAATATCCCACAGTATCGGAACTGCTTGCTGGCATTCAAAACAACAAAGCCAACTTAGGAATTGCAGCTATCTCCATTACAGCCGAACGCGAGCAGAATTTTGACTTCTCATTACCGATTTTTGCTGGGGGGCTGCAAATTCTGGTCAGAAATCCAGAGAACAACAACACTGGCTTTCCAAATATTTTACAATTGTTTTTTTCTGCTAGCCTGTTCCAAGTCATAGGCATTGCCTTAGTACTAATTGTCATAGCAGCCCACATTATTTGGTTATCTGAGCGTCATCATAAAGAAGGAATGGTTCCTGAATCATACTTTCCCGGTATTTTCAAAGCCTGTTGGTGGGCAGCTGCCACATTAGCAACCCAAGCTGATGAGATGCCCAAGGGAGTACTAGGACGCCTAGTAGGTATTGTTTGGATGTTCATCGGAGTGCTTTTCGCTGCCTACTTTACAGCCACAGCCACCACCTCATTAACAGTGCAGCAACTCCAAGGCGATATCAACAGTATCGACGATTTACCAGGCAAAATAGTAGCCACAACTGCGGGTAGCACAGCCGCAGCATACCTGCGAGAACATCATATTTCAGTTCTAGAAGTTCCTAAAATTGAGCAAGCTTACAATGCTCTGCAAACAAAAAAAGCTGATGCCGTAGTGTTTGATGCACCCGTACTCCTTTTCTATGCAGCCAATGAAGGCAAAGGCAAAGTACAGGTTGTTGGCACTATCTTGCGTGAAGAAAGTTACGGCATCGTTCTACCGAATAACAGTCCCTATCGCAAACCAATTAACAAAGCCTTACTGAATCTCAAAGAAAATGGCACTTATCAATCGTTATATGATAAGTGGTTTGATGCTAAAGAATCTTGAAGAGGGGAGTAGGGAATGTGGGCTTTAAGACTTAATGCTAGAACTTTAAGGCTTAATGCTAGAACTTTAAGGCTTAATGCTAGAACTTTAAGGCTTAATGCTAGAACTTTAAGGCTTAATGTTAGAACTTTAAGGCTTAATGTTAGAACTTTAAGGCTTAATGCTAGAACTTTAAGAATCACCCCACCCTAACCCTCCCCTTGGAAAGGGGAGGGAACTGGATTTCTTGTTTCCCCCCTTGGAAAGGGGGGATTAAGGGGGGTAAAACGCCTGTGAGATAAGCAAGCATTTGAGCGTAAGCGTTACCCAACAAAGTCCAGATAATGTTGGGTTTCATCCCTCAACCCAACCTACGCCTTTTCGCCCAGTCCCCACTCAAAAGTAAATCTTAATCACTTTACCCCTCTTGTGCAAGTCGAATTTTTGCCTGTTGCCACAACTTTTGCAACTCATCCAAACTGTAATCACTCAGAGGGCGGTTAACAGCTGCCTCCATTTTTTCTAAACGCTTGACAAATCGCTGATTTGTACCTTGCAAACCAGCACTGGGGTCAAGGTTATGCCAACGTGCAAGTTGAATCACCGCAAATAGTAAATCCCCTAATTCTGCTTGTTGGCGTGCGGGTGTTTCCTCAGCTAAAGCTTGTTGAAATTCTGCCAACTCTTCATGAAATTTATCCCAGACGCCCTCAATGTTTTCCCATTCAAACCCCACAGCCGCCGCCTTTTGGGAAATCTTCATCGCCGCAGTTAACGGGGGAAGAGTACGTCCATAACGACTGAGTTTCGCACTAAGTTTTTGATTTTCTGGAGACGATTCGCCTTTCTCCGCAGCTTTGATTTGTTCCCAATTTTGCCGCACCTCATCCACACTTTGCACTGACACATCACCAAACACATGGGGATGGCGACGAATTAACTTTTGGGAAATACCTTGAGTGATTTCTTTGAGAGAAAATTGTCCAGATTCGCTGGCAATTTGGGCTTGCAATACTACTTGTAATAATAAATCGCCCAACTCTTCAGCGATCGCTTCTTTATCCCCACTTTTAATCGCATCCACCACCTCATAAGCTTCTTCGATGACATAGGGTGTCAGCGTTTCCGGAGTTTGTGCCAAATCCCAGGGACAACCACCATCAGGCGATCGCAATTTTGCTACCACCTCTATTAACTCCTGTAACGCGGCCAAAGTATCAACTTTGTCATTTGTCATTTGTCGTTTGTCCTTTGTCAAGAGTTAGGAGTTTTCCCCTTGTCGCCTCTAGCCCTCTGTCTGCCAGCCCCTCTGCTTCCGGTGGAGCGAGGACGACCGCGAGTTGCAACTTTACGCTTCTTTATTTTGCCACTAGGAAGTAACCCCCGAATTCCCTGTTTTAGATACCGTTTGTATGCCGAACCGCTCCAATCGCTGAGAGAATGACTCATGGCACCGAGTTCTAAACCCAAGAACAGGGCGATATATTCAGTATCGTAATTCACGAGCGATCGCCCAACACTTCCACCTAAATCCTGCCAGGTAAAATTAAAATTCCACAGCTTTTGGGCAATTACCAAAACAAAAATTGCCAAAATAGCTAGCAAGCACCCAAGATAGATTATCCGCAGCGTCGTACCAATAATCAGCCCGTGGGATAAAAAAGAACGATGCCGCAAACTTTTTTGATAAGGTAGCCAAATCCAACGCAAGAAACCCCAGCGTTGAAATTGCACAGAGTAAATATCTAAATCCGGGCCAAACATCAGCCCACCAAAGAGAAACCCACCTGCAACCAACAAAGTCGCATTGCTACTGCGAGTTTGCCACAAAGTTACACCCGCCACGAACGGCAGAGCATATAGAGTAATGCGATCGTGCGTGCGACCAGAGGGCATCCTAAGTCCTAAGTGCTGAATACTGAGTGATTATAAGCCAATACTGTTGGGTTAAGCATTTCTAACTGCTATCTGTGTTTCCTCGCCACTTCAAAAAAAATATTTTCCCAAACCACTAGCGCAATAGAAAATCTTTTGCTATCCTAAATAAGGTTGAAACAAACGGGCGGTTAGCTCAGTTGGTAGAGCGCCTGCCTTACAAGCAGGATGTCATCAGTTCGAGTCTGGTACTGCCCATAGTTGAAAAGCCGCCAAAGTGACGGCTTTTTAATTGGAACCATAACTTGCCGCCGCGATTTACGGTAGTATTAATATCCT
>JAESFX010000198.1_pt1 | contig 50209 bp, 53 predicted proteins | sample 9269501 | NCBI WGS metagenome assembly JAESFX01 (sample SAMN14515570, study PRJNA621655) | algae metagenome | isolation source: Desmonostoc geniculatum HA4340-LM1 and co-occurring heterotrophs from cave... | place: USA: Maniniholo cave, Kauai, Hawaii | collected 2009-07-28
TATTTCTACACAGACAGTTAAAAACTACATTGCACAACAACGAAGCTGACTGGTAGGCTAAAGCCTACGAAATAGCTTTCATCCCTGGGCTAAAGCCACAGGGTTTTCAGCATATCCTTTATAATAATGGCAGCCTAATTCTCGGTTTAACTGCCCAGAATCAAGCAGGTTTCAAAATGGCTGCTTGGAGTCAACAACCCCAAATTAATGGTGTACCTGGTAAAAGATGGGACTCTCGACTGGGCAAAGTTTGTTTAACACTTGCTGGGAGTTCTGCGAAAAATGCTTGTAATGGCACAATGCTTGCTGATACTGGAACTATTAATGGTTTGACTGAATTCAAGTCAGCTTCTACAGCAGGAAAACTCAAACCAGGAGTATTAGGTTCAGCAAATACTGTGAAAATAGCAATGAATGGCATTTTTGATTACAGCCTGAAACCAGGAACCCGCGATGGATTTAATCGCTGGAATTTGAGTATCTCGCCACAATCACAACTGAGTATATTTGTAAACCCTGGAATTGCATTTTTTGATAAATACGATGTACTCTTTGACCAAGTTAATGGAAAACAAGGTTTTCGCAGCGGCGGTAAAAGCAAACTCAAATAGCCTTCAATTGGCAAACCTCTGTGTCTCTCTGCGCTTACCTTTGCGCCCCTATGCGTTTAAAAACCCTAAGATTTTACGCAAATTGGAATTCTGGTAACTTTACTTGCATTTTCTTATTTATCACTATTAATACTTATTGATTGGTATATTTTATTTCAAAAATAGTTGCGAAATTGTAATACTAAGCGGCTACTTCTTAACTAAAAGACTAGAATTTGGGTGGTGGCTTCCAAAATAGATCTGTGTAACACTAGGAAGCCAACAGTCAAGCTATTTTTTAACGGGAGGTCAGGTAATGGCGATCGCCACGATTAATCCTGCCACTGGGGAAACTTTTCAAATCTTTGAGCCACTCAAGGATGCAGAAATTAACGCTAAACTCGATTTGGCGAATCAGGCTTTTGAACATTATCGCCAGACTAGTTTTTCTGAGCGATCGCAGTGGTTACAAAAAGCTGCCGATATTTTAGAGCAAGACAAAGCAGAATTTGCTAAATTGATGACTCTAGAAATGGGTAAGCCTTTGAAAGCTGCCATCGCCGAAGTCGAAAAATGCGCCGCCGTCTGTCGCTACTACGCCGAACACGCCCCTGGTTTTTTGGCTGATGTTTCTGTAAAAACTGATGCCAGCCATAGTTTTGTTCGTTATCAGCCCTTAGGTGCGATTCTGGCAGTAATGCCGTGGAATTTCCCCTTCTGGCAAGTTTTCCGCTTTGCTGCGCCAGCCCTCATGGCGGGAAATGTCGGCTTACTCAAACATGCTTCCAACGTGCCGCAGTGCGCCTTGGCAATAGAAGAAATTATTCGACGGGCAGGTTTTCCCGGAGGTGTATTTCAAACTTTATTGATTGGGGCTGCGAAAGTCGCCGATTTAATGGCAGATGACCGGGTAAAAGCTGCCACCTTGACAGGAAGCGAACCAGCAGGTATATCCCTTGCCGTCGCCGCTGGGAAACAAATTAAAAAAACAGTTTTGGAATTGGGAGGAAGCGACCCATTTATTGTGTTAGAAAGTGCTGACTTAGAAGCAGCAGTTGTCACAGCTACTACAGCGCGGATGTTGAATAACGGGCAATCATGTATTGCAGCAAAACGTTTTATTGTCGCAGAAGCGATCGCTGACAAATTTGAAAAATTGTTGTTAGATAAATTCGAGGCGCTGAAAGTGGGCGATCCCATGCAACCAGACACCGATATAGGACCACTGGCAACTCCTGGGATTCTCCGGGATTTAGACCAACAAGTGCAAACTGCTGCCCAAAGCGGTGGGAAAGTCCTCATCGGTGGACATCCATTATCAGATCGTCCAGGGAACTTTTATCCGCCAACCATTATCATAGATATCCCGCCCAACACACCAATTGCAAAAGAAGAATTCTTTGGCCCAGTAGCTTTGCTATTCCGGGTTCCAGATATCGATGCTGCCATTAAACTCGCTAATGATAGCCCCTTTGGCTTAGGTGCAAGTGCTTGGACAACCAACGACCAAGAACGCGATCGCTTGATTGAAGAAATCCAAGCAGGTGCCGTATTTATCAACGGTATGGTCAAATCCGATCCCCGATTGCCCTTTGGTGGTATTAAGCGTTCTGGATATGGCAGAGAATTGAGTATCCAAGGTATACATGAGTTTGTCAACGTTAAAACTGTGTGGGTGAAGTGATTAGGGATTAGTCATTAGTCATTGGTCATTGGTCATTAGTTAAAGAACAAAAGACAAACCAAAAATGACAAAGAACAAAGGACAAATGACTAAAGTGTTATTCGTCAATAGTTAGGAAATAAAATGAATACAGCAGAATTATTGGTGCAGTGCCTAGAAAATGAAGGAGTGCAATATATTTTTGGACTCCCTGGTGAAGAAAATCTGCATGTTTTAGAAGCATTAAAACATTCTTCGATTAAATTTATTACAACTCGTCATGAACAAGGTGCAGCATTCATGGCGGATGTCTACGGACGGCTAACCGGAAAAGCCGGAGTGTGTCTTTCTACTCTTGGGCCTGGGGCAACCAACCTGATGACTGGGGTAGCAGATGCGAACCTCGATGGTGCGCCTTTAGTGGCGATTACCGGTCAAGTGGGAACAGATAGAATGCACATTGAATCCCATCAATATTTAGATTTGGTGGCGATGTTTGCACCTGTTACCAAATGGAATAAGCAGATTGTGCGACCGAGTATTACACCAGAAGTAGTGCGAAAAGCATTTAAGCGATCGCAATCTGAAAAACCTGGTGCAGTTCACATCGATTTGCCAGAAAACATTGCTGCCATGCCCGTAGAAGGCAAACCTTTGCGTAAAGATAATAGCGAAAAAACCTATGCATCTTTTGCTAGCATTCGGGCAGCCGCAGCCGCAATTTGCCAAGCAGTAAACCCATTAATCTTAGTAGGGAATGGGGCAATTCGCGCTCATGCAAGTGATGCAGTAACGCAATTTGCCACCTTGCTGAATATACCAGTTGCTAATACCTTCATGGGTAAAGGCGTGATTCCTTACACACATCAATTAGCATTGTGGTCAGTGGGATTACAGCAAAGAGACTTCATTACCTGTGGATTTGATAATACAGATTTAGTAATTGCGATCGGCTATGATTTGATAGAATTTTCTCCCAAAAAATGGAATCGTGACGGCAAAATTCCAGTTGTGCATATAGGGTTAAATCCAGCAGAAATTGATAGTAGTTATATTCCCGATGCTGAAGTCGTGGGAGATATTTCTGATTCCCTCTATGAAATCTTAAAATTAGCAGACCGACAAGGAAAACCCGATCCCTTTGCCATCAGTTTACGAGCAGATATTCGCGCTGATTACGAACAGTACGCCCATGATGACGGATTTCCCATTAAACCGCAAAAATTAATTTATGACTTACGGCAAGTGATGGGGCCAGATGATATCGTCATCTCTGATGTTGGCGCACATAAAATGTGGATGGCGCGTCATTATCACTGCCATAGCCCCAATACTTGTATTATTTCCAATGGCTTTGCCGCTATGGGTATTGCGATTCCTGGTGCCTTAGCAGCAAAACTCGTTCATCCCAAACGCAAAATTGTTGCTGTAACTGGCGATGGCGGTTTCATGATGAATTGCCAAGAATTAGAAACAGCCTTGCGTGTCGATACCCCCTTTGTCACCATTATTTTTAATGACGGTGGCTATGGATTAATTGAGTGGAAACAAGAAAATCAATTTGGCAAAGGAAACTCATCTTTTGTGCATTTTGGCAATCCCGATTTTGTCAAATTAGCCGAAAGCATGGGTTTAAAAGGTTACCGAGTTGAATCAGCTTTAGATTTAATTCCCACACTCAAAGAAGCCCTCGCTCAAGATGTACCCGCCGTCATCGATTGTCCTGTAGACTATCGGGAGAATCACCGCTTTAGCCAAAAAGCCGGCGAGTTGAGTTGTGCGGTGTAAAAAACCTTGTAGAGACGCGATTAATCGCGTCTTGAAAAATTTTCGTAGGGTGCGTTATGCCGAAGGCTAACGCACCTTTTTACTGATTTGAAACCCAAATTTTCTATAACCAACTTTTTCCCCGACTTTTGTAACCCGATCGCATAAAAATGCCTACTTTCACCGACTGACAAAAGCAAGTGCGATCGCTTAGGCTATTGGGCACAGAGATAAAAATTTAAGTATAAAAATTATGCTTAACACCCTCAGCCCACTTACAGAAGACTTACCAGGTCAAAGCTATTCCAGTCCTGACTATTTCCAAACACAGCAGCGTATTCGTTCCCTCATAGACAAATATCTTGCAGTCGAAAAACTACATGACCGCTTGCAAGATTTACCGATACAGTTTGCCAATCCCCAACCACGTCCTTGGAAACTCATTGACTGGCAAACAATAAACCGCAATCAAATTATCGGCATAAATCCAGAGGTATTTTTGTCGATATTGATAGGTGCGATGGATACTGAAGCCCCCATTCGGGGCTATACCCAAACGAGTCGGCAGTATTTGGAAAAATTGCATCCTCAGATGGGGCGGTTTGTTGGTGGAACAGTCGGTGAAGACAATAACCTCTTAGAACTTGGTTTATGGGAAAAAGAAGAACGTCAGCACACACCTGCATTAATCAAAGTCTACACCCAACTAACAAACGAGAAAATTACCGCCAAACATCGCACAGTTCGAGGCTACCTCCCTACAGATGACCCTTACGAAGATTTATATCGCCACGGTTTACATCGTATTGCTACAGAATACGGTGCAACCTGTCTTTATCTTTGGCTGATGGCTCACACCACAGGCGCACTCCAAGATGTTCTAGAAGAACTAGCACAAGACGAAATCAACCACATGACCAAATTTTGGGGGTTTGGAGTCTGGGCTTTTCCTGATACAGGTTTGATGCGAATTGGACGCACCCTCATCAAAACGCGATCGCAAAACTATCAGCGAAACAACCTCATACGCACCCTCCGGCGCATGATGGCTACCCTCAACTGGAACGCTTGGTCATTAACCAACAAAATCACCCTCCTCTTCACCTTCACCCACACAATGCATCGCTTGTGGACTTGGAACAACACCCTCACACCAAAATACTTGCAAACTTTATTGGAAATTAGTCATTAACAAATGACTAATGACAAAGGACTAATGACAAAGGACAAATAACAAATGACAAATCACAAATCACAATTACCCACAGATCTAAACCCCCAACACCTACCCCACCACATCGCCGTCATCATGGATGGTAACGGCCGATGGGCAAAGAATCGAGGATTACCGCGCATCGCCGGACATCGCCAAGGAGCAAAAACCCTCAAAGAATTATTACGTTGCTGTAAACATTGGGGAATCAAAGCACTAACAGCCTACGCTTTCTCAACAGAAAATTGGCAGCGTCCTGTTGAAGAAGTAGATTTTTTGATGCTTTTATTTGAGCGATTATTACGCCGCGAGTTAACACAGATGCATCAAGAAGGAGTGCGAATTTCATTTATTGGAGATTTATCGGTTCTACCTAAATCTCTACAAACAGAAATGGAACGTTCAATGACAGAAACCTTAAACAATCAAGCAATACACTTTACTGTTGCAGTTAACTACGGTAGCCGCAACGAAATTACAAAAGTCTGTCGTCAAGTAGCCGAATTAGTAGAAAAAGGTGAACTCAGTGCAGAACAAGTGAATGAAAATCTCATAGAAAAGCACCTTTACACAGCAGATATTCCCGAACCAGATTTACTGATTCGTACCAGCGGTGAGATGCGATTGAGTAATTTTTTACTATGGCAAATGGCCTATACAGAAATGTATTTTACTGATGTTCTTTGGCCAGATTTTGACATAGAAGCATTTCATCAGGCTTTGTTGAGTTACCAAAAACGCGATCGCCGTTTTGGTAAAGTTAAAACTTCACTCTCAGCTTAGTGTACAAAACTTCTACTCACACTTCCCCGAAAGGGGACTAAACCAACTGGATTTACTTCTGATCAGCATCGCTATTATTGAGTACAAGGTATTTGCTATTTTCTTGCCGTAATCGAGCATCTTCTTCGTTGTAAAAGAACGACAAGAGAACAAAGCGCCGTCCGCTGATGACAGGCGTGGCTTCATGGAGTAACGAGCAGGAAAAAATCACTGCTTCTCCGACATTTGGAGTATAAAGCTGGAGTCCATATTCTGGAAACCGTAAATCACCACCTTTATAAGCGCCTGTATTCAGATTTAATGACATAGCAAATCGGCGATGGGCGGTGCCTTTAGTAGTATTATCACGATGACGATTAAAAAAGGCTTTATCAGTTCCTTCGTAACAGGATACCAGGTAGCGTTCAAAGCGAGTGATGCTAAATTGAAATGCCTTTTCGATTTCTGGTTTAACCCGCCGCATAATCATATTATTGATTTGTTTTAATAGTTCAGATTCAGAAATTAAATAGTCTCGACGTTTTTTAAATTCATAGTCATAAACTCCGACTGTTTTACCGTCAATTTGTCGCATAAAGCCAGAATCTTCACCACCATCTGCTTCGTACAAATTAATTAAATGTTGGCAAAAGCTTTGATCCAGAACATGGGGTATAAATAAAACAGGCGCTTGTCTGGCTGCGGGAATATTTTCTGTAATTGCAGGTAAGCTATTGATAAACTCAAAGACTTGCTCGCAAGGATGAGTAGTAGCTGAGATTGGCAAAACTTTGAGAACTCGTAAATTTTCATCTAACACAAAAATTGTTGGTCTGTATTGTAGCTCATTGCTTCCCTGATTTTTTGGTTGACAAACACCGTATTCAAAGCTGACTTTCCGTTCAAAATCCCAAAGAAATTTAAAATAAGTTTTATTTTGGATTAACTCTCCTAAACAAGTATCATCTGGGTCTATGCTGACACCAAAAAATGGTACTTGATAGGCAGCAAACTGTTGCTGTTGATTCAAGAAATCATCAATAATTTTCCGAAGGTAGTCATTTTTTGAACTCCCAAAAAAAAATAAAATGCTACGGTATCCACCAACCGAGTTAAAGTGAAACGCTGGGTTTGAGGTTGAGGGAAGAGTGAACCAGGGAATTGGATCGCCAACAGTAAAAGGTAGCATCAGATATTAACTTATATTTGTATGGTAATTTAGTCTGGTATACATTCTAGTTTAAAAAATTACATTAGCTAGTTAAACTGTCTTTGGATTTTTAGATGAACTCTACCTAATCGTTTCCTGCAAGAGTGATAATTGATTGACTGCGGTTTTCTACCTTTGGCAAACTTTTTACTCAACCGCTTCTGCGCTTTTTTAAGTCTGCGCTCTGACTTCCTCAAAAATTGCGGATAAATTACAGCATTATCATTTTGGTCTTTGGTGAAATATTTTAACCCTAAGTCCAATCCAACAACGTTACCAGTGAATTCCCCAACTTCCTTGCGATCGGCATCAAAGCAGAATTGAGCGTGATATCCATCCGCTCTCCTTACTACTCGGACACGATTAATTTTAAGTCGATGAAGGTCTTCTCGTGTGGATGAATTGCAGAATACAGATAAAGAGCCAACTTTAAAGCCATCCGTGAAAGTAATAATTCTGCAATCATCAGATAGTTTCCAGCCTGACACTTTATACTCTACAGAGCGAGAATGCTTTTTAAACTTGGGATAACCTTTCTTTTTCTCCTGCTTTTTACAACGTTTATAGAAACTTGAGATAGCAGTCCATGCTCTTTCGGCACTGGCTTGACGCGCAGCCGAATTTAACTTTAAAGCAAAGTCAAATTCAGTAGCTAAGTCTTTGCACAGCTTATACAAGTCAGCTTTACCAATCCCTTGATTATTCATCCAATAGCGAACCGCTTTATTCCTAATAAATTGGGCAGTGCGAATGGCATCATCAAGAGCTTGATATTGTTCCTTAGTTCCGTTTAGTAGCTTGGCTTCTCTTACTATCATTTCTATATTTTCTCACGGAATATTGCAGATAAAAGAATATAATATAAAGCTGTGCTAGAAGCACGGGGCTTTAGACCCAACTTGTCGGTAAAATCATTAGTCCTTTGTCATCAGAAAAAGCCATTAGACGCGATAAATCGCCGTTTATACAATAATCAATCTTTTGTAGAGACGGCGATTTGTCGCATCTTTGCGAGCTAGAATTTTCATCAAAAAATCTTAACCGAACCGTATTGAGATCTATTCTACGCAACTTGAATCGGCAAGGACAGGAATTGCTTAGCGTCTACCACCACCACGATGAGGCACTTCAGTTTCTTCTTGCTTTGTTTTCAGTGCAAATAGTTCTTGATGCTGTTGCTGCTGAATTTTTTGCTGTGCAAACTTTACACGGGTACGAACTCCGAGATCTGCATCTGTATCGAACATTTGCTGGAGTCGATCTTTAATGCGGGAGGCTTGATCGGGTAAAGTAATCGCGTGCGCCATTGCTAGTGTTTCTAAACTCGTAACTACTGCATAGCGTACCACCCACTCTGGATCTTCAGAAATTAATAGTAGTGCCTCTATTACCTGAGTCTGCACAGATTCCACTTGCTCTGGTGGTACTTGATGCCAGCGCAATGTACCTAATCCCCTAGCTGCTGCCCGCCGTACACTCAAGGAAAAATCGGTTTTTGCTGCCTCTAGCAAAGTGTCCAGCGCCCGTAAATCCCCAATTCCCGCTAAGGCGCGGACTGCCCAGGCTCTTGCCCCATAGTTGTAGTCATCAATAAGTTCCAATAAGGGTGCGACTGCGGGTTCTCCGATCGCAATCAATCCATCTACCGCAGCTACCGCTGCCCCCGGATTATTGTAGCCCAAAGCTGCAACCAAAGTGGGAACAGATTCTTCTATACGAGCTGCTGCTAACTCTTGAACTGCATCTAACAAGCGCTCCGAGGAATCTGCTTCTTCCACAGCACGAATCAATATTTGGGCAAGTTCACTGTTATCCATAATAATTTCACAGGTCAGACAATTTTGGATTTTAGATTTTGGATTTTGGATTGATTCTACAGATAAATACGCTTGCTTTGTATCATGAAGGAATCAATGGTCATTGGTCAGCTAATTGTAGCTTAAGTTATCCGTATTTAGCATCATATATAAACCCCCTAGCCCTAATTTTACAATCTGGTTGGGGGTTTATGTGTGGTAAACATTTTATTTTAAAGTATTAATCACGACTGATTACTAGTAAATTCTGACTACAACAACGAGTCCATCAAATTCATCACTTTAATAGCACCTGCTGATAAAGTGCTTGTTGCTGTATGATTGACTTGATGTTCGAGTAATCCTTTGAGGGAAATTAGTTTGAGGCTATTTTCTGCCAGAGTCTCGGCTATGGCCTCGGCTGCGGGTAGATACCCGATCGCTCCCAAGTCTGCTAACACTGCGCGACGCAATTGCAACTTTTCACCTGCCAAAGCCTTTACCAACCGTTCTGCGTAAACTGGTTCTTGGGTTAACTGATACATAGCTCGTGCGGCAGCATATTGCACCAGTTCTATGGGATGCTCTAAGAATGGTTTTACTAAAGAAATCGACTCAGTAGCCCGCAAGCTTCCCAAGGCTTCTAAAATAGCGTCGTAAGGTTGGGATAAATCTGGCTGCTCTGATTTTAATTGCTCTCCCTGCAAACCTGCTTTTAATAGCTCGATCAGTCCAGGAACACAAACCGGATCGCCTAGCATGTCTAAAGATTGCGCCGCTGCTTCCCGCACATAAAAATCTGAGCAGCCTAAACAAGTAATTAAAGGTGTTAGTGCTTGGCGATCGCCAATTTTTCCCAAAGCCCTAGCTGCGTTCCGTCGTAAAGGATATCCGCCTTCTGGTGTCCTATCGGCTTCATCCTCTAAGGCTTGAATCAGTCCTATAACCGCAGCTGGTTCGCATATCCGAAACCTACCCAACCACCAAGCAGCATAAAATCGCAAACCCAAATCTGGACTTTGGAGATTGGCGATCGCCTGTTCTACTGTTAGCTGTTCACCTCCAGGTGAGTCACTTGGAGGTGATAAATCTTCAAATTTCTGCGGATTGGAATTCATCAAAAGGAGGATTGCTCTGTTGGCTATCTGTTTTCGTCTCAGAATTCAATGGCTGAATGCTAACTATTTTGCCACCCAAGCGAGCAATCCGCTGCATTTCTTGACTCATCCGGTTCTCTGGTACTGTGATAAATACACTGGCACTAGAACGAATCGGATAGCTGATTTTTTGGGTTTCTTGACTTTGGCGCAAACCAACTACTTCATAGCGGAAGTAGCGACTACTAGTTTTACCACCAATAAATTGTCCAACCATAAATCAATTTCAAGTTCGTTCAAAATTTTTTATTAGTCATTTGTCATTTGTCTTTTATCCTTTGTCATTTGTCCTTTGTTGTTTAACAATAACCAATGACCAATGACCAATGACTAATGACTAATGACTAATGATTCTAAAGTGGCTTGACGCTAGCGATTTTACCACCTTGTTTTACCACTCTTTGGAAGTAGCTAGATAGCTCTTCATATGGTATAATTACGGCTTGATTGACACGGCGTGTGCTAGGATATCCAGCTCCAAAAATGCCTGCCACTTCAATGCGATACAGTCTGCCTTCTTTACCAAAAGTTCCTGCACCACCGAAAGTACTGTTGGGGGTAACGCCTTTTTCGGAAGCAACGTAGGCAAAGCCTGAGGGACCACCAGAGGGAGGAATCACAGCAGATGCAGCATTGCGTCCTAATTCGCTAGCCAAACGCGAGGACTTGCCTTTGAGCTGGGAGCGATCGCTACTAGCATAGCCGCGATAAAGTTGAAATATCCGGCTAAAGCCCACAGTTTTCTGCCCTGTTTGAGTTTTAAAACCGCGATAAAAAGGCACAATATTTTCCCCAAAGTTGGCTTGATACTCTGGTGAATCTATATAGGAATCAATGTCAGCATCGTACCCTTTATTTTGGTACAAGTCCAAGTGATAAACCACATCAGACTCATCGTAGGGGGCGCGACCCAACAAATGTTTATAATTGAGTTCAATTACGCGAGTTTGGAAATTGTCGTAGAAAAACTTTTTCTTGTACAGTTCTGATTTAGCTACTTGACGTACAAATTCTTGCACGGTGATTTTACCATCACGCAAAATAGATTCGGCACTGATGAGGCGGTCAGCTGCTAATATATAGTCGTTGCCCAACAACTGACGATAGACGGCAGCAATTACTCTCTGTATATCTTCTTTAGTTGCATTTGGACGTAATTCTACGGGAGAGCTATCACTGAAAGGTTCTGTCCCCAGACGGGACGCTGCTGTTGTAATCGCCATCTTGAAATTCTCCTTTCCTTCATAGTTAATTGGCATTGGCTGGGGAAACAGATAATGAGGAGTGGAGAGTATTGAAATTCCCTACTCCCTACTCCCTATTCCCTATTTCCCCAACCCGATTCCTTACTTACACAGCTGTGATGCTAATCACTTTGCTGCCTTTCCGATTGAGTTGCTGCAATTTACTCGAAAGTTGCTCGTAGGGAACTATCAATTCAGCAGTACCCCGCCGCACTACAGTTGAATTAACAGAAGCTGCTTGTAAGACTCTAATCCGGTATGCTTCTCCACGACCACCTGTAGAGAGACCAGTTAAGGCTCCTGAAGATACTGGGTAGATGGGTGAAGCCAGATTCTTAGCTATTTCCCAAGTTAGCTTTCCTTGTTTTTGCCCTTGAGCGCGATCGCTATTCGCATAACCCCGATACAATTGGAACAATCGCCCATAGCCAACGTTTTTCTTTCCTACCTGGCTTTTAAAACCTTGGTGGTAGGGGACAATATTTTCACCAAAGCTTTCTTGATATTCTGATGAGTCAATATAAGAGTTAATTTCAGCTTCGTAACCCTTTGAGTTGTATAACTCAACATGGTACGAAATTTCTGACTCATCTTCTGGAGCGCGACCTAATAAATGCTTATAATTCAGCTCGATAAATCGATTTTGTGAGCTGGAGTAGAAAAACTTCTCACGGTAGAGTTCTGATTGAGCAATGGCCAATACAAAACCCCGGACTGAAATTGTACCCTGCTGTAGCAGTGATTCAGCACTCTCGAGACGCTGACTTTCCAGTAGGTATGAATTACCCAAAACCTGGCGGTAAGCTGCTCGAATTACCACTGCCACATCTGCTTCTGTTCTATCAGGACGTAGTTCTATTACTCCTGAGTTTTCATATGGTTCAATTCCTAGTCTTGCTGCTTGTCCCAAAGCTGCCATCTTTAACCTCCTTCAGTTTTAACTACAAAACTGAAAATTTTTTAGAAAGTCTTTTTTCTAATTTTTTAACAGTCTTTTGAAAATAAAACTGCCCGGAGAGGTAAACAACTCATAGAACTTGCTTCGTCATAAGAGCTGATTTCCTCTCCGGGCTAAAGAAACACTCTAGCTCAGAGTATTAATTACATAGTCGATGTAAGAATTTGCTTCAACAGCTGGGTCGCCGCTCAAACCGTGGTTAGATTTGATGTACTTGAGGGCTTCAATGTACCAGCTAGGAGACAAATCAAAAGTTTTGTTGATTTCAGCTAAGCCGGAAATCAAGAAATCATCCAAGGGGCCTGTGCCACCAACAACTAAAGCGTAGGTGATAATCCGCAAGTAGTAGCCGACATCACGTACACACTTGGCTTTACCGCGTTGGTCGTAGGCAAAGTTGGGACCTTGTTGTTGGGTGGTGTAGGGGAACTTGTTGTAAACAGCTTGAGCTGCACCTTCTGTTAACCGTGAGGCATTTGCACTCAAGGATTTTGCTGCTTGTAAGCTAGCTGGCGCTTGGCGAAAACGACCAAAAGCCACTTGAATTTCGGTGCTGCTGAGGTAGCGACCTTGAGAGTCAGCCGCTGAAATTGCTTCAGTTAGAGGTGTTTTTGTCATTTTTGGTATTTCCCTTTAACAAACTTTTCGTTGAAATTTTGTTTTGCCCTGTGGACAATTATTTCACTCAATAGGAAGAATGCCTGGTTTAGGCAACCGCAGCAGCAGCGCGATCGAAGTAGCTAGCGATTTCAGAAATCAAAGCGCTGCAATCTCCTCTGGTGATGCCATTTGTGTCGCTGACAATCTTCAAAGAAGCATCTTTGAGCTTATTAATACCAACAGCAACGGAAGCTCCTGGAGTTCCCAATGCCAAATAGGTTTCCCGTAAACCATTGAGCGCACGGTCATCTAGCACGCTGGAATCACCAGCAAAGATTGCATAGGTGACGTAGCGAAGAATGATGTCCAAATCGCGGATACAAGCAGCAGCGCGACGGCTGGTGTAAGCATTACCACCAGGAGTGATCAATTGGGGTTGTTCTGCCCACAGATCGCGTACCGCAGCAGCAACAATAGCAGAAGCATTGCTGGTAATGCGGTTAACTGCATCTGCACGCTTGTTACCATCTGCGACTATTGCGCTCAAAGCATCCAATTGTGCATCGGAGAGGTATTCTCCACGTGTATCAGCTTGGGAAACTACTTTGGCAAATGCATCTAAAACCATTGCGTTTAATCTCCTAATTGGCTTGGTTAAGAATTATTTGAAGTCAAAACTGAATGGTTCAGTTTTGTTTTTGATGTCAGATTGTCTGACCATTTTTACGAAAGGTTCACAACGGACATCCAAGGTATAAGTCTACGACCTCTAGGGTTTCGGATTAAAACTTTTGTTACAAAACTTCATCTTAATATGAGAGACCAGAAAACCTGCTAGATTAAGCACCCCATCAACCTTGTGCTGTTATTTTTCCTTTCAAATTATTTTTATACTATGATGATGCCTTTTGTTTTATTAAAAATTGTTATGTTCCCTTGTCTTTTTGGTAATTAAACTTAACAAAAACATTTAGGCAAGTAAAAATTCTGAATATGGTTTGGTTTAAGAGACGCGATAAATCGGCGTCTCTACAATAATCAATCTTTCGTAGAGACGCCGATTTATCGCGTCTATCGCTGATTTATAGCCTGATAGTTTTCCAGAACAGCAGGGTAATCTTCGCCGAAGTTAGTTTTATTTAGTGTATACTTATTTACACAGTTATTAATTTTCTCTCTAAATCAAATAAAAAGCCATGAATGTATTCCTCAGTCCATTCATCCCCATAAAAGCGCTTGAACATTCCTCGTGCGGGGTCTTTTTCGGCTCGATATCGCAGGTATCGCAGTTGTGCTTGTTCAATATCTGCTAGGCTTGGGGAATCAGTTACGGGTTCTACTTGCTCTACAAAATCGAGGTAAGCTTTGAGATAGTCTTTAAAAGCAGCAAATACTTGCGTTTCCACCACGACAGTTTCCTGGGGACGAGTCCAGAGAAAAGCGGGAGAAAAGAAGGGTCGTGCTTCTTCTGGAAAATCACCTCCCCAGGTAAGATGCTCTTGATGAGCATGGAAGATAGGCAGGATCGGTTGGGTATACCTTGCCTGATATGCTGGGTCGTCTCGGAATAGGGGTTGCATATCCAACGCGATGAGGTGTCCTCCTGGTAATGTCACCAAATCTGCGCCAAAGAAGGGTAGGTCGTAGTTGAGATGTGGGAAAATCACGAAATTCAGTACTTGGAGGGAATTACCACCTTGTACATGTGCTGCTCGAATTTGCCGTAGTTTTGTGGTTTGAAAGGCATAACTAGTGGTAAGAACCTCTTGTTGGTTCTTGCCTTTACCTACGGTAGCAACCTTAGATTCAAATCCATCAGGAATAGGATATGGTTGCAAATCTAAACGCGATCGCATGTAGGCGATCGCATAATCAAGAAATGGCTGATAAAGTGTCATTTTAACTATGGAGTGAAAAATTTAAAACTAATTGGGCATTAGGTATAGGGCATTGGTTATTCCCCGCGTAAGAGCGTCTTCGCGTCCCCATACCCTTGGGTCATCTTTTGCTGACTGCTAAAGGCACAGCATCTTCAAATAAGAATTCATGGAGAAAGCGTTCTGCCCATTCGTGACCAAAGTAACTGCTAAATAGACCAGATGCTGGGTCGCGCTCTGCACTATATTGGTCGTAGTCTTTTTGAGCTTTGACAATCCGCTGGATATCTTCTGGGTCTTCGAGGGGTTGGGCATCTGCTAGCATTTGCCAATACAAGTTTAAATAATCCTGAAACGCTTCAAAAACTCGCGTTGCTACCGTTTGAGGATCTGTTTTGGCAAATAATAGGTACTTAGAAAAATACTGGTTAGCATCGTAAAACTTCATTTCCAAGTTTTGCGACAAATCCGGGTATTTCTCATGCAGAGATTTCAGCGGCAGTATGTATTTTTTCTGGTAACCTTCATCTTGAAATAAAGGCTGAAAGTCAAGGACAATCAGGTTTTTTACTTTACCAAAAGACAAAAAATCAATCCCTAATAAAGGTAAATCGTAGTGATGGCTGGGATAAATCACGCTGTTAAAAATTTGGGCGCTCTCCCCGGCATCAATGTAGGTATAGCGAATTTTTCGCAACTCTTGAGATTGGTGACACCAACTGCGAATGGTTGCTGGGTTTCTGCCGCGATCGCTAACTTTGAATTCCAAACCAGGGGGAATGTCCCTACTTTGTAAATCAAACCGTTCAAATAGCTCTTTTTCTAAAAATTCCAGGAAAGGCTTATACATACAGCATGACTCATTAACCCTTGCATGAAAATAAAGGATGTGAAGCATGCACGTCTCATTTCTTAGAAACAAAGCAACATTCCTTAATGGGGCATTGGAAATTGGGGATTGGGTATTGGGTATTGGGTATTGACTGAGAAAGTATTCCCAAATATTTATTTCCTAGTCCCCAGTCCCCAGTCCCCAGTCCCCAGTCCCCATGCCCTATCCCCTAGCTTGATTCCGAGCGATCATTTGCTCTAGGGCTTGTTGGGAAACACAACGACGTTCAGAACAATAAGTCATCAGGTTGACTCCGTTCATCATTCGCACGGTACTAACTCTGACACGAAAATCATCCGTCACAAACCAACAACGTTCTTGACCTTGGTTATTGTCATAATCGGTGTTAATCGTCAGCACTCCATCATCAGCAAATCGATACCGACTGACAACCGGAATGCTCTCTACATAACCTTGGTTGCGGATTAATTTCCCAGAAAGCCTCGTTTCATCGTCGGGAATGTCAACCAAAATGGCAGCATTGTCAGTGTTCGGCGGCCTCGTATCTAAGTTAGCCTGCCATGCAAAACTAGCACCCCCGGTTGCTTTATCAGGCTCTATTCCTTGTGCTTTACAGACTTCTTGGACTTTGGGATCGTCTTTTTCCATGACTGTAATGATTAGATTCGACTCACCCGACTCATCTGCGGCTGAATCAAAGTGATGAACTGAACGTTCCGTAAACCATATACCTTCACTTTTACGGAAGAAGTCAATCATTGACAATGGTGGTATGATATGCATCTATTTTGAAACCTCGTTTTTTAAAACAATATCTGTTTGTTTAGAAGTTGCATTTATTCTTACGGCATAGTTCCAAATCGTATAGTCAAATATAGTCAGACATCTGCAATTTAGCTTTAAGCAACTCTACTTTCAGCATGGACACGCTTAAATAGTGGAGTTATCCGCCTTGGATGTACTACCAGACATCCCCTATCCCTTAGAATAGATTTAAGACAATCAAACCCTTCAGGATTACTTTTTCTGCCGATGTTAAATGCCGCATTTACATCGGCGTGAATTTTAAAACCATTTTTACTCAAATACCATGCGCGTTGCACACGTTTACCGGAGAATGCGTGTCTTATCTTGTTGTTAGGTTGATAAGTTGGGATGATATCCCAATCAATAAAAGAAGCCTTGCTTGTGTAGCTTTCTTCTCCAACCTTGACGGTGATGCCGACTCGTTCTAATTTATAGGTCAGCATCTCGATAAATTTAGCATGGGGTATTTGAGTCAAGTTTTGGTTTGTACGCTTTCCTAAATTAAGATGTGTTTTCCATTGTTCGTTTTTACCGATTGAGACTTTCGTTACACCAAGAGATAGAAATTCATCTACAATCCTAAACGTGGACTGATGCAAATATGAATCTACAAATTGATTACGATTACGAACGATATTTGCAATTCGCCTTGATTTACCTTTACCATTGGGAGCCACTCCCTTGCTTTGGTTCCCAAAGTTGTGGGAAGTGGCGTGCAGAAAACCTTGAAATAAGCCAATCTGCTTGTTGTAAAACTGATTTGCTGATTTTAATGGTTTCCCATTTACAATAATCGGCTGTATTGATAGGTCGTTAAAAACAATCGTCGCTAGATTATCTAAACCAATGTCTATTGCCGCATTCAACCCAGGATTTAAGCTGCAAAATAAGTGTGATGTTTCTGGAATTTCAGAAACTACTTCGATAATAAAGCATCCGGTTTTTGGGACAATTCGCACTTCGCACAAATCATCAAACTTTAGTCCAGGTTTTACCGGAATCCTGATTGGAGACATTGATGGCACAATACAACCTTTCCTAAATTCCCTTTTACCAATTGCTTGATTATTGAATTTAACTAGGTTTTTATCGTCAACATAATTGGGTGGCTTTGGTCTACCCGTAAACTTACTTGGATCAAGTTTATAGGCAGATAATGCTTTGTAGTAAGCAATCCACGCATCTGCATTTTGCTTTAATACGAGTTGGGATACTTTTGCTGGCATTGCTTTGTAGTTCTCGTTTTGTTTGAATAAATTGTCTAAGCTAGCCTGTGTTTGAGTTCCCCAACCATAAAAAAATCCCTGACGCTGGGTGAACTGAGTAGAGTTGTAAAGCTGTCGGGAAATAGTGGTTATGTCACTGCAATAATCAAACCATTCATGTCCTTCTTTGATTATGTGCTTTTCTACTTGACGCATATTTATACTCTCGCACATCGTAAGTATTGATCAACTTTGACAATGAAATTAGTATACCACTAAAGATATAACAAAATATGTTTGACTATAAAACTAAATCAATCCGTGGGAGAATTTAATGCCTCTACAATTTTCTCTGTCTTACGTTTTGCCCTGCGCTGACCATATAATCGTGCTGCAAAGCTCGTAATTATCGCCACTAGATCTTGCATCAATTCATCACGCCCATTGTCGGCTAGATTAACAATCTCTAGATTTACGCCTAATCTTGTGAGTAAAATATCCATGTAATGTGTACCAAATCTCCCTAATCTATCTTTATGTTCGACTAGCAAGATATCATAATCATCTTTGAGTAAAAGCTTCTCTAGCTTCTTGCGATTGTCATTTAGACCGCTCCCTATTTCCTTGACAATATAGGCGATTTGGTATCCTTTGGCAGTTGCATATTCTGTTAATCCTATAGCTTGCCTATCCAAATTATCTTTATTTTCAGCACTTGATACCCTGGCATAAATCGCAACTCTCCTGACACCCCCTGATATCTTTTTTGGGTCGTAATCAACAATTACCGTGCCTGTAGGCAGTTGCTCTGTTGGATATGGTATCTTACCTGCTTTGTAATGTCGCCAAGCTGTAAGGTACGAAATCCCCAAGGTTTTAGCATAATCAGACAATTTCATCAAGAACCGGTTTTAGACTATATCTGACTATGCTAGACTATATTTTGTTGAAAGTTTTATCATACTTTATAGTTACGAATATGTCCAAATGCCAAGGATGTTGCTCCTAAGACTGTAGCAAGGCGCTCATACTCTTCACCCAGGACATCGTGTCCGAAAATTACGGTTGCGATCATCAGCGCCAACCCCAAGATACCAAAGCTCAGCACTATTCGGTCTTGATGGCAACGACAACCCTGTATAAGAGCTAACATACTTATCGGAAAGACAAACCATAGCAGAAGACAGTGAAAACTTTCGCTACCACTTGTCGTTGCCAATGCGGGAAGCATCACAACGACAAGTGGTAGGGATAGACAGTGAATTGCACAGGCGGTGGAAAGTGCGATCGCAGTCTTATCCATCAACATCTGCATTCTTCCGCTAGGCACAAGGATACTCCTTAATTCCTTAATATTGATTGTTTTTTTGGGCGAATTTTAAAGGCAATAGCTCGAATTGTAGACCTTTTTGTGACCCTCGTTAATCGTAACGGTCGCACGTGTTTACACCTAAAGCCACATCAGCCAATATTTCATCTGCTAGGTCAAGAAGTTGAGCTATTCGTTGATCGCTAAGTTGATAGTAGACAAAACGTCCCTGCTGTTGACGGATAACTAAATCACAACAGCGCAGACATCCTAAATGATTAGAAACATTAGACTGAGTGAGTCCTGTGACCTCAACAATTTCGTTCACGGTTAACGATTGAGAACGCAATGCATTGAGAATAGACATCCGCGAGTGGTCAGAAAACCCGCGAAACAGTTTGACTTTCAACTGATCTGCTTGAGCTTTGGTAATTTTAGTTTTAGCGCTCATTAATGTTCCGAAAAGGTTTATTATCATTACATATCAGTCAATACTGATATGTAGTTATTGTGACGCTAGGGGAGCGATCGCTACCCCTACCACTCAACTAAACGATTTTACGAAAAAACAGAGGCTAAAGCTATGTCTAACGTAACTCAGATGAAATGCGCCTGTGGAACTTGCTTATGTGTAGTTTCCATTGAGGACGCCATTATCAAGGATGATAAACCTTATTGTTGTGAAGCTTGTGCTAATGGCCATCTCAATGGTGAAGTCTGTACTCAGTGTCAATCCGTTTGTGGCTGTGCTTCATAAAACTTGAAGACCCCCTGTCCGTAAATCAAGTAAAATATAGTACTTTCGTGAAATTGACTGTGAAAGTAGCTAGTGGTGGTGTATTCAACTGCTTTGGGAAAAACCTGAAACAGTTTTTTTTTGGCTCAGATATTGCATCGAATATGGAATATCTTCTTTGAGTCACATTCACCGGATTCATTTTTTACAAAATAATAAGCAGAAAGACCATCGACTTCTAGGCGTGGGATGAATGCCCAATTTAGGTAAAGTGTAGAATGACTTCAAAAGTTTTACTTTAATCACCTAATGACAAATAGTGAAATTCACCTGATTACCAGGGAACGTCCCAGTCCAACTCCAGAAATATTAACAGCCCTGAAAGCGGGACTCCCTCTAGAAAAAGTAGATTTGCACGAATTCAATCTGCGGGGAGTTGATTTAAGACAAGCTAACTTGAGTCAAGCCAAGCTACTAGGAGCCGACCTCAGTGAGATGGTCTTGAGTGATGCAAATCTGAGTAAAGCCGACTTGCGAGGTGCTAACCTGCGGGGAGCCGATTTGAGTGGAGCGAATTTGCAGGGAGCTTATTTAAACCGTGCTGACCTCCAACAAGCGAATCTTAGTGGTGCCAATTTGGAGGGAGCTAAACTCCAAGTAGCGCGTTACGATACACAGACAAAATGGCCTGAAGGATATAACTACAAAGCTTCGGGAGCAGTGGGGCCAGGTGCTAATCTCAATGCAGCTTATCTCAATACAGCTTTTTTACGCGATGCAGATTTGCAAGGGGCTAATCTGCGGGGAGCCTACCTCAGCGGCGCTGACTTGACTGGAGCCAATTTACAAGGCGCAGCTTTAAGCGGTGCTGACTTGAGTAAAGCTTATTTGACAGGGGCTTGCTTACGGAATGCTCGATTAACTGGAGCCGATTTGCGGGATACAGATTTGCGAGCAACTGACCTTAGTAACGCAGAAATGGAATATCTTCAAAGTATAGCAGGGGCAGATTTTACTCTTGCCCAAGGACTGACAGAAGCAACTAAAGCCATGCTTCACAGCCGTCCTGCATCAGAACTTGATGTTTGGAACGCCTACACCCGCAACACAACTCGTGAAAGTTTAAGTGGTTGACAAGGAGTTAGGAGTTATACGAATTTGCACTTATATGATGTCCGCTAAACCACCCATTAATAACCAGTTTGTAGTCGGGACTTCAGTCCCAAAAACCAGGACTAAAGTCCTGACTACGAGCAAATATTTTTTGTTCAGTTTGATTAACCAGACATTATATCATAAGTGTAATTGAGAAATTTCGTCGTTGCAGAGAAAGCGGGATGATTTTGGTGCTTTTGTAGGATGGGTATCTTGCGGGTTCTTTATATTTCCAGACACATTACCAAAAATTCAATACGGTTTAGTTAAGGGCTACTGGTACAAAATTTTGGGTTTTCGAGACGCGATAAATCGCCGTCTCTACAAGTGCTTTGGTCTTATCTGAACTGTATTTGCCCATAATTTATGCAACGCCGAAGTTTCTATTCTGCACTCCCTACTTTCCCAAACTTATAGCGTTTCTCGACCTAGTGATATGTCCGGTTAATAGTTATGATTCCCACAGCCATTGCACCCCTCCCCTTGGTAAGAGGAGGGGAGCCAAAGCTGCGCTTTTGCTCTTTGGGGTTCTTCGGATTTAGTAAGTAATCAAGCGGACATGATATGAGGTACACCTGTAAGGGCACGGCAGTGCCGTGCCCTGAGACTTGGTTTATGATTTTATACCAATTCTGAATGCGAAGCGCTATATATTTTGAGTTGTTTCATAAAGCTTGCCACTTCTGTTTGAGAAGCGCTAAAAATGTAGCGTATCCTTCGGAAAAACCGGGCGGATCAGGTAGAAAATATTGTGGAAATTCTTTATACGATCGCCAAGGTTCCGAAGCATGATGCCGCAAGTATAAGGCACATTCTGAGGAACCTGGTAGTCGCCAGGTCATTTGACCAGTTGGTATATCAGTCACAAATGTCTCCCGAACTCGAAAAAGTTGATATTTTATTCTAGATTTTGGCAAATTACCCGGATATTTTGCTCAAATTTCAGGTGAAATCAAGTGTTGGCTGTAGCTCAGTTAAGTCTTATGACCCTGAATAAGCTCACTTCGCTATTGTGGCAACAAGTCTTCTAAAGCAGCTCCCACAACTCGGTGATCCGGATCTTGTCTGAGTTGCTTCAGGGCTTCTTTTGCCTGCGGCCGATCGAATCGTTTGAGGGCATAGGCAACTCGGACGCGCATCCGCCAAGATTCACTATTCACCAAGCTTAGTATTTGAGATAATGCCGCAGCATTTTGGCCAGAATCAGCCAGTAAGCCAAGTATATCAACAGATGATTCCTGAACTGTGAAATCTTCGTCTTTTAAACCATGAACGCAGATATCAAATAATTCTTCAGGACAATCCATTTCCGCCATCGCTGCTAAAATACTGCGCCGCACTAACCAGTGGTCATCCTGATAAAATGTCAGAACTAGATGAGAAACTGCGACTCTACCAAATAGCGATAAAGAATTTGCCGCCTCAGCTCGCACATTGGGGGTATCGTCAAATTTCATAATTTGCATCAAAGCAGCAAAAGATTCTGCTGATTGTTGGTTACCCAAACCCCTTGCTACAAAGGAACGCACCAAAAATTCTGAGTCACGCAGTTTACTAGTTAGCAGAGGAACTGCAACTTCTGATTCATAATCCTTGAGTGCGGCGATCGCTTTCAAACGATACTGAAAATCTGGATTCTCCAGTTCAGCTTTAATTTTATTGATTTCCATAGGTGTATTTATTAGGGTTATTCTTTACTTTATTTTACAAATGCCAAAAAATAGCGATCGCATTTGGGAAGATTACTAGGGAATGGGGCATTGGGCATTGGGAGTGAGGAGTGAGGAGTTAAGAGTTAAGAGTTATTCTCCCCATCTCCCTCATCTCCCCCATCCCCCTGATCTCCCTCATCTCCCCCATGCCCCATACCCCATGCCCCAGCCCCATGCTCAAAACGTATGACTCAATTAACCGAAACTGTCAAGCAATTAATAGCCAAAGCCAGAATTGTCAGCTTTGCACAGTGGGAACAGTCCCATCCTGAAGCAGCGATCGCTATATTTCAAGCTGCGGATGATAATCTCCGCTATCTCAGCGACGAAGACTTACTACAGATCAAAACTTTAGCACCCAATTATTCTGCCTTGATTCCTGTCGCTGAGTTATTACGCGATCGTGCAGGGGAAATCGTTGATGAAGCAAGAGTTCAGGTTTTGCTGACTTATCCTCAAATTATCGAGCCTGGAGGAGGTCTTTATCCCCCTGAACGCGCCCAAGCTTGCTGGCGGGATTTTTGGCATTTTCTCCGCTGCATTACTTACGGTATCGCAGGTTCCCATACTGAATATACCAGTCCCAGCGGATTGCACTATATGAATTTGCTTTATCAGGAATTACAAGTTCCTTTAGATGCAATGGTTTTGGGGTTAAAAAGTATCAAAGCTGCTAGTTTGAAACGTTGGCAAACCAATGACCAAGAAACTCTTGCTCCTTATTTTGACCATTTAATCACTCAACTAGCTACTTTCCAAATCCAGTAGTACTGAAAACTTATACTATTTTGGATTTTGGGTAACGATTCAAAATTCAGAATTCAGAATTCAGAATTCAGAATTCAGACACGCTACTACAAATACTTAATTTTGTTCAAAAATCAAACCGGATTCCCATATCATGTCCCGGCAATTACAGCGTTTTTCATCTATTTGAACCATAATCCCCAGTAGGGGCGCACAGCACTTAAATATCAGTAAAATAGTTCATTTTCTCGGCACGCTGGTAACAAAATAACTAATTTTTCATTGCTAGAACCCTTGATTTTTAAAGCTCTTTGGGGAATGAAACAGCCCTGCTTGGAAAAGGGGGGAAAAAGAAATCTAGTTCCCTCCCCAATACATCGGGGAGGGTTAGGGTGGGGTGATGCGGTGAGTAACCGTAAGTGAATGAACTCAATATCACGTCTTCACAAGGGCTTCACGTTAAGTTGACACCTATGCACAGATGTGCGCCCCTACAACGTGGTCTATTTACCTAAAAATTGCTGTAAGCATAATACCTGGAACCCCAAAGAAGTAAAGCTGTGCTTGAGCTAACCTCCCCGATATCACGGGGTAGGTTCGGGTAATTTGGCGGACACGATATCATAACCAATTCGGAGTTGGGCGATCGCCAAAAGCCAACGCTCAGACTTTCGACAAAATTTCAAATCCAAAATTGTATTAGCCTACTGATTTTTACCCACAGTTTTAGCATTCAGTAATAATTCTAAGTTTTTTTTTGACAAGTCATTATTGTTGAGTTATTCTAAAAACTGTATAGGTGTCTTCGGTAAAAATGACTAGAACGAAGCAAACCATCGGCGGACACTACCAAATCCTATCTAGCTTAGGTGAAGGAAATTTTGGGCGAACTTACCTAGCAGAAGATTTACACGCGAAAAAACGCAAGGTTGTAGTGAAGCAATTTTCCTTTGTTTGTAATAGTCAATCGACATTTAATAAGGCTAAGGAATTATTTGATAGGGAAGGCGAAGTTTTATATGAGTTGAGTAATGGGTTACAAAATAACCAAATACCGCGTTTTATAGCATTTTTTGAAGAAAATCAAGAATTTTATTTAATCCAAGAGTTTATTGAAGGACAAACCCTCAGAGAAGAATTAGCTCAAAAAATCAGACTACCAGAAAATGAAGTAGTGGATTTGCTCAAAGATGTTTTGTGTATTCTCAAAGTAATAAATGAAAAGGGAATAATTCATCGAGACATCAAACCAGATAATATTATTATACGTGCGAGTGACGGCAAACCCACATTGATTGATTTTGGTGCGGTAAAAGAAATAACTCAATTGCAGCCCAAACCAACAATTATTTACACGCCAGGATACAGCCCCCGGGAACAATTCAACGGCTCGGCAAAATTCAATAGTGATATATATGCGTTGGGAATGACAGCGCTAGAAGCGCTAACAGGATTAGAACCAGAAAAGTTAAAAGATGACACAGGTAAGGTAATTTGGTCTAATCAAATCCCAGGTAGCGATCGCTTAGTAGAAATCCTCCAAAAAATGGTTGATGAAGACTATCGCAGTCGATATCAATCAGCAGAGGATGTATTAGCTGATTTAGTGCTAGTAAAACAGCCGAAAAACACTCTGATGCTTGCACCAAAAAATCATTTACCAGTTCAAACTATACACAAAACTGTTTTCCAGCCAACAAACGTCATAGCCCAATGGCTCAAGTTTCCAATTTTACCACTTATAGTAATTGGAATATTTGGTTCAACGTCATTTTTTGCTGTCAGAAAATTATTCATGCCCCTACAAGTAAACTCTGATGTTTCTCAACCAAAACCCCAAAAACTAACACCAAAAAAAGCTGATTCTAAATCTTCCAACGTATCTGATAGCAATAAAAATCAAGAAACAATTAATCCTTGTCCTCCAATTCTGGCACCTGGCCAAATTTGTAAAAAATGATAAAAGCAGAAAAAGACTACTATGATTATTGAGAATGGTAGATTACAAGTAGCATTATTCATTATCGGTGCTTTTGGTAGTCTCGCAACAGTAGTAAACGTTGCTTATACTACTTGCGATCGCTTTGGTTGGTGCAAGAACGTCCAACCGACTGAAGAACTGATAAATCCCTGTCCTCCTATCTTACCTCCTGGTAAAGTTTGCACTTATCGATATCCTAAAAAAACTCTCATGGAGAGATAAACTAAACAAATCTACCATCACCAAAGTTATCAAAAATGCTCTATAATTTCCTGGGAATAATAGTATTTAAGTATTATTTATTCAGCCATAAAATACAGAATCTTTACCAAAAAAAATACAAAATACTAAAACTTAAAATGTATACATAGCTTCATATCGTAAGATATTGAAATATACAAAAATATTCTTTCTATCATCCTGCAAGAGGTACAAAAATGAACCCAAAAAGTAGTTTATCTGTAATGGCAGCATTTATGTTGACATTAGCATCTGCTATTGCACCCACTACAAATGCTCAGGCAAATATCAGTGAACGTTTTGTTTGCAAAAAATCTAATGGTACATGGACAACTGTCTACCAAGACTCACGCAGAGACAAACCCTTTATTCGTTGGACTTCTGACTTTGGTGGTTTAGCTAACTATACACGGGAACAACGCTGTCGGGAAGTGACTAGCAGATTAAATGACTACATGATAAATCAGCGTCCGTTTTACATGACTACCGGTAGGACTAAAGACGGAAAGTATCCTATCGTTTGCCGAACTGATTTTCAAGGTGGTGGTTGCAAAGGGCTGATTTATACTTTAGATCCTAATGGACGCACACCTCCCGATGCGATCGTCAAAGAGTTACTAGAAATTGTTAGTCCTGAAGTAGGGCCTTCATTAGGCGTAACAGCAACAAGTTGCCCCTTGTATGTTAATGTTCGTTTATATTTACAAGGTAAATCTAGTGCTAAATATGTTTGTAGAACTAGATAACTTTAAACTTCGACAGCTTAAAAAAGCAGTTTGCTGATGAAACGAACTTTGACCATAGTCTTGAGTTTAGCCTGCATTTGTGTCCCATTGTTGGAAGCATCAACGCAGGCTATTAATTCTTTGGTTATTGCTCAAACCATCCCTAGCAATAACAAATCTGATACAGAAATTAATAGTATTGCTCAAAAAATTACAGTTCAAATATTTGAAGTAGTTTCTCAACAAGAAGAAAATTTTATTGGAACTGGATTTATAGTTAAAAAACAAAGTAAACAAGGTAATAATTTTGATTACCAAGTATTAACTAACGATCATGTAGTAAAAAAACTGCATACTGGATACCACTATCAAATTAAAACTTATGAAAATCGCACTTACAAAGCTTTTTTACCGAAAAATACGAATAAATTTAAGAACTATGACTTAGCCATATTAACTTTTAGCAGTTCTGTTGGATATGAAACAGCAAAATTAGGTAAATCTGACAGATTGCAACCACAAAACAAAATTTTTGTCGCTGGCTTTCCATGTGAATCTATTCAATGTAAACCTAAACTAACAATTAAATCAGGTGTAATCGCTCCTATAGAATTTCTCTTGCAGGGAAAAACTTTAGTTAATGGCTACAGAATAGGATACGATATTGATGTTCAATCAGGAACCAGCGGTGGGCCAATCATAGACACCGTAGGTGAAGTAGTGGGGGTTAATGGTAGGAGTAAATTTGTAGGTTCGCCCTTTGCCAATGCTCCAGATCCATACAAATTTGATGATAATACTCAACCAGAGAAAAATATTAAATTATTGATGGGATACTTTGCTTGGGGTATTCCGATTGAAACATATACGAAGCTGGATAATATAAACTCACCAATAGAAATTACTCCTCAATCTTCTTCATCTGGGAATACCCAACGAAATTCTTACACAAATTCAGAAGCTCAAGGGATTGTCATCAGCAATAGCTTAATAACAAATATAATTCTAATTCTGATTGTGGCTTTGATTATAAGTATTGTTTGGTATTCATTGAAGCAGTGGAATAAATACAAAGCAGAAACTCAGCAAAAATCTCTAGCTATAAAAAATAAGCAAAAAGAACAACAATCTAATCTTCCATTGAATCGTCTAGCTAATGAAGAGCAAGAAAAACAACCAGAATTTCATCTTGATTCAGAAAAACAGCAGCTAAAAATTACAAAATCAAAGCAAAAGCTATCAAGCTGGAAAACAAAATTTCAGCAATTATTCAAAGCATTTTATAGAATAAAAAAACACAAAATAAAGAAGGTACAAAAGATATCTTCAACAAAAGAACAAGATAAATAGATGGGTTATCTTTCAGGACATCCCGTACTTTTAGAAATAACATAGATAACAATCTTAAATGTAATTTTTCTTACCAACTTACTTATTTAGCAACATTTAATATTATACTGACTCAATAAAAATGTGTTCAATTTTGGATTTTATTTTGCATCGCTGTGAAAAAATTTTTAATGCTAATGATGCTGATTGTCGCAATCACATTTATTGGGTGGAGTTGTGAAGGTAAAAAGACTCCAATCCCCGATCCGACACCGACAATCTCTATTCCTAGCCCGACACCTACTATTCCTAACCCAACGCCAACAACCTCTGGTTTAATACCAGAAGAAATAAGAAAACTTGCAGAAGAAACAACTGTGTTTATTACTGGAACAGGTAAACCTGGCTCAGGTGTAATTATTGATAAACAAGATAATACGTATTATGTATTAACAGCTGCACATGTTGTAGGAATTGAACCAACTTCGTTAGCTCCTCCATACAAATTACAAACCAAAGATAATCAAGAACATATTGTTGCAGACGAAAATACTTATGATGAAAATGTTCAAAAATTTCGGGAATCTACTGATTTAGCAATTATAAAATTTACTGCTGAACCAGGTCAAGAATACCAAGTTGCTCCATTAGCTAAATCTATATTGACAGGAATGCCTGTGTATGGATTTGGATGGACTAGTTGCTCAGGAGGAAATCAACGACAATTTCAGAAGACTGGAGGTGAAATATGTAAAATTAATCCAGACGCTAATAATGGTTGGAATGTAAGTTATACAAACAATATTATTGAGGGGATGAGCGGAGGTCCTGTGTTTGATTCGAGTGGATATGTTGTTGCTATTCAAGCAGGACAGGATGGATATGGACCAGCATTTGATGATAGCTGTAAACCTCTACCATTACAACCAGATCCAAAATTTAATTATGGTTTAGGTGTTCCTATTCGTGAAAATTTTGAGATGCTGCGATCAAAACTGGGTCAAAAATTAGAAATAAAACTGCAACCAGCCATTTCTCCTCAACAAGAGCCTATAGTTAATATTAAATGTCGTGAAAAACTTTCACAAACAGAATGCGCTCCCATATTAGCTCCAGGGGAAAGCTGCAATTCTCACTTTGAATGAAGCTTAGAGGTTGTTTGAAAAGTAGGGGATGTTGTAAAAAAGCTCTCTCCGTATAAGCTGTGAATAGATAATAAACAGCACCGAGAGAGTGGTATGAGTAAAGCTTACCCTAGTAACCTAAGTTTGGAACAATATCAATTGATGAGTGACTTAGAGGATGTTTTAAAAGTCATGATTGATGTATCAAATATTTTTTACCCCACCCTAACCCTCCCCTTATAAAGGGGAGGGAACTAGATTATTTTCCGGTTTCCCCCCAATACATCGCAGGGCTAATTCTGTTTGAAATGGAATGAAACAGCCCTGGAGGATTAAGGGGGGAATCATTCTATTAAAATCACAGCTAACCACTTTTAAAACATCTAGGACTTACGCATTGACAAAGTGGCAAAAGAGTGTGCTGATAAAAAGTATCATCCACTAACTAGGTATCGGACAATCAGAGAAATCAGCAAACCCTCCACAGCACAATGCAATCTGGAACATTACACGCTGTTTTTGCTATCAGAAGCAAAACATGGGGGATGTTGTAGATTAGCAGAGATATTAGAAAACGTGTCACACGACAGTGTGAACAGATTTTTGCTGAGAGAGAGATATGAACCGAAAGATTTATTCGATACAGTCAAGGAAATCATAAATATAGTAGGCGGGATTTTAAGTGTTGATGACACAGTAGTAGAAAAATTGTATAGTGAGCCAAAGAATGCAGAATTAATTAGTTATTTTTGGTCTGGGAAATATCATAAGAGCATCAGAGGAATAAATTTAATCACGCTGTATTACAGTGATGTGCATGGAAATTCAGTACCAATTAATTACAGAATATACGATAAAAAGGAGGGAAAGACTAAGAACGATTATTTTCAAGAAATGCTGACCGAAGTGATAAATTGGGGTGTAAAGCCAAGAATAGTGACAGGGGACAGTTGGTACTCAGGAGTAGAAAACTTAAAATTTTTCAGAAACCAGAAATTGGGTTTTCTATTTGGGGTAGAGAAAAATAGAACTGTCTCAAATGAACCAGGAAAGTATTGCCAAGTAAGCAGTCTGGATATTCCCGACCAAGGTTTGAGAACTCATTTGAGAGAATTTGGATTTATCAAGTTGTTTAGGAAAGTCTTTAAAAAAGAAGACTCTAGACACTATGTATTATATCTACCAGATGAAGAATCTCTACAGGAAATAACTAGAAGCGAATTTGTGACAATTCATGATCCCCATTGGGGAATTGAAAGTTTTCATAGAGCTATCAAACAAGTATGCGGGATTTGTCGATTCATGGTTAGGGATAGCCAAGCGATTAAAACACACATATTCTGTTCACTTCAAGCATTTGTTCGTTTAGAAAAAATGCGCTCTGAAAACATAATTTCTAATTGGTATGAACTGCAAAGGAACTTATTCACTTTAGTTTTGCGTGATTACATCGTAGAAAATCTTACCAATACTTGTGTCGCTTAGTACACATGAATGGTTTTTTTTGTCAATGCGTAACTCCTAACATCCTCTTAGCAGTACGACGCTTTTGTAGTCGCTTCAACTCAGCCTCACAACAGCTTGATTGTCCTTGAGGATGGCAATTTGCGATCGCCATACCCTTTTTTGATTGCTCGTAGGCTATGGGCTAGTGCTTTTGCATACACACCCGCCACTATCTTTGCCACAAGAACCAATTAAATGCTAAAAAAAGCTTAAGTTTCTCTAGAGTATCATTTAACTTAACAAATTTTAATAAATATGGTTTCAGCATCGTATCAGAATGTGTAAAGGCATAACGATGTAAAAAACTCAAAAAACTTGTGAATTATGGACGTTCAGAGGACTTTTAAAGACTCTGGCCTTCCCTCTTGTTTAAAGTGATGTAAAGTTTTTTAACATCTGCTGAGTATCCTTCTCATAAAATTTAGTTGTTAACTGGGAGATAGTTTGAATGGCTTTCGGACCAGCATCACGATTAGGGGTCGCTTTATTTGAAGACACCGATCCCATTGATCTGTGGCCAGGTCGCTCTAATGAGGAAATTGAAACCGTAATTAGAGCTGTCTACAAGCAAGTTTTAGGCAATGCCTATGTGTTGGAGAGTGAACGGCTGCCCGTTCCTGAATCCCAACTCAAACGGGGTGAAATTAGCGTTCGGGAGTTCGTGCGTCAAGTCGCCAAGTCGGAACTTTACCGCTCGCGCTTTTTTGATAGCGTTCCCCGCTATCGGTCGATTGAATTAAATTTCAGACATCTTCTTGGCCGTGCGCCATTGGATCTAGAAGAAACCCGTTCACATAGCACTATTCTGGACACAAAGGGCTTTGAAGCTGACATTGATTCTTATTTAGACAGCGACGAATACCAAGAGACTTTCGGCGAAAACACAGTACCTTACATTTGGGGCTACAAAACTGAAGCAATCCAGAGCTTGGTTCAGTTTACCCACATATTCCAGTTGGTACGTGGTTCCTCTAGTAGCAGTCTCAAAGGTGACTTAGCTGGCAAACAACCAAAATTGAACAGCTTAGTAATTCAAAATACACCTAGCCCTGTAGTTTCACCAGCCAGTAAGGGTGCTACATTCCGCAACCCAACATCTACTCCGAGGACCCGTCAAGGTGTGGGAGCTGGTGATGATGGTAAGGTCTACCGGGTTGAAGTCACTGGTTACAAGGCAAATGTGGTAAATAGCATTTCCAAGTTTCGCCGCAGTAACCAGGTCTATTTCGTACCCTACAATCAACTATCACAAGAGTATCAACGGATTCACAAGCAGGGTGGTGTAATTGCCAGTATCACTCCTGTCAACTAGAGAATCTATTCACAAACTAAGCTTGGGAAAAGGTACATGGGAAGCATAGTTATAAATTCTCCGAAGGTGGAGCTGTGGTCAACGAGCTCTACTGAAGAAGTAGAAGCAGTGATTCGAGCCGTTTATAAGCAGGTTTTGGGTAACGCTCACTTGCTAGAAAGTCAGCGGCTCGTGACTGGTGAATCGCAATTGCGCGATCGCAAAATCAGCGTTCGTGACTTTGTGCGAATCGTCGCTAAATCCGAGATTTACCGGACTCGGTTTTTTGAAAGCACTGCTCCCTATCGGTTCATTGAACTCAACTTTAAACATTTGCTAGGTCGCGCTCCCCTCGATCAGACAGAGGTTTCCGAGCATATCCGTCGTACCGTTGAAAGCGGTTATGATGCTGAGATCGACTCCTACATCGATAGCCCTGAATATCAGGCTTCTTTTGGCGAAAATACTGTACCCTACTATCGGGGAAACAGTAGCCAAGTAGGGCAAAAGCAAGTTGGCTATAACCGGATTTTTGGGCTTGTTCGTGGCGTGGCTGAAAGCTCAAGCTCCATCAAGTCCTCTCAGTTGGTTTACTCAGTAGCAACCAACAGCACTGCTAAAATTAAGTCACCTTCTGTGATCGGTAGTACTGAAAAGAGATTTAAGATCCTTGTTCAGGGTGGAAGTGGAAAATTCAATAATCCCCTCCGCCGCAGTACAACCGAGTACATTGTTCCTGCTAGCAACATGACACCGCAAATTCAGCGGATCAATCGCACTAGTGGCAAGATTGTTAGCATCACAGAGATTGTTTAAAAAATAGGGATTGGGTATTGGGCATTGGGCGTTGGGCATTGGGCATGGGTTATTGTCCTTGTCTCCCCAGTCCCTAGTACCCAGTACCCAGTCCCCAAACCCCAAGTCCCATCAAAAGTAAAATAAACTACTATATAGACTGAGAGAATAACCTTTAGCCAAAATATTTTTGACACTGTAAGCTGTTTTTCTAATCGCTTTTGTAATGGAAATTAATGAATTTTTTGAACTTTCAATTGGACGATGGCGATCGCAACGTAGCGGTCATCATTTAGCATTCGCCCATTTTGAAGAAGTCTTGTCTAACATTGATATTGAATCTTTATCTACCGACGACCCGACGGTGCTAGAAGTATGTAAATTACATGACATTAGCCCTGTCAGTATCACTCACCCCTTTCGCATGACTTGGGAAGGTGAATCAGACTGGGACGATAAACCAATCTCTGGTAGTACCGTGCTGGTACCAATTCCCGATATTGAAAATCCTTCTAGAGGCAAACTCCTGCGGGAAAACGGATATGCTGAAGTAGTCCCGGCAGTAGGTAGATACCACCTGAGTGACGACGGTGTTTTTACGCTGCTGACAGAGTATGACCTGGTTGCAGCTGAGGAGCGAATTTGGTTTGCTAACCCAAATCTGCGATTTCGCGTATCGATGATTAAAACCAGTGATGGTAAAGGCGTGACAACAGCTTCCTTTTCTTCAGAGATTCGGTCTTTGTCCAGTTCAACGAGTTAGCAATATTCTGTTAAAAGATTAAATTAGTAACGAGTGCTTACTGAATAATTTTTCCAGGAATCATTTAGTACAATATTGCAAAAATAAACCTACCATGTGAAATAGGCAGAACACCTAAAGGATAAAATCTCTTTACTTTTGCCTTTTGCCTTCAAAACTAATTTTGTCTTGTCACTCCTGAGGTTGAATATGACAATAGCCGCCAGTGACTCTAGCATCAAGTCTAGCGATTTGCTCACCTTAGCTTGTTGGATGGCGGGAGATTTTAGCAACCAAAAGCAATCTTTTGCAAATCCTCAACTTTACGCGCACATTCACATTTTTTTTCGTCCTTTACCATTTGAGTTTTTTTCTGCCGTCGGTTTTTATTCTGAACAAGTATATGACCACGATTTATGGACACCCTATCGCCAGGGAGTACATAGATTAGTAGATTTGGGCGATCGCATTTATATCGAAAATTACAGCTTGAAAGACCCTGTACTTTATGCAGGTGCTGGTCGGGAATTAGATATCCTCAAAACCATCACCCCACAGAACATTGAACGGCGCTATAACTGTTCGATGGTTTTTGTTCGAGAAGGTGAAATGTTTCGCGGTAGTGTAGAACCAGGCAATGAATGTTTAATTCCTCGCAATGGCCGCCAAACATATCTTGTTAGCGATGTAGAAATAACTGACCATACTTGGATAAGTCTAGATAAAGGCATGGATATTGAAACCCATGAACAAATATGGGGTTCAACTGCTGGCCCTTTGCGGTTTGAAAAACGAGAAAGTTTTGCTGATGAATTAAATGCGGTGAGCGCATTATGTTAATTCAGCTGGAATCTGTTAAACCTAAAATGTTACCTCCAATAGCTGAAAAAAAAATGCGCTGCTGGATTCGCAGTCGTCACTTGATTTGTTCAGGTAACTTTTTTATCTTCGAGACCTTAGAATATACGACGATTGAAAGGTTTTCTGAATGTGTTGCTTCTTTAGGAGGAACAGTAATATCTGTTGACCCCATTAATAAAATTTGGATGGGTGATCATCGCCAAGTTATTCTATATCAGGCAAAAGCAAGTTTACATACACCTCATCACACCTTGAAACAATACTGGATAAAATACGGTGGTTTCTACACTAGGTTTGATATCCGTGCTTGAAAAATGCTGCTGCTAGCTTAGTCCAAGTTAGAAATACGCTCTAATTGAAGAAGAATACAGAATTCAGAATTCTTCTTTTTAATTCCTCCGTTAGAGGGTTGACGGTTAACTGTTAGTGTCTCATGGCTAATGTTCAACAATATTAGTTGTTAGTTATTAACTGTTAGCCGTCTCTTGTTTGTTAGAAAATGTAACTAAAAAACCTCCCAAAACTTGATAAATTATATCCTATCGTGAAGGGAATTAGAAAATTTTAGTGAGTAATTGTACTAATTAATCACTACCAAATACTGACCTCCCATTACTTTTAAAAATATTGTTTTTTCAAAGGTTGTTGAAAACTATGCCAAGCCTTTCAGATGATGACATTAGACAAAGCCAGTACCAAGCATTTTCTCAAACAGAAACCATTGAACTGTGGTCTGGTGCTTCGGTTGATGAGACCGAAATTGTGATTCGGGCAGTTTATCGGCAGGTTTTGGGCAATGCTTATGTAATGGAAAGTGAACGCCTCATTGCCCCAGAATCACAACTCAAGCAAGGCATAATTAATGTTCGTGAGTTTGTGCGTCAAGTTGCCAAATCAGAGTTGTATCGCTCGAGATTTTTTGCTAACGTTTACCGCTACCGTGCCATTGAATTGAACTTCAAGCATCTACTCGGTCGCGCTCCTGATGACTACTCCGAAATGATATATCACAGTAACATTTTAGACGAACAGGGTTTTGAGGCGGATATTGATTCTTATGTTGATAGCGAAGAATATTTCAGTGCCTTTGGCGAGAATGTAGTACCATATTACCGAGGTTATAAAACCCAAACTGGGCAAAAAATATTGGAATTTACCAATATGCTGCAACTAGTGCGGAGCAATTCTAGCAGCGACAAGAACCTAGCATCAAATAATAAACCTCAATTGGTGCGATCGCTAATTAGCAACACTCCTTATGGTAAACTCAAACCTACGGATGTTGGTGCATTGTTAGCTGAACTGTTCAAACCCAAGCCAGAATCTGCTGCTGGAGTTAATACATTTGTTGCAGCTAGTAAAACAGCCGAACAAAGTTTGCAACAAAAAATTCAAGAACAACAAAGCCAAATTACAGCTTTACAACAACAACTAGCAGGGTTACAAAGCTTTGCTAGCATCGGTGCAACACAATTTACCACTAGTTCCCAGCTTTCTAGTTTTCAAAGTGCAGATGAATCTGCATCTTTGCAACAGCAAGCCGACGCCCAGGTAAAACAGATTACTGCATTACAAGAGCAAATTGCTGATGCTCGACGCTTGGCCGCAGTTGGGGAAGCCCGTTTAAATAAGTGGCGCAGTCGCGTTTTTAATGGCTAAAGTCCCAACGCAATAGTCGAGCAAATCGTTTGTAGTCAGAACTTTAGTCAGAAAATTAAAGTAGGGGCGCACAGCTGTGCGCCCCTACAAATGTACAAACAATTTGGAATAATTTATTTTCTGGAAGTCCCTAGATGAATGATTAGGTTGCGAGAATTATATCAGAGTAGGCAAAAGACCAAACTGGACGCATTTTAAAGAACTCTTCAAAGGAAATTTTCAAATCTTGATTCTCATCATATTTTTTCATGTATTCTTCAACTTCATTAGAAGGCAATCCCCATTCTAGCAATAGTGTCTTTAACTCAAATTCATCAATGTAACCAGTCCCATCGATATCTATTTGGTCGAAAATTATTTTGCACTTTTCTTCATTGCTAATATTTTTACCCTTGCTTAAACATTCTAGCTTCAAGCTTTCTTTTTTTAGTCGTTCTTTGACACCTTTAATCTGCCAGATTTGCTCATAAAAATTCGTGAAATGAAATTCATTCAAATCTGTGTGTCGAGCCAGAAAAGTATTGATAAAAGAATCTGGAACTTGCCACTCGTTCCAAAGAATTTTCAATTCTTCTTTATCTAAAGTTCCAGTTTTATTTGTATCCAATTGAGCAAAAACGGCTGCTGCTACTGCTCGATCGTCAAGTTGTTCGGCATTGATTGATAAATTATTACTTACCCATAATTCTTTCGCATCTTCATCTATTAATGTTTGTCTTTGACTTTCTTTTGTCCAACTGATCCAGTCTGCTGCTGTGGGATTCACAATTAACTTATAAAGAGCATTATATCCAAGGACACAAAGGATAAAATACAAGTTACCAGCAACACCTAATACAGAGGGAAATATCAACACACCAGCCGCCAAAATTGAAGCAGAATAAAGGTTATCTTTAAAGATTCCAAAAACAGTAAAGATAAAGTAAAATACTCGACACCAAACGTATATACTGAGAACTAAAAATGTATTGATTAACCAAAAATCAGAACTTGGTTCTAACAGGAGATTAACGGCAGCATAAAGGTGTAAACTGACGCAGAATAGATATGCTGGAATCATTACACTTTTAGAGCCAAAAACAATCGGTGTTTGGTAAAAAGATGAGGTGACATGACCGATTATGGCTGATAGTGCCATGATTGTAGCGGGTATTTCTGGATTACTACTAAAAAATGCAATAACACCAAACAAAACCTCTATACTTCCAGAAATTACGTGAGTTCTGATTGATAATTTCCGCTTGGGTAGCATGAGAAATTTGGGGTGTGGTGGGTTCGTATAATGGTAGTACAAAACGTAAAAGTTACAGAGAATTGATGCCCCACACAGAATTAGTTTTTGATAATATTCTGTTTCCTGACCTGTAAAAGTAGTACTAAAATAAAAGCAAGCCAAGACGTAAATGCTGAGGGGTAAAATTAGCAATGTGTTTTTAAAAACATGAGAATATAAAGTCTCCTTGTTTGATTGATTAGGGGATTAGAGCTAATTTATTAAACTGAGATTTTCGGAAGTTAATTGTTTACTAATGCACCATCACAGACAATGCATCAAATCCATTGCCACAAACAGCGTGCTAGGTTTCATATCTGCCTTTTGTTGTGCCCGTATTAGACATAAAATGAGAGTACCAGCCAATAAACATTTCTAGAGAAAATTTTATAAAAATTTAATTTATTAATTCATCTTTTTTAGTATGCTGTCTGCCAATGGCGTTATTCATCGAGTTGATTTGTGAAGCGTGAATTAAGTTGAATTGTTTCATCATTTTCGATACCCTTTCGAGTTCTGTTATCTGCTTCAAGTTTGACAGAAGCATCTCCTGATTGTGAGTTGTTATAGAGTACAAATCTGGTCTTGATGCCACATCGTTTATTGATAGTAAGTAAGTCGGTGCAAAGAAAGCTAACAGTTGAAAGCTGTCATTTGTCCTTTGTCCTTTTTCATTGGTAAGGGTTTCAAGTATGTTTACTTTTCGTAAGATAGTTTTGTTTATTCCCACCGACTTATATCAAGTTCGGAAAATCACTTACGATTAAAAATTCTCCGCGTCCCCGTGTCTCCCCCTCTCCGCGTCATTTTTATCGTAAGTATTTAGGCGAACCTGATATTACTTAGTATTGCGATCGTATTCAATGACAAACAAGCAGTGGGCTATACTGCGATCGCTTGACTAAATTAAATGTAGAGATGCAAAATTTAGAATCTCTCAACATTTGTTAAGAACACTGCAACTGGGCTAACAACACGACAATTTCATCAATTGCTTAGCTTGCAACTGTTAAAACATAAATTATCTTGGTGGGTAATACTGCGGATTCATAACTGGAGATGAATAACCATTTATGGGTACAGGACTAATAATTGGAGCTTGATAACCATTCATCGGTACGCTGCTTGTGGTACCGTTGGGTAAAATAGGATTGATCGTCTGGGGTTGATAACCGTTGGTAGGTACAGTGCTTGTAGTACTATTGGGTGTAACTGAATTTTGGCTAAACTCTTGGTAAGCAGTACGAGAAATTGAGCTAATCAGTTTTTCCGCGCGGGGGTCGTTATTCGGGCGTTGTACCATCACAGCAGCTACGTAGCGCTTACCTGTGGGCACAATAATTAAACCTGCATCTGCCAGCATTGTGCCAATATCACCTGTTTTGTGGTATACTCTCGCACCTGTTCCCAAACCGGATGGGAGCAATGAGTCTCGCTGAGTGCGGCGCAAAATATCGAGCATTAAATCACGTGATGGCATACTGACTAAATTTCCCTGACTGACAATTGCCATCAAATTCCCTAGTTCTTTGGGGCTAGTAGTGTTTGTTCCTTCTAAATCTGGTAGTTGATTGCGAATGACTGTGGTTGTCAATCCCCAACTGCGGAAACGCTGGTTTAAAGCATCTATGCCTCCCAGTCGGGTGATTAGCATGTTTGTGGCTGTGTTGTCGCTGATGGTAATCATTTTAGTGGCGACTTCCAGAGCAGCGTACTGGGTTCCAGGTGGTTTGTATTGCAGATTTCCTGAACCACCTGCCATCGCATCTTGCTGCATAGTCAGCATTTCATCGAGGCGAATTTTTCCGGCGTCCACGTCCTGGAAAAAGGCAATTAGAATCGGTACTTTGATTGTGCTAGCCGCAGGAAAACTGGTAGAGGCATTGATGTCCACATAATTACCAGTATCCAAATCTACTAAGAAAACTCCGGGTGTGAGATTTGGGTTGCTGGTGGCCAAATCTTGCACCGCATTTTTTAAGGGGATAATTTCCTGAGATAATAACAGGCTTGAAGATGCAACTGGGGCAGTAGGGGTGGGTTGCGGCTGCGATCGCACCACATTACTATTACTAGATTGGGGCGCTGAATTTGTGGTGATGCGATTAGCCGGGTCTAATACTGACAATACAGTGCCTACAATTGCCCCCATGCCAACACCCACAATTAACAACCGCAGTACATATAATATGGTTTTGGCCATTGGCTTTAACCGCGTCTTCCGTGATGAACGCCTGCCGATTTTTGGCTTTTCCATCCGCACCGTTTTAACTGTTGCAACACGCGATTGCAAGGGAGGAATTTTTCCTTTCACAGTCGGTATCGGTTTGACTGCCGCTGGCATGACTAACTCCGATTTTACCCTGCGTGTACCCCCTGGGATTGGCACAGGACTGATGGGATTTGTTGGGCGTGCTAGCGCCCCTTGTTTGCCAGCAACAACTTGCTGCTGGCTGTTAGCTTTCACTTTCTTGGGTGCCACTTTTTGAACTTTTTGTGGACGCTGGCGGCGGTTTAAGGGTTGACGCCGCGAGAAAGCTGTTAGTTCGTCACTTGACTCTGACACTGCTACTCCTTGTGACCCACTGGACTGTTTTCTTGCAGACTCCTGACCCAAAACTTAACCTTCAAGCAATATTAATGCTCAAATTCCACTTTGCCACTAAGTAGCATTTTTGTGTTTAGTTTAATATTAAATATTTTGGGGGGGGTGATTGCGTATATATTAAACGAATAATTACAAGTTTTCACCATCTCTTTGAGTTTTAAGTGCCCATTCTACCTGCCGCAAAATTCCTAGCAGCAGTGCTACTTCGCCAGTTTGCAGCCCAGCGCGATTATATAGTTGGCGAAATTTTCCCATACGACTAGGTGCGGTATGTGGATACAGATAACCAATTTTCAGTAGTAATGATTCTAATTGCTGGTAGTATGTTTCCACAAGGTCTAAAGGCGCGAGTTCAATTTGGGGCAAAGTTTGAATCTCTGGTTGCTGGGTAGATTGTGACAATTCATAACAGCAGATTGCTACAGCAGTAGCTAAATTCAAGGATAGATAATTTTGATTTGTGGGAATAAAAATAAAGCGCTGAGCATAATTTAATTCTTCGTTGCTTAATCCCCGGTCTTCTCTGCCAAAAATCAAGGCTGCGGGTTTTTCTGGTTCCTCCAGTAGCCAGGGTAGTGCTGTGCGGGGGTTTTCTAAAGGTATTTCCCAACTGCGAACGCGACCGGTTGTAGCGATCGCCCTGACACATCCATGCAATGCTTCTGGTAAGGTGGCCACTACTACCGCAGATTCTAAAATTTCTTTGGCATGAACAGCCATCATCAAAGCTTCTGGCGATAATGGATCGCATTGGGGATTCACTAATACTAAATTATGTAGCCCGAAATTTTTCATTACCCTGGCGATCGCACCAACGTTGATCGGCCCAGCTGGCTCTACCAACACAATTCTTAATCCAGCCAAGCTCATTTTTTGCCTCCGGCGATCGTACTTAAAAATACTTTTAGGCTAGTTTAAAGTATTCTTGATAATTTACCTGCTTTAATCATCACCACCAAGTGTTCAATACGTTCATATTCATCTAATTCTTGTAACTCGGTGGATGTGAGTGTACCTGCTTGAGAGCGTGTTAGCAAGGTACGCAAACGTTCTTGCATTTCGGGAGTGGATTTAAATTCAGCAATTTGTTCAGGAGTGGGGTTGCTGGCGAGAAAATCGAGGATATATCGGTAAACTTGTGCTGGTACCGCTGGTTGTTGGAGGCTTAAAGCCTACTTCTGCTACTTGTTGAGATAGTTCCTCTGATACTTCTAGGGTAATTCTCGGCATGGTGGGCTTTGGTGCGGATTGCACGCACTGGAGGTTTACTATTACTAAATGATATATCCTGAAATTCTTCGTTACTCTGGCGACAATGGGTTGGGCGAGGGTGGCGCAGCAAGAAATCCCGCAAATCAATGCTCAAATGAAGGCATACCTGGAAGCTTACGCCGATGGTGTCAACGCTTATTTAGCAAACCATCAAGGCAGCACCCTGAGTTTAGAATACGCTGTGCTAAAGTTCCTCAATCCTGGGTATCAGCCAGAACCTTGGCAAATACTCCATTCTCTGACCTGGGGTAAGGTAATGGCTTATGATTTGGGCAGAAATTTCCAGAGCGAAATTGAACGGGCAATACTGCTTAAAACTCTGACCCCTGCTCAAGTTGAGGAACTTTTTCCGCCGTGTCCTCAGGATTTGCCGGTGATTTTGCCGGTGTTCGAGCCAGGGGCAGGATATGAAAAGCTCACGCAAAGGCGCAAAGACGCAAAGGTAGAAACAAAAGTTCATAGATACAGGGTAGCGATCGCAATCTTAATGCCCAAACTCTAGTACCATTACTGCAATCCCTTGCAGTTGATACACCTCGTTTGCAAGCAGCCCAAAAGCTGCTACAAGATTGGAATTTGCAGTTGGGAATGACATCACCTGCTGCGGCTTTATTTGAAGTATTCTGGAAAAACTTCTTGGCAGATACATTTCACGATCAGTTGCCTGAAAGATATTTTCCTAGTGGCGGCGATCGCTGGTACGCTGTAATGGCAAATCTGGTCAAACAGCCCAATAGTCCTTGGTGGGATAATCGCAACACCCCAAAAGTTGAAAACCGCGACCAAATCCTCCAAGAATCTTTTACAAAAGCCGTAGATGAGCTAGAACGCATTCAAGGTAAAGACCCGAAAAACTGGAATTGGGGCAAACTGCATACTGTTACTTTTCGTAATGCCACCTTGGGTAAATCTGGGGTTGTACCCATTGAAGCTTTGTTTAATCGTGGTGCTTTTGCCACGGCTGGTAACGGCGAAACAGTGAATGCTAACCGCTGGAAGGCCAACAAATCATTTGAAGTGACGGATATTCCTTCATTGCGGATGATTGTAGATTTGGGAAATTTGGATAACTCACTCTTGATTCACACCCCTGGACAATCAGGCCATGCCTTCCATAGACACTACAACGATATGGTTGACCTTTGGCGCCAGATTGAATACCACCCCATGCTGTGGCAACAAAAGAATGTTACAGCAAATACTACTGCCACATTGAAATTAATGCCAAAATTGGCAGATTGAAGAAGAATTCACAAGTCAGAATTCAGGAGTCAGAATGAAGACGCGACGCTCGTTGCGCTAAAGCGTCTCCCCTTGGGAGAAGACTCGGCGGGAGCTAACTATCAGTGGGCGATTCAGACCCACCACTGAATTGTTGCACCACTAAACATACAGATTTAGTGGGGGTCTTAAACCCTTGGATTCGTCCACTCTTTCGTTCAAACTTCATTCTGAATTCTGGCTCCTGACTCCTGAATTCTGTTTTGATAAGTTTATTTAAGTAAAATTACATACACATCTGCGACAAAATGCAGTATAAAGTAGCAGGGATAAAAAAGTCATATCATGTCCTGTTGAAAACTTACAGCAGATTTTAAATTGCTGAAGTACACAACTTCACTCTCAAAGCCAAGTGTAAAGGTCGTTTTACTTCTGAATTCTAACTCCTGAATTCTGAATTCTGTTCTATTGTTTAAACTGACGCCCTAATGCACAAAGATTTGAATCATAAGTGATTAGCCGGACGTGATACCAGAAGCAGAAATAGAAATTTTTGACAAAAAGAAAAGTATTTTTGCTGACTATCAATTTCCTTTGCCCAACCTTAGCGAAACATAGTCGGAGATCGTGGAACCTATGCAACATATAGTAAAGCAAAGTTTTATACTTTCAGTCACAACTGCGATCGCATTATTATTTGTAAGTTGTGGAGAAAGTAAAGTTGCCCAATGTAACAAAATTATCAAGGTTGCCAATCAGGCATCTGCTCTAGGTCAGGAATTCGGTAAAAATCCCAATCCGGCAAAAGGTTCTAAAGCTTTAACTGAACTTGCTGGCAAGATAGACCCACTTGCCCAAGAAATGAAAGCACTAGAAATTAAAGATGAAAAACTCCAGGGTTTTCAAGGACGCTTCCTCACACTTTATCAGGACATTACTAAGGAATTGAAGAATGCAGCAACAGCTATAGATAAAAAGAATCTGCCAGCGGCAAAAACCTCTTTGGCATCTCTGCAAAAAAGTGGTCAAGAAGAAAGTTCAATAGTCAAGGAAATTAATACTTACTGCTCTGGTAAGTAAACAATTCTGCTTTTGACCGAAACGCTAATACCAATTCAATTAATAATTGCGACACATCCTTGAGTGAAGACGCGATTCATCGCGTCTCTACAAATGATCGATTTGTCGCATTCTTTTTTCAAATTGCTATAGGACTTATGCAATAACTCTCTAAAACTCTTATTTCTCGGTGTCTTCTGCATCTTCTGCGGGAAGCTGCTTCGCGTCTACGATTTTCCGTTACCCATGCGTAATACCATTTCTGTTTGAAGATGCGCCTTATAAGACTGATGCAAAACTACACATTGTAGCGGCAATTCATGAATTGCCGCTACGCGAATAGAGCGCAGCCTCATATAGAATTGGTATAAGTCCTATGACATGAAAAGCAGCTTTTGTCCCTTTTTTGGAAGGGAAGGTTCTGTCTAATTCATCTACAGTTATGATTCTTTACAGTGCGTTAGTTTAAGACCTAAGCTGGATTTATCCAGAGGATTTACGCAGGCGATTGCCCGATGTCTATTCCCCAAATTAGTGAGTTTACTATCCGCCGTCATGCCAACGCCAAATCTTTCCAGCGGGGCGAGGCATACTATGAAGCTGGTGCTGTTAATGCCATCACCCAACGTGGCGGTGTGCTTCAGGCAGATGTTGTGGGCACTGAACCCACACCTTATCACGTCAGCTTGAATTTCGATAGCAGTGGATTGACTTCTGTTAACTGCACCTGTGCCTACAACTTTGATGGGTGGTGCAAACATATTGTGGCAACGATGCTGGTGTGTGCGCGTCACTCAGAACATATTGAGCAGCGTCCTACCCTGGAAGAATTACTCGATCGCCTGGATCATATCCAAACTCAAAGGCTAGTGCAAGATTTGGTAGCAGAATACCCACCACTGATTGAGGCGATTGACCGTCGTGTTAGCTGGATGATTGCTCCTATTGCCCAAGAAAAAATTATAAAATCTTTGCGGCGCAGTACTATCGATCCGGCTCCCTTTCGCCGGCAAGTGCGGCAGATTCTCCGAGAAGCTGTGCGGTATTTTGAGGAGGGTTACGAAGAAGACCCAATTGTTGAAGAATTGCTAAGTGTAGTGGAAACTGCTCTAGATTTTAGCGAACGGGGAGAGGGTGAAAATGCGATCGCTATTTTAGAGGCAATTACCTCTACCTGCGTGGAAAATTGGGACGATGTTGCAGAATACGGTGCTGACAATGATGAAATTGTCCAAGAATTAAATCAGGCTTGGTGTGAAGCAATTCTCGGCACCGAACTCAACCCAGAGGAAAAAGTTGATATTCAAATCAATTTGGAAGCATGGCAAGATGAGTGGAACGCTGATTTTACCATGATTATGGAGGTTTTACGCCAAGGCTGGGATTATCCACCCCTGGTGCAAGTTCTCCAAGGTGATATCACCGAAAGAGGAGCTTGGGAAGAAGATGTGCCAGACTATGCAGATGATTTGGCACTGATTCGTCTGAAAATTCTCGAGCGTGAGGAACGTTACCAAGAATACTTGTATTTGGCCGAGGCAGAAGGGCAAACTGAGCAATATCTGACCATGCTGGGGCGTTTAGGCAGGGTGGAAGAAGCAATTGATGCTGCTCAAACCCAGATGAACTCCAAGGAAGAAGCTTTTGCCTTAGCGAAAACACTCAATGAACAGGGAGCATTACAGCAAGCACTAGATATCGCCCAGAGTGGATTAAATTTACCAGGTAATTGTCAGTACGAGTTGGGAATTTGGACAAGTGATTTAGCTGTTGCATTGGGTAATGGTGAAGCTGCTTTATTAGCAATCAAAGCAGCTTTCCAAGTCAAGCCGTCGTTTTTTGACTACCAAAAAATGCAAGAATTAGCTGGCGAAAACTGGGAAAGTGTCAAAACAGATTTGCTCAGAATCATCCGTAGTTATGGTAGTTGGGGGACAGAAGCAGCCAAAGTAGAGATTTTATTGCACGAGGGGCTAATTGATGATGCAATTGCGATCGTTAGTGAACTTAGTTCTTATTATTCTGAATTAATTCACCGAGTCATGGATGCTGCTATGCCTCATAATCCTCATTGGGTAATTACCAATGCCTGTAGCCGCGCTGAAAAAATTGTGGATGCAGGTAAAGCAGAATACTACTACCACGCCGTAGAATGGCTAAAACAAGCACGCACTGCCTACTTGGAATCTGGAAGAACTGCTGACTGGTTAAGTTATCGAGAAAGTTTGATGCAAAACCACGGTCGTAAGCGTAAATTGATGGCAATGTTTAAGCAAAAGGGTATGGACTGAGAACTATTATTTACAAGAAGGGAATAGGGAATAGGGAATAGGCAAGAAGTATGAATAAAAACTTGAGGACTTACGCAAGACGCGATCGAAAACCTTATTCAAGCGTTGCGGTAATTCATGAATTACCGCTACTTTCGTTATCTTTTGCGTAAGTCCTGAACTTTAGTTGTGGGTCTAGAGCCGCACTTAAAAAAAAAAGATGTTTTAAGGGGACGCAAGGCGCGTTCGCCCTTGGCGTCTCGTAGAGAGAAAAACAGCGTCCAAGATCAATCCCACGTTTTAAAACGTGGGTCGTTCCTATTGCAAGAGTGCCTATTCCCTATTCCCTATTCCCTATTCCCTATTCCCTATTTGAACTGAAATACGCTGTAACTGTGATTTGACTATTGTCGAGATTGAATTTGCTGTACTAAATCATAAAAAGGTTGCCAATTATCTTCTTGAACAATTGGTTCCCAAATAGATTCAATCACAGGTCTTAATAATGCCGTTTTGGGATTATGAAAAGCGAGAGTTTGGGCGATTGTGTCTAGGCGATCGCCAGCTAAATCATTCAAGATTTTATGGTATAGTATACACCAATCATCAAAAATTCCTGATGCTCCCGGTACTGGTACAATATCTGAAGTATTCATCACGAAACCTGGTTCATCTCGCCATTTAAATGAAAAGGTGCGAGCCATCTCATAAAAAAATTCGTGATAACCAACTTTGCTATTGGTCAAAAATTCAATTGTTAAATTCAAGAGTTCTTTTGCCTGTGGATTTGCTAACTTTACAAAACCCAACTTTTTCAACATCAAAGAACTGTATTCCGCTTGATAATATTCATCAAACTTTGCTAATCCAGACTTCAAATCGTCTTTATCAATAATCGCCTTTAAAGGTTCCTGAAGCATTTCTAGATTCAACTGGCAAACGCTTGATTGATGAATGTAACAATAGCGTCCATAATAGTCGAAGTATGCAGCTATAAAGTATGGATTATAGTTCGGAATAAACGCATAAGGTCCATAATCAAAACTCTCTCCCGTAATCGACATATTGTCAGTATTGAGAACTGCATGACAAAAACCAGCAGCCATCCACTGGGCTGCTAATTCTGCAACTCTTTTAACTAATTCGGCGTAAAACAAGGCATATTTATCTTCTTGGTCATCCAAATCTTGGTAATATTCCTTAATTACATGGTCTAACAGCTTCTGAGTTAAATCTGGACGCTGTAAATAGTGCAGACGCTCAAAAGTCCCAAAGCGAATATGAGAATTGCTCATCCTGACCATTACAGATGAACGAGTAGGTGAAGGTTCATCCCCCCGCCACAGCGATAAGCCTGTTTCAATCATGCTGAGACAGCGCGAGGTACGTACACCCAGGTGGTGCAGTGCTTCCGCAGCCAGAACTTCCCGCACTCCACCTTTAAGCGTCAGCAAACCATCGCCACCACGGGAGTAAGGTGTTCTCCCAGAACCTTTAGTGCCAAAATCGTATAATTGGCCATCAGTACCGCGTACTTGCCCATAAAGAAAGCCTCTGCCATCACCCAAGAGTGGGTTATATTCACCAAATTGATAGCCGTGGTAACGCATTGCCAAAAGTGGTTTGCGCCCCTCAAATTTGCCAAAAGCTGTGATGAAATCTTCATCTTTAACTACTTGGGGGTCAAGACCTAAGCGCGGTAACAGTGCATCGTGACGCCAACGCAAGATGTGTTGGGGAAATTCTTCTGCCGCAACCTCGTCGTAGTAGTCATCGCCTAGAGATTCCAAGGCGCTTTCGTAGTTCAGCGAGAGAAAAGGATTGCTAGAATTCTTGTAGTTTGGAGTTTGGGCCAGAGTCATTACGAGCAAAACTTAATTCATTCTTTCCCTTAATACTACCTCTGGCTTCCGCATCAGCATCGACATATTCTCAATTACGAATTATTTTAAGATTTAGGTGCTTGCCAATTAGGATTGGTCAGACTTGTCAAAATATGATCTTCCCATTGTCCATTAATTAATAAATAGTCTCTAGCATATCCTTCAATGACAAAACCGAGTCTTTTGAGGACATTGCCACTGCGCCGATTGTGAGGCATGTAATTAGCCATGACGCGGTGAAAATTTAACTCTTGAAAGAGATATTGAATTGCTACTTTTAGCCCTTCTGTCATATATCCTTTGCCTTGCTTTGTTTGGGCAAGGCTATATCCCACATAGCAAAAATGAGCAGCACCTCGAACAAAATTACTAAAATTGATAGTTCCAATAATTACAGTTGGATTTTTTTTAGTAAAAATAAATAGCTTTAAGGACTGGCCATTGATAAATTCCAGAAAATTGTTCTCTATTTGATACTGCCAATATTCTTGAGTAAAAAAACCATCAGCCCAAAGAGGGTAGAATGGGGTAAGATAGGTTTTGTTATCATCGAAGTATTTAATAATTTGAGGTATGTCCTCTTGAATCGCCGATCGCAACAACAGGCGATCGCTTCTAATTAACGGCAGTTCTAATTTCATACACTACTCATTAGTCATTAGTCATTAGTCATTAGTCATTAGTCATTTGTCATTGGGCATTGGGCATTAATTATTCTTTCTCCCCCTGCCCCCCTACTTCCCCTGCCCCCCCTGCTCCCTCATCTCCCCACCTCCCCACTCCCCCTCACAAAATAGACTGAGTATTTTTGCTCTGAATCTGCCATTCAACCAAAATATTGGTAAGCTGATGTCTAAATATCTAGGCGCGAGGATTGAGAGCTAATGGGTGATTAAGAACTTCAATAAAATCCCTTTGCCCAAACGCTGTACCGCAGGAAATTCAATCAAAACACAGCCTTGATAACCTAGTCTACAAGAAGGATAGTGACGGTGGGAATACGCTACGATTGGCAGGAATTAGAGATTCGGGCGATATATAACACGCCTTTGCTAGAGCTTATTTATCAAGCCGCTAGCGTGCATCGCCAATATCATGACCCAACAAAAATCCAAGTTTGTAAGCTCATATCTATTAAAACCGGAGGTTGTCCAGAAGATTGTAGCTACTGTGCCCAATCTTCGCGCTATAAAACAGAGGTAAAGGCGCAAGCACTCCTGGAAAAGGAAACGGTAGTTAACATTGCTCAAAAAGCTAAAGAAACTGGTGTTAGCCGCATCTGTATGGGTGCTGCTTGGCGCGAAGTGCGGGACAACTCACAATTTGAGGAAGTCCTGGAAATGGTCAAGGATGTGACGGCAATGGGCTTGGAAGTATGCTGCACTCTGGGAATGTTGACACCAAATCAAGCCAAGCGATTGGAAGATGCGGGACTTTACGCTTATAACCATAACTTGGATACTTCCCAAGAATATTACAGCACAATTATTACCACAAGGACATATGGCGATCGCCTGAACACAATTGAAAATGTTCGTCAGACAAATGTTACTGTATGTTCCGGCGGTATTCTTGGCTTGGGCGAAACTGCCGATGACCGCATTGGCATGTTGCAAACTCTAGCAAACTTGCATCCCCACCCAGAGTCCGTACCAATTAATATTCTCTCCCAAGTACCAGGCACACCCTTAGAAAATCAGCCTGATGTCCCCATTTGGGATGTTGTGCGAATGATTGCCACAGCCAGAATTTTAATGCCAGGTTCCGATGTACGTCTCAGTGCTGGCAGGGCTAGACTTTCTCAAGTTGAACAAGCTTTTTGCTTTATGGCAGGAGCCAATTCTATCTTTTCTAGCGACGACAACAAAATGTTGACGGTGACAACTCCCTGTCCAGATTATGATAGCGATCGCGCAATGCTGAATTTACTCGGTTTAGAAATGCGTCCACCTTCCCAAAGACAGGAAAAATTAACAAGCCCTGCTGTGGTGGGATAAGTACTCACAGCATTTTCCAGGTAAATAAATTACATTTGTAGGGGCACAACATGTTGTGCCCCTACAATTATCTGTACCTCACTAAGGTGCAATTTGCTGTAATTTGGTCTTGATTAAATTATCTTGGCAGTGCGTAGACCAAAAAACAGACCAAGAGCTAGACCAAAGAATAAACCCAAGAACCCGATGTAAGACACGATTGCAAACATTTATTTTTCTCCACAATACTTCCTAAATCTATTGAATCATTAGATGTTGGATATTGGGTATTGGGTATGGGGCATTGGGTTGGCTAAAAATGCCTCACTAGGTTGATGTTGCTTACTCCACAATCTGAGTACACCCATTAGCATCAGGAGGCGCTGTTTGTGTTGAGGCAGTTGTAAGTAGCAGTGAGTTAGGTGCTTGGCCTAAGCCATTACCTGTAGCAATTACATCAAAAATGACTCCGGCCGGGACTTGTTGATTCGCAACTTCTACTGTGATTGGTGGGTTGAAGGCATTATTGATTAATGGGTCAAATTGGTCAGGTAGAACTGGATTGAATTTATATGTACCAGCCGTAAGTTCTGGGTAAGGAATAGCAGTTTTGGGTGTCAGGTCTGTGATGCGAGTTTCATCCACATTTGGGCTAGAGGATTTGCTAATACGGAAATCTATAACAGCGCTAGTTTCCGAAAAGCGATACCAACGTCCTTTAAATTTACCTGGATTAGGCTGTGTTAAATCCTCTGGAATCACAAAGGGTGATTGATTAAATAATGGTTGACCTGAGGGACCTTGTAGTGTTCCTGTTATCGCTACTGTATAAGCACTATTAGGCGCTCCTGTAAAGGTTCTTTGAGCAATTGTACTGTAAGTACCAGATTGCACAAAAAGTACCTGAATAAGTAGGTAGACATGAAAAATTATAAGATAAGAATAGAATAGAAGAGATGACTGAAAATGCCAGCAGCACTACGAATAAAACTGACTATAGAAGAAGACAAAACGTTGCAGGAATTAAGCTTGG
>JAESFX010000199.1_pt1 | contig 50206 bp, 50 predicted proteins | sample 9269501 | NCBI WGS metagenome assembly JAESFX01 (sample SAMN14515570, study PRJNA621655) | algae metagenome | isolation source: Desmonostoc geniculatum HA4340-LM1 and co-occurring heterotrophs from cave... | place: USA: Maniniholo cave, Kauai, Hawaii | collected 2009-07-28
CAGAAAGTCCGCACGCTGATCAAGCGCGATTTCGACGAGGCCTATGCCGCCGGCATCGACGCGGTGCTGACGCCGGCGACGCCGTCCGCCGCCTTCGGCATCGGCGAGAAGGGTTCGGCCGACCCTGAGAGATGTATCTGAACGACATCTTCACGGTTACGGTGAACATGGCCGGCCTGCCCGGCATCGCCGTGCCGGCGGGGCTCGATTCGCAAGGTCTGCCGCTGGGCCTGCAGCTCATCGGGAAGCCGTTCGACGAGGAGACGCTGTTTGCTCTCGGCGAGGTGATCGAGCAGGCGGCGGGGCGCTTCACCGTAGGCGAGCGCTGGTGGGCCTGAGCCGCCCGATGTTTCTGGGTCGGGGCTGATGATCTTCAGCCGCGCCATGGCCTATGCCTGCCTCAGCTTTCTGGGCTGGGCGCTGGGTCTGGTTGCGGTCCTGCTGCTGGTCCTCGTCGCCGTCCAGCATCTGCGCGGGGACGGCGCGGGAATGCCGGCCGAGCATCTCGGCGCGGCCGCGATTTCGGCAGGGTTGGGCTGGGTTTGCCGGGCGATGGCGCGACGCTTCGTCTGAAGCGCCGCCGCCTGCCGCCCGCCGTCACGAGTGGGTCGGCGCGATCTCCCCGCTCTTGGCGACAGGCGGCTTCTTTCTCTCGAACAGACCCGCCAGCCAGCGCACGACGACATAGAACACCGGCGTGAAGATGAGCCCGAAGATGGTCACGCCGATCATGCCGGAGAACACCGCGACGCCCAGCACCTGGCGCATTTCCGCGCCGGCGCCGATCGAGATGGTCAGCGGCAGCACGCCGAGGATGAAGGCGAGCGAGGTCATCAGGATCGGCCGCAGCCGGGTCTTGGCGGCGGCGATGGCGGCCTCGCGCCGGCTCATCCCCTCATCCTCCGCCTGCCTGGCGAACTCGACGATCAGGATCGCGTTCTTGGCTGCGAGGCCGACGAGCACGACGAGGCCGATATCGACCAGCACATTGCGGTCGAAGCCCTGGTAGCCGACGCCGATCATCGCCGCGAGAATGCACATCGGCACGATCAGGATGACCGCGAGCGGCAGCGTCCAGCTCTCGTACAGCGCCGCGAGCAGCAGGAAGACGAACACCACCGCAAGTCCGAAGGCGATGATCGCGGTGTTGCCGGCGAGTTTCTCCTGCAGCGCGATCTCGGTCCATTCGAAGCCGAAACCGGTCGGCAGGACTTGGGCGGCGATCTGCTCCACCGCCGTGATGCCCTGGCCGGTGGAGAAGCCACGCGCCATCGAAAGCTGCACCTCCGCGGCGGGATAGAGATTGTAGCGCGGGACGCGGTAGGCGCCTGTGGTGTCCGAGAAGGTCGCGACCGAGCCGATCGGCACCATCTCGCCATCGGCGTTACGCGTCTTCAGCGCGGCGACGTCTCGAATGTCGAGACGATAGGGATTGTCGGCCTGCGCCGTCACCCGGAAGGTGCGGCCGAGGATGTTGAAGTCGTTGACATAGGCCGAGCCCATATAGACCGACAGCGTCTCGAAAACCCGCGTGACCGGCACCCCGAGCATCTCGGCCTTCGTGCGGTCGATGTCGGCGAAGATCTGCGGCGTCTTGGTCGAGAACAGGGTGAAGGGCTGCTGGATGCCGGGAGCTTGTCCTGCGGCGCCCGCGACCGCCCATGTCGCGCCCTCGAGCGCGGCCAGGCCGCGGCCGCTGCGATCCTGGACATAGCCCTTGAGACCGCCGCCCGTGCCGATGCCGGGGACGGCGGGAGGCTCGATGACCAGCGCGAAGGCCTCGGGGATCTGGAAGAGCTGGGTCCGCAGATCGGCCAGCAAGCCTTGAGTCGTCAGCCCTGCCTTGGCCCGCTCCTTGAAATCAGAGAGCGTGACGAACATCACGCCTGCATTGGGCGCGAGCGTGAAGGTCGCGCCGTCGAGTCCGGCGAAGCCGACGACGTGAGCGACGCCCGGCCGCTTCAGCAGCATCTCCGTCGCCCGCCGCATGACATCGTCGGTGCGCGGCAGGGACGATCCGGCTGGAAGCTGGACGACCGCGATGAAGTAGCCTCTGTCGAGCTGCGGGACGAGCCCTGTCGGGATCGCGGCGAGACGCTGGCCGGCGACGGCGATCAGCGCGGCGTAAACCAGCAACATCACGACGCTGATCCGGATCAGACGCGAGGTGGCCGCGCCGTAGGCGCGCGAGAGCCAGTCGAACCCCTTGTTGAAATACTTGAAGAACCAGCGCAGCGGCGCGCCCAGCGCGGCGAAGAAGCCCTTCGGCGGCTCGTGGCTGTGCGGCTTGAGCAGGATCGCCGACATCGCCGGCGACAGCGTCAGCGAGACGAAACACGAGATCGCCGTCGATGCCGCGATCGTCACCGCGAACTGCTGATAGAACGTGCCCTGAAGCCCGGTGATGAACGCTGTCGGGATGAACACCGCGCAGAGCACGAGCGATATTGCCAGCAGCGCGCCACCGACCTCGTCCATCGTCTTGTGGGCGGCCTCCTTGGCGCTCATGCCCTGCGCCATATAGCGCTCGACGTTCTCCACCACGACGATGGCGTCGTCGACGACGATGCCGATGGCGAGCACGAGCGCCAGCAGCGAGATGGTGTTGAAGGAGATGCCGACGGCGCTCATCACGAGGAACGTGCCGACCAGCGAAACCGGGATCGCGATGATCGGGATGATCGCCGCGCGCCAGGTCTGCAGGAACAGCACGACGACGATGACGACGAGCAGCACCGCCTCCAGCAGCGTCGTCACCACCGCCGAGACCGATTCCGAGATGAACTCCGTCGGGTTGTACACGATGGTGTGCTGGACGCCGGAGGGGAAGTCCCTCGACAGCGTGTTCATCGTCCTGATGAGCGTCTCGGCCGTTGTCAGCGCGTTGGAACCCGGCCTCTGGAAGACCGCGATCGCGACCGCCTCCTTGTTGTCGAGATAGGAGTTGGACAAATAGTCCTGCGCGCCGAGTTCGACGCGGGCGATGTCGCGCACGCGGATCGTGCCGCCATCGGCGTCGGAGCGGATGACGATGTTGTAGAACTCGTCGACGCTGGTCAGGCGCCCGAGCGTGTTGACGGAGAGCTGGAAAGCGCCGTCCGACTTCGCCGGCGGCTGGTTGATCGCGCCGGCCGCGACCTGGACGTTGGCGGCGCGTATCGCGGCGACCACGTCGCCGGCGGTGAGATTGCGCGAGGCCACCTTGGCCGGGTCGAGCCAGACGCGCATCGAATAGTCGCGCGCGCCGAAGACCTGCACGTTGCCGACGCCGTCGACGCGCGTCAGCACGTCCTTCACGTTCAGCGTGGTGTAGTTGGAGACGTATTGCTGGTCGCGCGATCCGTCGGGCGACAGCATGTGGATGACCATCAGGAAGTCCGGCGAGGCCTTGCGGACCTGCAGGCCGAGTGTCCGGACGTCCTGCGGCAGGCGCGGCTCGGCGGCCGAGACGCGGTTCTGCACCAGCACCTGCGCCTGGTCGACATCGGTGCCGGCCTTGAACACGACGTTGATCGTGACGCGTCCGTCGCCGGTCGACTGCGACGAGATGTAGAGCATGTCGTCGACGCCGTTGACCTCCTGCTCGATCGGGGCCGCGACGGTCGAGGCCACGACCTCGGCCGAGGCGCCCGGATAGGTCGCCGTGATCGTCACGGTCGGCGGCGCGATCTCGGGATATTCGGCGATCGGCAGGCCGCGCTGGGCGATGGCCCCGGCGATGGTCAGCAGGATCGACAGCACGGTTGCGAAGATCGGCCGGTCGATGAAGAAATGGGCGAAGCGAAACATGATCTGGTCCTGGCCGGGAGGGCAGGGCGGATGGACAATGCCGTCCGCATCCGGTGTCTGGGCGGCGCGCCGTCAGGCGGTCAGTTGGTCGCGACCTTGATCTCGCCGGGCTGCGGCGTGACCGTCGCGCCGGGGCGCACCATCGGGTTGGCGAGGCCGTTGACGATGACCTTGTCGTCCTTGCCCAGCCCGTTCGTGATGACGCGCAGGCCTTCGTTGATCTGGCCGAGCGTAACCGGCTTGGGCGTCACCTTGTTGTCGGCTCCGACGGTGAGGACGATCTTGCTGGCCTGGTCGGAGACGATCACGGCGTCCGGGACGAGAAGCCCATCGACCTGGCCCGCATAGACCCGCACGCGCCCGAATGTTCCCGGCGTCAGGAACTGGTCCTTGTTGGCGAAGACCGCGCGCCCGCGGATCGTGCCCGAGCGGGCGTTCAGGGTGTTGTCGATGAAATCGATCTTGCCTTCCCGCTTCCAGCTTGTCTCGTCGGAGAGACGAACCTGGGCTGGCGTGCCCTCGGTTCGCGCCACGAGATCCCGCAGATCGGCGGTGAGGCGCGAATAGCGCAGATAGTCGGCCTCGGAGGCGTCGAAGACGAAATTGATCGGATCGCTGGAGACGATCGTGGTCAAGAGCGTCGCTCCCGACTGGCCTCCGGCGATCAGGTTGCCGGGGTCGACGCGGCGGTTCGAGATGCGGCCCGCCAGCGGCGCGCGCACCTGCGTCCATTCCAGGTTGAGGTCGGCCGTCTTGAGATTGGCCTCGGCGCCCTGCTGCGAGCCGATGGCGCTGTTGAGATTGGCGCGGCGCTGGTCGATGTCGCGGGCGGTGATGGTGCGGTTTTGCGTCAGCGCCTCGGCGCGCTCGACCTCGTTCTGGGTCAGCTCGACCTGCGCTTTGGCGCGGGCGACCTCGGCGCGCGCCGCATCCACGGCAAGCTGGTAGGGCCGCTGGTCGATGGTGAAGAGCAGGTCGCCCTTCTTCACCAACTGGCCGTCGCGGAAATGCACGGCATCGAGGAAGCCGGAGACGCGCGCGCGCACCTCGACCTGCTCGCTCGCCTCGAAGCGGCCGGTGAACTCGTCCCAGTTGGTGATGCGCTTGGCCAGAGGCGTCGCGACCTGGACGGTTGGGGCAGGGGGCGCGCCCTGGGCGAGGGCCGCGCCCGATGTCAGGATGAGGGCGCTCGCCAATGCGGCGCTGGCCAGACCTTTTGCAAGGCGGTTGGGCATGTCGGAACTCCCGATGACGGGGCCAGCGCAACCCTGCGGTTTCCGGCCTGTGACGCTAGAAGGTATCGACGCTGACGATTGTCAAGATCCATCACTCAACATAAGGGCGGAACGGGGGCAACCTAGCAAAAACGCAGCCGGATGGTGACAGGAGCGCAACAGCCGCTTGCCGCCTTGCGCGCGAAATCGTAACCCGTAGCCCAGAATTCGCACCTGGAAGAACCCGATGAACGCGCATGTCCGTCCCGCCGATCCCAAGAAGCTGCTCAAGGGCGCGACCGGGGATTGGGAAGTGGTGATCGGCCTGGAGATCCATGCCCAGGTCACGTCAAACGCAAAATTGTTCTCGGGCGCGGCGACTGCCTTCGGGGCCGAACCCAACGCCCATGTCAGCCTTGTCGACGCCGCCATGCCCGGCATGCTGCCGGTGATCAACGCCGAATGCGTGCGCCAGGCCGTCCGCACGGGGCTTGGCCTCAACGCCGCGATCAACAACCGCTCGGTCTTCGACCGCAAGAACTATTTCTATCCCGACCTGCCGCAGGGCTACCAGATCAGCCAGTACAAGAGCCCGATCGTCGGCGAGGGCGAGATCGTAGTCGATCTTTCGCCGACCGAGCAGATCACCGTCGGCGTCGAACGCCTGCATCTGGAGCAGGACGCCGGCAAGTCGATCCATGACCAGCACCCGACCATGTCCTTCGTCGATCTCAACCGCTCTGGCGTGGCGCTGATGGAGATCGTCTCCAAGCCCGATTTGCGGTCGGCCGACGAGGCGCGCGCCTACGTCACCAAGCTGCGGACCATCCTGCGCTATCTCGGCACCTGCGACGGCGACATGGAGAAGGGCAATCTGCGCGCCGACGTCAACGTCTCCGTGCGCCGCCCCGGAGAGCCGCTCGGGACGCGCTGCGAGATCAAGAACGTCAACTCGATCCGCTTCATCGGCCAGGCGGTCGAGACCGAGGCGCGCCGCCAGATCGGCATCCTGGAGGATGGCGGCTCGATCGATCAGGAGACGCGGCTCTACGATCCCGGCAAGGGCGAAACCCGCTCGATGCGCTCGAAGGAAGAAGCGCACGACTACCGCTATTTCCCCGACCCGGACCTGCTGCCGCTCGAATTCGACGACGCCTTCGTCGCCGAGCTGAAGACGCATCTGCCGGAGTTGCCCGACGCCAAGAAGGTGCGCTTCATCGCGGACTACGGGCTCTCGCCCTATGACGCCTCGGTGCTGGTCGCCGAGCGCGAGCAGGCCGACTATTTCGAGGCCGTGGCGAAGGGTCGTGACGGCAAGGCCGCCGCCAACTGGGTCATCAACGAGCTGTTCGGCCGCCTGAACAAGGAGGGCCGGGATGTCACCTCGTCGCCCGTCTCGGCCGCGCAGCTTGGCGGCCTCGTCGACCTGATCGGTGAGGGCGTCATCTCCGGCCGGATCGCGAAGGACCTGTTCGAGATCCTCTGGTCGGAGGCAGAAAGCGGACCTTTGGATCCGCGCCAGATCGTCGAGACACGCGGCATGAAGCAGGTCACCGATTCGGGCGCGATCGAGAAGGCCGTCGACGAGTTGATCGCGGCGAATCCCGACAAGGTCGAGCAGGTCAAGGCGAAGCCGACCATGCTCGGCTGGTTCGTCGGCCAGGCGATGAAGGCGTCCGGCGGCAAGGCCAATCCGCAGGCGCTCAACGAAATTCTGAAAACCAAGCTCGGGATCGAGTGACCCCCGCCGGTCTCGTCATACGCGATGCCGAGGCCGCCGATCTCCCGGCGGTCCGGGCCATGCTGGTCGAGACCTGGCACGCCACCTATGACGGCATCTATGGCTGGCGGCGCGTCGCCGAGATCACCAATGCCTGGCATTCGCTGGAGAACCTCTCCGCGCAGCTCGGCCGGGAGGATGGCGCGTTCCTCGTGGCGCTGATCGGCGAGGAGATCGTCGCCACATCCTCCGCCCGTCCGGAGCCCGATCGCGCGGCGCTGCTGACGCGGCTCTACGTCCTGCCGCAATATCAGGGCGTCGGCATCGGCCGCACCTTGCTGCAGGTGACGCTGGCCTGCTTTCCGCATGCGCCGGTGGCGCGGCTGGAGGTCGAGAGCCAGAACGAACCGGCGATCGCCTTCTACGAGCGCATGGGCTTCTTCCTCCAGCGACAGGCCCGGTTCGACGGCCGCGAGGATACGCCCAACACGCTGATGATGGCGAAGCGGCTGTTCGCGGAATGACCCTCCCGCAGCCCTCATCCTGAGGAGCAGGCGGAGCCTGCGTCTCGAAGGATGCTCCAGATGTCTCCGGAGCTGGCTGGAGCATCCTTCGAGACGCCGCTTACGCGGCTCCTCAGGATGAGGGCTGAGAGACCGTCGGCGCAACTGCGGGGTGCGGGCTGCATTTTCGCGCGTTGCCTTGGTCGGCCCCCGCATGCCTCAATCCCTTCCAAGCCGCGACAGCCGGCATCCGCAGGGAGAGACGATCATGCAACGCCAGCCCATCCGCGTCGCGACCTATGACGGCCCCGGCGGCACGCCGACCATTCGCGAGGTGCCATGGCCGGCCGTGCCGAAAAAGGCCGCGCTGATCAAGATCGGGGCCTGCGGCGTCTGCGGCACCGACCAGCATATCCTCAAGGGACACTGGCCCAAGACACTGCCCTGGCCCTTTACGCTCGGCCACGAGATCGGCGGCGTCATCGTCGAGAAGGGCGCTGAGTTCACCGAGGATTTCATGGGCAAGCCGCTCGATGTCGGCTCGAAGGTGATGATCCCGCCGCTGATGCCCTGCGGGCACTGTCATTACTGCGTCCACTATCCCGAGAGCGCCAACAAGTGCCTGACGCCGGTCTATTACGGCCGCTATCTCGGCTTCGACAAGCCGCCGCATCTCTGGGGCGGCTGGGCCGAGTACGTCTATGTCGATCTGGAGATGCTGCCGGGAACCAAGGTCTACAAATTGCCCGACGACATGTCGCTCAGGCTGGGCGCGCTCTCGGAGCCGCTGACCTCCTGCATCCGCGCCTTCAACCGCGCCAGGCGGGCAGGGGGCTTCAACTGGGGCGACACGGTCGTGATCCAGGGCTCGGGGCCGATCGGGATTCTGGCCGTCGCGGCCGCGCAGGAGATGGGCGCGGGCCGCGTCATCTGCGTCGGCGCGCCCGAGGAGCCGAGGCTTGCGCTGGCCCGAAAATTCGGCGCGGAGGCGACGGTCAACCTCGACGAATTCACCACGCCGGAAGCCCGCATCGCCCGCGTCCGCGAAATCGTCGGCGGTTTCGGCGCGGACCTCGTGATGGACTGCTCCGGCCATCCCTCGGCCGGGCCGGAAGGCATCGAGTTCCTGCGCGACGGCGGAACCTATGTCGAGATGGGCCAGTTCACCGACGCGGGCTCGATCCAGACCAACTGGCATCGCATCTGCGCCAAGGACCTGAACGTTCTCGGTTCCTGGGCCTTTACCGGCAACGACCTGCCGCTCGGCGTCGACATGCTCTACCGGGCGCGGGACAAGTATCCGTTTCTCGAGATGCAGACGCTCTACCCCTTCACCGAGGACGGCGTCACGCAGGCCGTGGCCGACGCCATGGCGATGAAGACGGTCAAATCGACGATCATTCCGTTCCCGGAACTGGTCTGATAGAGCGGCCGCGCAAACCAGAAGGGAACCGCGCGGCATGAACAAGGTCAGGATCGAAGCGGGCGAAATCGCCATCCGTCCGGCGCGGCGCGGGGATGTGGCGCGCATCGCGACGCTGATCATGCAAGGCGCAGCCACGCAGACCATGACGCCGGCTGAAATCAAAGCGGACGCCGCTCATCCCGACTATATGCGCGCCTTCGACGAGGTCGAGGCGAGCCCAGCCAACCATCTCTTCGTCGCCGAGCATTCGGGGCGCGTGCTCGGCACGTTCCAGATCACGCTGATCCCCGGGCTCGCCGCGCGGGGACGCAAACGCGCCAAGCTCGAAAGCGTCCATGTCGCGCCCGAAAGCCGGGGGCTGGGCATCGGCGCGCTGATGATGGCCGCGGCGCTCGCCTTCGCGAAGGAGCAGGGCGCGGGCCTGATCGAGCTGAGCTCCAACAAGAGCCGCGCCGACGCCCACCGCTTCTACCGCGATCTCGGCTTCGAGCAGAGCCATGAAGGCTTCAAGATCACGGTGTGAACCAGAGCGCCGTCGCCGACGCTCCGGTGGCGGGGGTTACTGCCCCCGCGCTGCCAACCGCTTGCGGCACTCGGTCGAGTATCTGATCCAGTTGTAGCCCTTCTTGGTCAGCTCGGGCTTGTTGGCGCGCCATTCCGCGCCGCAGGCCCGCAGGCGGTTGTCGTTCTTGAGCTGAGCCTCCGAACGCGCGCGCCTGGGCTTCGGCTTGGCCGTCTCGTTCGCCGGCGCGGCGGCCGTCGCAGGCGCGTTCGGGCGCTGCTGCAGCGGGTTGGTCTGCGCGGCGGCGGGCAAGGACAGAGTCAGCGCGCAGGCTGCGGCGAGGCAAAGGGCGAGGCAAGGGACGAGGAAGGGAAGGCGCATGGCGGGGATCCTCAAGGAACCGGCGCGGGGCGACGGGCTCAGTCCGTAGGTCGCCCGGCCGATCCGCCACTCTCGGCTGAACCTGTGGTTGAATTCAAGCGCTCATCGTCCATCACGACATGGCGAGCCCGCGCCTCTCGCAAGGCGCGGCTCTTCCGGGCGCGCGGCGACCGGCCTAAACCTGCTGCCGGCCCTTTCACCAGCGACAGGACACGCAAAGCCATGCCCGCCAGCCAGACCAAGCCGATCGACCTGTATTACTGGCCCACGCCGAATGGCTGGAAGATCACCATCATGCTGGAGGAGTGCGGGCTGCCCTACACCATGGTCCCGGTCAATATCGGCAAGGGCGACCAGTTCAAGCCCGAGTTCCTGGCGATCTCGCCCAACAACCGCATGCCGGCGATCGTCGATCCCGAAGGGCCGGACGGCCAGCCGATCTCGGTCTTCGAATCGGGAGCGATCCTGCAATATCTCGGCCGCAAGACGGGCAAGTTCTATCCGAGCGACGAGCGCGCCCGCGTCGCCGTCGACGAGTGGCTGTTCTGGCAGATGGGCGGTTTCGGGCCGATGCTCGGCCAGACCCACCATTTCCGCCTCTATGCGCCAGACCCGATCCCCTACGCGATCGAGCGCTACACCAACGAGTCGAACCGGCTCTACGGGGTGCTGAACAAGCGCCTCGCCGGCCGCGACTATATCTGCGGGGAGTATTCGATCGCCGACATGGCCTGTATCGGCTGGGCCCGCGGCTGGGAGCGGCAGGGCCAGGACATCAAGCAGTTTCCCCATGTCGAGCGCTGGCTCGAGACGATGAACGCCCGCCCCGCCGTGCAGAAGGGGCTCAAGGTCGCCGAGGAACTACGCAATCCCGCAGGCGTCATCCGGACCGACGAGGAAAAGGCGATCCTCTTCGGCCAGAAGGCGCGCTGAAGGCAGCTCACCCGTCATTGCGAGCGTAGCGAAGCAACCCAGAGGCGGCAGAGCGCTACGTCCCCCTGGGTCGTTTCGTCGCTGCGCTCCTCGCAATGACGGCCCCTCAGTTCGCCCGCGCCCATTTCACCGAGCGGCAGATCAGCCCGCCCATGACGCAGCCCGAGGTGGTCAGGCTGTCGCCCGACAAGGTCATGGTGCCGGAATAGGTCTTGCCGTCCTCCGGATTGAAGGCGCTGCCCTTCCACTTGCCGGCCCCGTCGGGCTTCATGTCGTAGAAGATGCGCTGGCCGACCTTGGCGGGGCCGGCCGTGTCCTTGAGCCAGGCAAGCGTGCCGCACATCGCATCGCCGCATTTGGCGAAGCGCACGCGCGAGGCGCCGGTGTCGCGCAGCCAGGTGCCGGTGACATCCTGCGCGGCGGCGGGCGTAGCGGCGCCGGCGGCGGCAAACCCGAGCGCGACAAGCGCGCCCTTCACGATCGTCGATCGAACAGGCATCGGCATCCTCCCATGATGCGACCACGCCATGCTGCATGGTTCTGATATGAACCATATCCGAGATCGCGCGCGTATCAAGCTGCCGCAGCGGCAGTGAGAAAACGGCGCCGCCATTCCGCAAGGTGAACGCGCCGTCAACGACGTGCCGATGACTTCTCTCGGATGCCGTTGAAATCGCTTGGCTATTGGCGGTGGAAAGCTGAATCCTTCGTTGCTTTAACGGCTCGATTACACATCGTTGAGCTTCGATTCATCGCAATTTTTAGCGCCGCCTTTAACGGCTGCGGCCAAATCTCGTCCTCACAAGCCGGGGCCTTGGACGGGTGGCCGGTGACAACAAGACAGGGTGGTTTGTCATGGCACGCATGGAAATGAGCGCGATCCCCGCTTCGCTGACGGTCCCGAGCGAGACCTCGGCCGAGGCCTATTACCAGCTCGGGCTGATGTATGCGGCCGGCCGCACCGCGCCGGTCGATCTCGTCGCCGCCCAGACCTGGTTCAACGTGGCGCTGGCCCGTGGCTGCCGACAGGCCGCAGCCCATCGTCAGGAGCTGGCGCTGGAGATGACCGCCGAGCAGCTCGCACGGGCGCTGCGCGAGGCCCGCGCCTTCCTGACGCGGCATTGAGGCGGCGGCCATCGGGCCTTGCAAGCCTTGTGGGGCGGGGAGGCGGCTGCTATGAGCGCGCCGAAATCCCCCAAAGACTTTCCCATAAAGCAATCCCCAAGGATCGACCGATGGCTGTCCAGCGCACCTTCTCCATTCTCAAGCCCGACGCGACCAGGCGCAACCTGACCGGCGCGGTCAACGCGGTCATCGAGAAGGCCGGCCTTCGTATCGTCGCGCAGAAGCGCATCCTGATGACCAAGGCCCAGGCCGAGACCTTCTACGCGGTCCATTCGGCCCGTCCCTTCTTCGGCGAGCTGGTCGAGTTCATGACCTCGGGCCCCGTCGTCGTGCAGGTGCTGGAAGGCGAGAACGCCATCGCCGCCTATCGCGACGTGATGGGCGCGACCAACCCGGCCAACGCTGCCGAGGGCACCATCCGCAAGCTCTTCGCCCAGTCGGTCGGCGAGAACACCGCGCACGGCTCCGACGCGCCGGAGGCCGCCGCCGTCGAGATCGCCCAGTTTTTCTCCGGCAACGAGATCGTCGGCTGATCGATCTCTTCACCCGGCTTTCGAGGGCGGTTCCCGCGGGCCGCCCTTTTTGTTTGGGCTTTTCGCGCCTCAGAAGCCGAGATCGAAGGCGTAGCTTGCCGAGATGCCCAGCGTGACCGAATCGCGCGAACCGAAACTCCGCACGATCGGGGCCTTGGCCGCGTCGCCGACGAGGTGCTTGTATTCGACATAGGCCGTCGTCGAGAGTTTTTCGCTCCAGTGATAGGTCACCTGCGCGATCGCGCCGACCGAATGGACGCCGGCATTGTAGCGCTGCAGCAGCCCGCCCATGCCGGCGAGCCCCGGATTCGGGCCGAAATAGGTCCGGATGTAGTCGGCCCCGACCACGCTCATGCGCGGCCCTGCGCCGACGGTCCAGGCCTGTCCGATCCTGGTGAAGGCGTCGAGCTTGAAATCGGCGACGAGCGCGTCATGGCTGACGAAGCCCCGGCGCAGATCGGCCCGCGCCCGCAACCAGGAGGCCGGATAGAATTCGATAAAGCCGCCGGCCTCGACGCCGAACTTGGTGTTCGGCACGCCGATCAACGCCGGATTGACGCTGGCTTTGCGCTCCCAGAGCAGGTTGCCCGAGAAGCCGGCCCGCCAAGCCGTCCCGGAGAAGAAGCCGATCGAAAGCGCGTCGTCCTCGGCCGTCCACCAGGTGCTCTTGATCCCGCGTCCCAGCGAGATGATCGGGCGCGGCCGAAAGACGTAGTCGTTGGAGCCGGCGTAGTCGGGCTGGTAGCGCAGGCCCGCGCCCAGAGTCAGGTGCCAGTTCTGCGCGGAAGCCGGCGAGGTGAGCTGGGTATACTCGCTCGACTGGGCGAGAGCCCGGTCCGGCGACGACAGCACGAGCCCGGCCACAAGGCCGAGAAACAACGCAACGCAACGCATAGGCACACCAACTCCGGATACGCTGGCCAGAGGCTTCCGCCACGACCGGTCCCGGCAATCTGAAGCGTTAGCGTTAACCCCCGGTTGACGCCCGCGGGATTGACCGCTGCACCGCGGCACGGCACGACTGGAGGTCCGAGGATGTCCCATGACCGAACTGCCGCGCGTCGCGCATCTGCCCTCCGTCTGCCCGCATGACTGTCCATCGGCCTGCTCGCTCGAGGTCGAGGTCATCGACGGCCGCAGCATCGGCCGGGTGCGCGGGAGCAAGCGCCAGAGCTACACCGACGGCGTGATCTGCGCGAAGGTCGCGCGCTATTCCGAGCGCATCCACCATCCCGACCGGCTGACGCATCCGCTGCGCCGCGCCGGGCCGAAAGGCTCGGGCGCGTTCGAGCGCATCGGCTGGGACGAGGCGCTGGACGAGATCGCCAGACGCTTCCTGGCGGTCGAAGCGGAGCACGGCGCGGAAGCCGTCTGGCCCTATTTCTATGCCGGCACGATGGGGCTCGTCATGCGCGACGGCATCAACCGCCTGCGCCACGCCAAGAAATACTCCGGCCAGTATTCGACGATCTGCACCACCATGGCCTGGACCGGCTTCATCGCCGGCACCGGCCGGCTGGCGGGGCCCGATCCGCGCGAGATGGCCAAGTCCGACTGCGTCGTGATCTGGGGCACGAACGCCGTGCATACGCAGGTCAATGTGATGCACCACGCGATCAAGGCGCGGAAGACGCGCGGCGCGAAGATCGTCGCGATCGACATCTACCGCAACGCCACGCTCGACCAGGCCGATCTGGCGCTCGTGCTGCGGCCGGGCACGGACGCGGCGCTCGCCTGCGGCGTGATGCACATCCTCTTCCGCGACGGGCACGCCGACCGCGACTATCTGGCGGCGCACACGGACTCGCCGGGCGAGCTGGAGGAGCATCTCAGGACGCGCACGCCCGAATGGGCGGCCGCGATCACCGGCCTGAGCGTCGCCGAGATCGAGGAATTCGCGGCCCTCGTCGGCACGCGCAAGAAGAGCTTCTTCCGGCTCGGCTACGGTTTCGCCCGGCAGCGCAACGGCTCGGTCTCGATGCATGCGGCGCTCTGCGTGCCGACCGTGACCGGCGCCTGGCGGCATGAGGGCGGCGGCGCCTTCCACAGCAACAGCGGCATCTACAACTGGCGCAAGAGCCTGATCGAAGGGCTCGACGTCGCCGACCGCGACGTCCGCCAACTCGATCAGTCGCAGATCGGCCGCGTGCTGACCGGCGACGCGGAGGCCTTGCGCCACAAGGGGCCGGTCAAGGCGCTGTTCATCCAGAACACGAATCCGGTCTCGGTCGCGCCCGAGCAGGAACTGGTCAAGGCGGGTTTCGCGCGTGACGACCTGTTCACCGTGGTTCATGAGCAGTTCATGACCGAGACCGCCGCGATGGCCGACATCGTGCTGCCGGCTACGCAGTTCATGGAGCATGACGACCTCTATCAGGGCGGCGGGCACCAGCACATCATGTGGGGGGGCAAGCTGATCGATCCGCCAGGCGAATGCCGGTCCAACCACGATGTTATCTGCGCGCTCGCCGACCGGCTGGGGGCCCGGCATCGGGGCTTCGCCATGACCTCGCGCGAGATCGTCGACTGGACCCTGCGCGAGAGCGGACGCGGCACGCTCGACGAGCTGATCGCCAATGATTTCCACGACGTGCAGCCGGATTATCGCACGGCGCATTATCTCGACGGTTTCGGCTATCGCGACAAAAAATTCCGCTTCAAGCCGGACTGGCCGAAGGTGCCGAGCGCCAATGACGGGCCGATGGGTCCCTGGGCGGCGATGCCGGCGCTGCCGGACTACTGGGACGTGCTCGAGAACGCCGACGAGGCGCATCCCTTCCGGCTGGCGACGTCGCCAGCCCGTAGCTTCCTGAACTCGACCTTCAACGAGACGCCGGGCTCGCTGAGGAAGGAGGGCCGGCCGACGCTGATGCTGCATCCCGACGATGCGGCAAGGCTCGGCGTCGCGGCCGGGCAGGAGGTCGTGATCGGCAACCGTCGCGGCAGCGTGCATCTCCATGCCGTGCTGTTCGAGGGCGTGGTGCGCGGCGTCGTCATCGCCGAATCGATCTGGCCCAACGCCGCCCACCGGCATGGCCGGGGCATCAACACCATCACCGGGGCGGACGCTGTCGCGCCTTTCGGCGGGGCCGCCTTCCACGATAACAAGGTCTGGATCAGGGCGGCCTGAGATGTCGCGGCGCTTGACCTTTGAGCGCCGCTGTGGACCATCCGCGCGGCGGCGAAGCGGGCCTGAATCGGGCCTGCCGGACATGGTTTCGAAGGATCGGCGGACAAATGACGATGCGGCGGATGGGAGCGGCCGTTCTGGCCGCAGGGTTTTCTTTTGCGATAACGGTCGCGGCGCATGCCGCCAGCGGCACCACGGCCTTGCCGCCGCCTGATCCGACGGCGAAGAACCTGACGCCCTACCGGATCCAGCTCAGGGCCTTCGACGCCTGCCTGGTGACGCAGTCGCGGCTGATGGGCACGACCCGCGAGGCGGTTCATTCGCCGTGTAGCTGCTACGCCAAGGGCACCGTGAACGCGATGACCCGCGACGAAATCCAGGCGTTTCGCGACACCGGCTATTTCAACGATTCAGCCCGGGCCAAGGGGCTCGCCTTCATTGACCAGTGCAAGCTCAAGCGGCCGGTCTAAGCCTGCCCGTCCGCGCGCTGCGCCGGTCGTCTTTCGCCCCTCGATCCGTTTTCGTTCTCCTGACACGCTGCTGACATGTTTCGTCAGTAGCCCGTGACAGGATGTCGCGAGACATCAGGACCGGCAGGACCGACCATGCAGCGCGCCGAACGATTGCTCGATCTGATCCAGGGCTTGCGCCGCCGCCGCCGGCCGGTCACGGCCGATACGCTCGCCGCCGAGCTCGACGTCTCGGTCCGCACCGTCTATCGCGACATCGCCGCGCTTGTCCGGCAGGGCGTCCCGGTCAGGGGCGAGGCCGGCATCGGCTATGTGCTGGACGCCGGCTTCGACATGCCGCCGCTGATGCTCTCGCCAGACGAGATCGAGGCGGTGCTGGTCGGCATGCGCTGGCTCGCCGAGCGGGCCGACCCGGTGCTGGCGCGCGCCGCCGAGGACGTCGTCAGCAAGGTGGCGGCCGTGCTCCCGGTTCATCTCAAGCCGATCCTGCTCGACGGCGCGCTGTTCGCGCCGGTCTATGGCCGCGACCTGCCGGCCGATCAGGTCGATGTCGCGGCCGTCCGCGCCGCGATCCGGCTCGGCCGCAAGCTCGATGTCGGCTATCGCGACGAGGCCGGGCAGGCGACGCGCCGGATGATCTGGCCGATCGGCATGACCTTCTACGACCGCGTCCGCATCGTCATCGCCTGGTGCGAATTGCGGCAGGCCTTCCGCCATTTCCGCACCGACCGGATCACCGATCTCGTGGCGCGCGACGAGCGCTATCCGGCGCGCCGGGCCGATCTGTTCCGGCGCTGGCAGCGCGAGGAGGAGGCGCGGGCGACCAACGCCGCCTGCGAGCTGCCTCAGGAGCGCCTGACCTCGCCCTCGAGCAGCACGGCCCGGCCAGAGGCGACCTCGGCCAGCGCCCGCGGATAGAGCACGAGTTCCTGCTCCAGCACGCGCGCCGCCAGCGCGTCCTCGTCGTCGCCCGGCAGCACCGGCACGCGCGCCTGAGCGATCACCGGACCGGCGTCGAGCGCGGGCACGACGAAATGCACGCTGCAGCCATGCTCGGCGACGCCGGCGTCCAGCGCCTGCCGGTGCGTATGCGTGCCCTTGAACAGCGGCAGGAGCGAGGGATGGATGTTGACCAGCCGGCCCTCCCAGCGGCGCACGAACCACGGCGTCATGATCCGCATGAAGCCGGCGAGCGCGATCAGCTCGATCTGCTCGACGCGCAGGACCTCGTCCATGGCGCGCTCGAAGGCCTCGCGGTCCCTGTTGAACTCGCGGTGATCGACGACGGCCGTGGCGATGCCCATCGCCTGAGCCCGTTCGAGCCCGCCGGCATCGGGCCGGTTCGACAGGACGAGTGCGACCTCGGCCGGGAAATCCGGCGCCTGCGCTGCCTGCGCCAGCGCGACCATGTTCGAGCCGCGCCCGGAGATCAGGACGGCGGTGCGTCTGCGGGCCGGGGCATTGCTCACAGCGCCAGCTTGCCGCGATAGGAGACCGGCTCCTCGCCATCGCTTACGGGCACGATCTCGCCCAGCCTAACCGGCGCTTCGCCGGCGGCCTTCAGCGCCGCCTCGACCTCGTCGGCCTTGGCTGCGTCGGCCGCGACGATCATGCCGATGCCGCAGTTGAAGGTCCGCAGCATCTCGCGCTCGGCGACGCCGCCGATGCCGGCGAGCCAGCCGAAGACCGGCGGCACGGGGATCGCGGCGAGGTCGAGCGCGACGCCGAGCCCCTCGGGCAACACGCGCGGGATGTTGTCGGGAAAGCCGCCGCCGGTGATATGCGCCAGCGCCTTGATGCCGGCGGTCGCTTTCAGCGCCAGCAGCAGCGGCTTCACATAGATCCGGGTCGGAATCAGCAGCGCCTCGGCGAGGCTCATGCCGGGCGCGAAGGGGGCAGGGGCGTCCCATGAAAGGCCGCTGAGGGCCACGATGCGCCGCGCCAGCGAATAGCCGTTGGAGTGCACGCCCGAGGAGGGCAGGCCGAAGACGACGTCACCGGGCGCAAGGTCGGCGCGCGGCAGCAGCGTGCCGCGCTCGGCCGCGCCGACCGCGAAGCCGGCGAGATCATAGTCCTTCTCGGCATAGAGGCCCGGCATTTCGGCGGTCTCGCCGCCGATCAGGGCGCAGCCGGCCTGCCGGCAGCCCTCGGCGATGCCGCGCACGATCTCGACGCCGACCTTGGGGTCGAGCTTGCCGGTGGCGTAGTAGTCGAGGAAGAGCAGGGGCTCGGCGCCCTGCACGATCAGGTCATTGACGCACATCGCAACGAGATCGATGCCGATCGTGGCGTGCAGGCCGCTCTCGATCGCGATCCTGACCTTGGTGCCGACGCCGTCATTGGCCGCGACCAGGATCGGGTCGGTGAAGCCGGCCGCCTTCAGGTCGAACAGCCCGCCGAAACCGCCGATCTCGGCATCCGCGCCGGGCCGCCGCGTGGCGCGCACCAGCGGCTTGATCTGGTCGACCATCGCATTGCCCGCGTCGATGTCGACGCCGGCCTGTGCGTAGGTCAGTCCGTTCCGGCCCGGTTCAGTCATGTCTCTGCCTTCACCGTGATTCACGAAATCATCGAATTACTTCAGCCCTCATCCTTCGAGACGCCGCTTGCGCGGCTCCTCAGGATGAGGGCTGAGGGAACATAACGCTAGCGTGCCGAGCGATAGGCAACCGCGCCGGCCCTTGCAAGCCGGCGGCGCGCATTCGCGGCCTTGCTCCACCGCTTCGGGGCTGGCGACTCCGCCGCGTTTGCGCGAAGCTCGCGCCATGACGCTTCCGAACCTCATCACCATCGGCCGGCTGATCCTGGTGCCGCTGGTGATCGTCATGATCGTCAACCAGCGCTGGCAGGCAGCCTTCTTTCTGTTCGTCGCGGCTGGGGTTTCGGACGCGATCGACGGCTTCATCGCCAAGCGCTTCGACATGGCCAGCGAACTCGGGGCCTATCTCGACCCTGTCGCCGACAAGGCGCTGATCGTCTCGATCTATGTCACGCTGGCGGTGATCGGCGTCATCCCGGTCTGGCTCGTCATCCTGGTGGTGGCGCGCGACCTGATGATCGTCTCGGCGGTGATCCTGTCCTGGGTCATGGAGAAGCCGGTGGTGATCGCGCCCTTCGTCGTCAGCAAGCTCAACACGGCGGCGCAACTCGCCTTCGCCGCGCTGGTGCTCGGCACGCAGGCCTTCGGCGTCGATGCAGGCCAGGCGATGCAACTCGGACAGTTGCTGGTCGCGCTGTTGACGGTCGGCTCGATGACCGCCTATCTCGCCTTCTGGCTGCGTCATATGGCGGCATGAGACCGGCGGTTCGGCGCGGCGGAGCATTTTGAGGCGCTGCGGCTTGGAACATCCGTATTCGCCCCCCATTTCCGCACTGCACTTAAATGACGGCGCGAGAGGCCCTGATCGATGACCCTGCAACGTCAAATCGGCTTCTGGCTCGGCTCGCTGGTCGTCTTCGTGCTGCTGCTCGTGCTGCTGCGCGATGTGCTCCTGCCCTTCATCGCGGCGCTTGCGCTGGCCTATCTGCTCGATCCGCTGGCCGACAGGCTGGAGCGGCTGGGGCTTGGCCGGCTGACAGCGACGATCGTCATCCTGTGCCTGTTCCTGCTGGTGATCGCGGTCGCCCTGATCCTGCTCGCCCCGCTGCTGGGCGAGCAACTCGTCGGGCTCGTCGAAAGGCTGCCGACGCTGGCGGCGCGGCTGCAGGCGCTGGTGCTGGAGCAGGGCGCCCCGCTGCTGGAGCGGCTTGGCGGCAGCAAGCTCGCCGAGGACGCCCAGAGTTCTCTCGGCAATCTGGTCGGCGAGGGCACCAAATGGGCCGGCAGCATGCTGGGCTCGCTCTGGACCGGAGGCACGGCGGTCATCGGCGTGTTCTCGCTCTTCATCCTGACGCCGGTGATCGCCTTCTACCTGCTGGTCGACTGGGACCGGATGTGCGCCACCGTCGATGCCTGGCTGCCGCTCGACCATCGCGACACGATCCGCGGCCTGCTGCGCGAGATGGATGTCGCCATCGCCGGCTTCCTGCGCGGGCAGGCGCTGGTCTGCCTGCTCCTCGGCGTCTTCTACGCCGTGGGCCTCAGCCTCCTCGGCGTCAATTTCGGCGCGCTGATCGGCATCATCAGCGGCGTCCTCTCCTTCATACCCTTCGTCGGCTCGCTGATCGGTCTCGTCCTCTCGGTCGGCGTCGCGCTGGTGCAGTTCTGGCCGGACTGGACGCTCCCGCTGGCGACTCTCGCCGTCTTCGCCGCAGGTCAGTTTCTGGAAGGGAACATCTTCCAGCCGAAATTCGTCGGCGACTCGATCGGCGTCCACCCGGTCTGGCTGATGTTCGCGCTGCTCGCCTTCGGTTCCCTGTTCGGGTTCGTCGGCCTGCTGATGGCGGTGCCGCTGGCGGCGGTGGTCGGCGTGCTGTGCCGCTTCGCGCTCAAGCAGTATCTCGCCAGCCACATCTACCATGGCGGCGACAGGATGAAGGCCGCCATAGTGCAGGCGCGCGTCGAGTCCGATACCTGATCTCCATGCCGGACCTTCCAGCCCGCCCGCGCCAGCTCGCCCTCGATTTGCCGGTCGATACCCGCCACGGCGTCGAGGATTTCCTGATCGGCCCGTCCAACGAGGCGGCCTACAATCTGATCGAGGCCTGGCCGATTTGGCCGGAGGCCTGGCTGCGACTGATCGGGCCGGAGGGCGCCGGCAAGACCCATCTCGCCGCGATCTGGGCCAGGCGCGCCCATGCCTGGGTCGTGCCGGTCGCGGCCGTGACGGACGAGAGCGTGCCGCATCTGGTTTCCAACGGCGCGCTCGTCGTCGAGGATTGCGACAGCGGCCCGCGCAACGAGGCGGCGCTGTTCCATCTGATGAACGCGCTGAAAGCCCGCGACGGCGCGCTGCTGCTGACCGCGCGCGCCGCGCCCGACCAGTGGGGCGTTTGCCTGCCCGATCTGCTGTCGCGGCTTCGCCTGGCCCCTCACGCCATCATCGAGCCGCCCGACGACGCGTTGCTGCGCGCCGTGCTGGTCAAGCTCTTCATCGACCGGCAGCTCATCGTCGACGCCGGCATCGTCGAGATGCTGGCGCTGCGGATGGAGCGTTCCTTCGCCGCCGCGCGCGCGCTGGTCGACGGGCTCGACCGGCTCTCGCTCGAACGCGGACGCCGCGTAACGCGGGTGCTGGCGGCCGAAGCGCTCGCCGGCCAGCTTTCCGCAGGCTGATCAGGCGCGCGAGGTTGCGCCCGCCTCGGGCGCAACCAGCCGGGCGTGCATCGCTTCGGTCAGAAGGTCATGGGCGCGCGCCGCGATCGCGTCGAGCGAGGGCGTCCTGACGAACATGGCGGCGGCCTTCTCCGTCAGGTTCTCGCGGCTCGGCAGCACCGGCATGTGCCACTGCGCCATCGCCTCCTGCGCGTGAAGCTGCATCTGGACGAGCCGGTCGCTCGCCCTGTGCTGCAGTTGCGCCAGCGCCTCGCGCAGCTCCGCCAGCGTCATCGTCGGCAGGTGCAGGTCGGCGAGCGCCGGCGTCGCCGCATAGGCCTCGCGGAACGCCGTCAGCGCGCGGTCGAGCGGGACGGAGGCCGCCAGCCGCTCGGCCGAGCGCTCGATGACGCGCGGGGGCAGCGCCTGCGAGCGCTCGACGATCGCCTGCGGCGGGGCCTTCATATCCCAGAACAGGCCGAGCTTCGAGAGGCCGGCGATGATGTAGAAGGTCGGGTCCCACTGCCACCAGCGGAAGCCCTGGCGGACGCTGTACTGATAGGCGTGGTGGTTGTTGTGCCAGCCTTCGCCCATGGTGATGATCGCCAGCCACCAGTTGTTCCTGCTTTCGTCGCCGGTGACATAGTCCTTGTCGCCATGCACGTGGGCGAGCGAGTTGATGCAGAAGGTGCCGTGATAGACCGCGACCGTCGACCAGAAGAAGCCGACGAACAGCCCGGCCCAGCCGTCAATCGCGAAGCAGAGCAGCGCCAGCAGGATCGCCGGCGCCAGCTCGAAGCGGTGCAGCAGCCTGAGCTCCGGAAACTTCGTCAGGTCAGTGATGGTGGCTGAATCGAAACGGTGGTGCTGCTTCGAGAAGATCCAGCCGAGATGCGAATAGATGAAGCTCGTGTGGACCGGCGAATGCACGTCGAGCTCGGTGTCGGCGTGGCGGTGGTGGTGGCGATGCTTTGAGGCCCACCACAGCACGCTCTTCTGCGCCGTCGACTGCGCCAGCAGGGCCAGCACGAACTGCATGACGCGGCTGGTCCTGTAGGTCCGGTGCGAGAAATAGCGGTGATAGCCGCCCGTGACGGCGAACATCCGCAGCCAGTAGAGCCCAAACGCCAGCCAGAGCGACGTCGCCGTCACGCCGCTCCAGAGCGCGCCGAAGCAGGCGAGATGGGCGAGCACGAAGGGAACGGCGGAGGGATAGACGATGTCGCCGTCGTCGAGATGGGTCGCGCTGTCGGTCAAGAAGGCCTCGATGGATACGGTCGGGGAGGAAAGGATGCGACGAGTCGAAACGCGATCGTTCACATATGCACGAAACAGGAGGCGGCCTGATCGCGCAAGGGGGCGGCTCGCCGCAGTCAGCGTCGCACGCGATCATGGCGCAAAAACCCGAGCGCGTCATCGAAGCGTCACGCTAGGATGGCTTCAACGAGCGTCAAGGAGACCAGCGTGGCCAAGGCAGCGACCAAAACGACGGGACAGCCGATGAACATGGAACCAGCGGCGCTCGAGCCCGCCGAACCGGCCGCGTCGGCTGAAGCGATGGATCCGCGCCAGTCGCCGTCGCGCTTCATGAACCGCGAGCTGTCCTGGCTGCAGTTCAACCGCCGGGTCATGGAGGAGGCCTCGAACCGCAACCATCCGCTGCTGGAGCAGTTGCGCTTCCTCTCGATCTCGGCCGCCAATCTCGACGAGTTCTTCATGGTTCGCGTCTCGGGACTGCGCGAACAGCACAAGGCAGGCGTCGTCACGCCGAGCCAGGACGGGCTGACGCCGGCCGAGCAGCTCGCCGAGCTCGGCAAGGCCGTGACCGCGCTGACCGGCGATCAGCAGGCCCGCTGGGTCGAGCTGAAGCGCGATCTGCACGAGAACCGCATCCATCTGCTGGCGCCGGGCGACATCGGCCCGCAGGAGCGGCTCTGGCTGGAGGACTATTTCCTGCACTACGTCTTCCCGGTGCTGACGCCGCTGGCGATCGACCCGGCCCATCCCTTTCCCTTCATTCCCAATCTCGGCTTCACGCTTGCCCTGGCGCTGGAGCGCAGCAGCGACGGCCGCCAGCTCGACGCGCTGATCCGCGTGCCGATCAAGATGGACCGCTTCATCGAACTGCCGGATCTGGCGCGCGAGGGGCTGCACCGCTTCATCACGCTGGAGGACACCGTCTCCCTGTTCATCAGCAAGCTGTTCCCCGGCTACGACGTGAAGGGCACCGGCTCCTTCCGCGTCATCCGCGACACCGATCTCGACATCGAGGAGGAGGCCGAGGATCTCGTTCGCGTCTTCGAGACGATGCTGAAGCTGCGCCGCCGCGGCGTCGTCATCCGGCTCGAGGTCAGCGCCGCGATGCCGGCGCATCTGCGCCGCCTGATCGTGCGAGAACTCAAGGTCGAGCATGACGAGATCGTCGAGGTCGAGGGCATGATCGGGCTGAACGAACTCTCGCAGCTCGTCGGCGTCGATCGGTCCGACCTGAAGTTCAAGCCCTACAACGCCCGCTTTCCCGAGCGCATCCGCGAGCATGGCGGCGACTGTTTCGCCGCGATCCGCCAGAAGGATCTGATCGTCCATCACCCCTATGAGAGCTTCGACGTCGTCGTGCAGTTCCTGCAGCAGGCGGCGCGCGACCCGTCCGTCGTGGCGATCAAGCAGACGCTCTACCGCACCTCGTCGAACTCGCCGATCGTCGCGGCGCTGACCGAGGCCGCCGAGGCCGGCAAGTCCGTCACGGCGCTCGTCGAGCTCAAGGCGCGCTTCGACGAGGAGGCCAATATCCGCTGGGCCAAGGATCTGGAGCGCGCCGGCGTGCAGGTCGTCTACGGCTTCATCGAACTCAAGACCCACGCGAAACTGTCGATGGTCGTGCGGCGCGAGGCCGGCCAGCTCGTCAGCTACTGCCATATCGCGACCGGCAACTACCATCCGATCACGGCGCGCATCTACACCGACGTCTCCTTCTTCACCGCCGATCCGGTGATGTCGCAGGACGTCGCGCGCGTCTTCAACTTCATCACCGGCTATGCGGAGCCCGCCGAGCTGGAGAAGATGTCGGTCTCGCCGGTCGGCCTGAAGCAGCGCCTGCTCGCCGACATCGCCGAGGAGATCGGCCATGTGAAGGCGGGCCGCAAGGGCGCGATCTGGGGCAAGTGCAATTCGCTGGTCGATCCCGAGATCATCGACGCGCTCTATGACGCCAGCCGGGCCGGCGTCGAGATCGACTTCGTCGTGCGCGGCATCTGCTGCCTCAGGCCCGGCGTGCCGGGCCTGTCGGACAACATCCGGGTCAAGTCGATCGTCGGCCGCTTCCTGGAGCATACGCGGGTCTACGCCTTCGGCGGCGGCCACGGCCTGCCGTCGCCCCGCGCCAAGCTCTACATCTCCTCGGCCGATCTGATGCCGCGCAATCTCGACCGCCGCGTCGAGGCGCTCACGCCGATCCTGAACGCGACGGTGCACCAGCAACTGCTCGAGCAGATCATGCAGGCGAACTTCCTCGACAACGAACAGAGCTGGACGATCTTGCCCGATGGGGGTTCGCGACGCATTGTCCCGGCCCCGGGCGACGAGTCGTTCAACGCCCACAAATATTTCATGACGAATCCGAGCCTGTCCGGACGTGGAAAATCGCTTTCTAACTCCAGCCCCCGCAGTCTCGCCCGAAAGTCGGGCAAGAAGGGCTGACCAGTTCATGCTCCCCGGCTTCGCGCCGGGGCGGCTGAGCTTCGGCGACACCATCGCCATCGTCGATATCGGCTCGAACTCCGTTCGTCTCGTCGTCTACGAGATGCTGGCGCGCGCGCCGGCCCAGGTCTTCAACGAGAAGGAGATGGCGGGCCTCGGCAAGCAGGTCGCCACCACCGGCCGCCTCGCCGAGGACGCCATGGCGCGGGCGCTCGAGGCGCTGGTGCGTTTCCGCATCCTCTGCGACGCCATGCAGGTCGGCTCGATCCGCGTCATCGCCACGGCGGCCGCGCGCGACGCTGCCAACGGCCCGGACTTCCTGCAGCGGGCGGAGAACGCCATCGGCCAGCCGATAGAGCTGATCTCGGGCGACCGGGAGGCCTTTCTCTCCGGACTCGGCGTGATCTCGGGCTTCTCGGAGCCCAAAGGCGTCGTCGGCGATCTCGGTGGCGGCTCGCTCGAACTCATCGCCGTCGATGGCGACAGGGTGGGGCAGGGCGTCAGCATGCCGATCGGCGGGCTGGCGCTGATGGATCGCTCCAAGGGTTCGCTCAAGGCCGCCGAGAAGATCGTGCGCGAGCAGCTCGACGATCTGCCGCAGGTCGCGGCGATGCGCGGCAAGGACTTCTTCGCCGTCGGCGGCACCTGGCGCGCGCTGGCGACGCTGCACCAGCGCCAGGCCGGCTATCCGCTCAGCGTGATGCATGGCTACACGGTGCCGGCCCGCGACGTCGCCGATTTCACGCGGCTGGTCGAGCGCGCCGACGCCAGCGTGCTCGAGGCCATCGACGCCGTCTCCTCGGCGCGGCGGCCACTGCTCGCCTATGGCGCGCTGGTGCTTGACCTGCTGATCAAGCGCGGCCGCCCGCGCGCCGTCGTGATCTCGGCCAGCGGCGTGCGCGAGGGCCTGCTGCACGACATGCTGCCCGGCCATGAGCGCGCGGTCGATCCGCTGCTGCGCGCCGCGCAGGACTACAACCAGCTCCGTTCGCGCGAGCCGCGCCATGGCGCCGACCTGATCGCCTGGACGAGGCGGCTGGTCGCCAGCGCGGGCCTGCCCGAGGAACATGGCGACCGCCGGCTGGAGGAGGCTGCCTGCCTGCTCTCGGATATTGGCTGGCGGGCGCATCCCGACTATCGCGGCGAACAGAGCCTCAACGTCATCGCGCATGCCGCCTTCAGCGGCGTCGATCATCCCGGCCGCGCCTTTCTGGCGCTGACGGTGTTCCACCGTTATGCCGGCAACAAGAGCGACAGCCTGTCGGCCGAAGGCCTGCGCCGCCTGCTGGCGGCGCGCCAGATCGAGATGTCCCAGGTTCTCGCCGGCGCTTTCCGGGTCGCCTATCTGCTCTCGGCCGGGATGCCGGGCATCCTGTCGCGCACCACGCTGCTTTGCGTCGACAGCCGGCTGGTGCTGCGCCTGCCGTCGGACCTGACGGCGCTCGCCAGCGACAGGGTCATGGGCCGGCTGAAGCAGCTCGCCAAGCTCCTGGGCCGCGAGCACGACATCGTCGCGGGGTGAGCGCGTTCAGGCGACGGTGACGCGTCCGCGCACGATCCTGAGACTCAGGGCGCCGTTCTTGAGCGCCAGCGCCTTCTCGCCGAAGACCTCTCGCCGCCAGCCCTGCAGCGCCGGCACGTCGGCCTCGTCGTCGAAGGCGATCGCCTCGAGATCGTCCGAGGAGGCGATGATCTTGGGCGCGACCCGCTCGGCGTCCGAGACCGCCTTGAGCAGCACCTTGAGCAGGTCGAGCACCGCGCCGTTGCCGCCACGGCCGCGCTCGCGCTCCAGCCGGGGCAGGGCTTTCGGGTCGGTCTCCATGCCCCGCTCGATCGCGGCCAGCACCTCGCCCCCGGCGCGGGAGCGCTCGAAGCCGTTGGGGACCGAGCGCAGCTCGGCCAGCGCCTCGACTGTGCGCGGCCCGCGCTGGACGATGTCCATCAGCGCGTCGTCCTTGAGCACGCGCTGGCGCGGCACGTCGCGGGACTGCGCCTCGCGCTCGCGCCAGGCGGCGAGTTCGATCAGCAGCGCCAGTTCCCTGGGCTTGCGGATGCGGCCCTTGAGGCGCTGCCAGGCGTTCTCCGGCTTGACCTCGTAGGTGCCGGGCGAATTCAGCACCGACATCTCTTCCGCGACCCAGGCTTCCCGGCCGCTCGCCTTGATGTCGGCGTCGAGCGCCAGATAGACATCGCGCAGATGGGTCACGTCGGACTCGGCATAGGCGAGCTGCGCCTCGCTGAGCGGCCGGCGCGACCAGTCGGTGAAGCGCGACGACTTGTCGATCCGCGCCTTGGCGAGGTCGTTGGCTAGCTGCTCGTAGCCGACCGAATCGCCATAGCCGCAGACCATGGCGGCGACCTGCGTGTCGAACAGCGGGGCGGGGATCAGCCTGCCGATGATCCAGACGATTTCGAGGTCCTGCCGCGCCGCATGGAAGACCTTCACCACATGCCGGTTCGCCATCAGCAGCAGGAAGGGCGCGAGGTCGAGATCGGGCGACAGCGGATCGACCAGCACGGCCTCGTCGGGCGATGCGAGCTGGATCAGGCAGAGTTTCGGATAATAGGTCGTCTCCCGCAGGAACTCGGTGTCGACCGTGACGAAGGGGTGCCTGGCCAGCCGCGCGCAGGCGTCGGCGAGGGCGGCTGTGGTAGTGATGAGGCTCATGGCTTGGGCTTAGCGGAGCGAGGGGTCAATCGTCGAGTCCGCTGTTCGACCGTTCGCTTGCTTGAGCCTGCCAGTTTGCTGATCATTCCGCAGGGCCGGCGATATCGCTGAAATTGCTGATCGCGACATCTGCATCCGGAAAGCGGGCGGTGATCTCGAGCGTGCCGCCCAGCGCCTCGACATAGCGCCGCAGATTGCTGACGTACATGTCCGCCCGCCGTTCCATTTTCGCGACAGCAGGCTGGCCGACCTGAAGGGCTTTGGCCAGATCATCCTGCGACTTTTCGCGCGCCTGACGCAGTTCGTGCAGCGCCATTTCGCGCAGGACCGTCTGGGACGCAGCGCCATTGCGCGCCTGCCGCTCCGGGCTCATGCCGGCCCGCAATTCACGGAACGAACGATGACCGGTCATGGCAATAATCCTTCTGCCTTCAGTTCCGCCAGATAGATTGCGTAGAGCCGATCCGCCATCGGGATCATGATCTCGTAGAAGCGGCCGTCCCCGCCCTTGTTGCCACCGATCAGCAGAATCGCCGTCCGCCTTGGATCGAAGGCATAAAACACGCGATAAGGCTCTCCGCCGCTTTGCACACGCAACTCACGCAAGTGGTCGTAGCGAGACTGCGCGATGCCCGAGGAGTGTGGAAACGGCAGTTGCGGTCCTTTGGCTTCGAGCAGGCCGACGCCCCGGTCGATATCATCCTGGACGGTTTCGGTCAGCGACGCGAACCAGCTTCCGAACTCATCCGTGAACTCGACATTCCATGTCATGTCTGGGTCGCAATATATTCCATCTATGGAATTTTTCAAGCACTCGATCATGCAGCGCTCGGCTGGGCGCGGCCGCGTCGTCATCCTTGACAAGCCGCGCTCCTGAGTGTGCTTACGCGACAACCGCGAAAAGCCCGCAATGCGTGGCCGCAGCCCTATCGAAGAGACCCGTCCCGTGACCTTGCACCGCTATCGTTCGCATACCTGTGGCGCGCTTCGCGAGGGCGATGTCGGCGCCCAGGTTCGCCTTTCGGGCTGGTGCCACCGCATCCGCGACCATGGCGGCGTGCTCTTCATCGACCTGCGCGACCATTACGGCATGACGCAGGTCGTGATCGATCCGGATTCGCCGGCCTTCGCGGACGCCGAGGCGGTGCGCTCGGAATGGGTCGTCCGCATCGACGGCAAGGTCAAGCCGCGGCTGGCCGGCACCGAGAACGCCAATCTCGCCACCGGCGCGGTCGAGGTCTTCGCGACCGCCATCGAGGTGCTGGGACCGTCCGGCGAATTGCCGCTGCCGGTCTTCGGGGATCTCGAATATCCCGAGGACACGCGGCTGAAATACCGCTTCCTCGATCTGCGCCGCGAAAAGCTGCACAACAACATCATGCTGCGCGGGAAGGTGATCGACTCGATCCGCACCCGCATGAAGAACTCCGGCTTCAACGAGTTCCAGACGCCGATCCTGACCGCCTCCTCGCCGGAAGGCGCGCGCGACTTCCTCGTGCCGAGCCGCCTGCATCCGGGCAAGTTCTACGCGCTGCCGCAGGCGCCGCAGCAGTACAAGCAGTTGTTGATGATGGCGGGCTTCGACCGCTATTTCCAGATCGCGCCCTGCTTCCGCGACGAGGACCCGCGCGCCGACCGTCTGCCGGGCGAGTTCTACCAGCTCGACGTCGAGATGAGCTTCGTCGAGCAGGAGGATGTCTTCGCCACGATGGAGCCGGTCATCTCCGGCGTCTTCGAGGAGTTCGGCGGGGCTAAGTCAGTGACGAAGGGCTGGCCACGCATCCCCTACGCCGAGGCGATCGCGAAATACGGCTCCGACAAGCCGGATTTGCGTAACCCGCTGGTGATGCAGGACGTGTCCGAGCATTTTCGCGGCTCGGGTTTCAAGGTATTCTCCCGCATTCTCGAAGACGGGAAGAACCGCGTCTGGGCGATTCCTGGCCCCAAGGCGGGTTCGCGCGCCTTCTGCGACCGGATGAACAGTTGGGCGCAAGGCGAAGGTCAGCCGGGTCTGGGCTACCTGATGATCAAGGAAGACGGCGTCGGGCAGGGGCCGATCGCCAACAACATCGGGCCCGAGCGCGTGTCCGCGATCGTCGCGCAGATGGGCCTTAAAGCCGGCGACGCCTGCTTCTTCGCTGCCGGCAACCCCGACAAGTTCTACAAGTTCGCCGGCGCGGCCCGCAACAAGGTCGGCTCCGAGCTCGGCCTGATCGACGAGAACGCGTTTGCCTTCGCCTGGATCGTCGATTTCCCGATGTACGAGTACAATGAGGACGACAAGCGCGTCGATTTCTCGCACAACCCGTTCTCGATGCCCCAGGGCGGGCTGGAGTCCTTGAAGAACGACGACCCGCTGACGATCAAGGCGTTCCAGTACGACATCGCCTGCAACGGCTACGAACTCGCCTCGGGCGGCATCCGCAACCACCGCCCCGAGGCGATGGTGACGGCCTTCGAGATCGCCGGGCATAGCGAGGAGACGGTGATCGAGCGGTTCGGCGGCATGTATCGCGCCTTCCAGTACGGCGCGCCGCCCCATGGCGGCATGGCGGCGGGCATCGACCGCATCATCATGCTGCTGGCCGGCGCGACCAACCTGCGCGAGGTCGCGCTGTTCCCGATGAACCAGCAGGCGGTCGACCTGCTGATGGGCGCGCCGTCGGAAGCCTCGCCCAAGCAGCTCCGCGAGGCGCATCTGCGTATCAACGCTCCCGAAAAGAACGGCTGATCCATGCGCGCTGTCGTCCGTATCCGGCCGCTTGCGGTCGCTTGCCTGCTGGGCCTGCCGCTTGCGGCCTGCGTCTCCGGCCCGTCCAATCCGAGCGCTTCGCGCGCCTCGGAACTGGCGAACATCGTCTCGCGCGCCTCGGCCTGCCGCGCCGGCAACCCGCGCCGCGACACGCTCGACCGCTTCCTCGCCGCCGAGGCGCAAGCCGGCGCGACGCCCGAGCACATCGCCAGCGCCCGCTCGACCTACATCACCGTTTCCGAAGCGCGGACGATCAACCAGGGCATCCGCCCGGAGGCCTGCGACCGCGAGGAGCGCGCCGCCCTGCGCGAGCGCATGAACGGCATCCGCGCTGGCCGCTTCGACGGGTTTTGAGCGCGCCGCTCGGCATGTCGTCTCCGAAGATCTGTCTCGCCGCGCTGACGGCCCTCGGCCTGTGCGCCTGCACGGCGCTGGGGCCGCTACCCGGCACGCCGGAATTCGCGGCCTCGCGGGTTTCGCGCGGCTATGACTGCGGCCTCAGGGTCGATCGCGCCCGCATCGTGGCCCGGCTCGCCCGCGAGGAGAGGGTTCGCTTCATGGCCGCGAATTCGGCCTTCGCGGTGAAGGCCTACAGGGCTCCGCGGTCCTGCGACCCTGCGGAACGCGCCGACATCCGGCGCGAATTGGGCCATCTCGCAAGGCGGTGAATTCCGCTTGCCTGCGAACCGCGATCCCGGCGACAAGGCCGCCATGTCGGAAGACCTCCACGCCCTCGTCGCAGACCGCGTCACCGCCATCGTGGTCAGCCACGACAGCGCAAGCGTGCTGGCCGAATGCCTGGCCGCATTGCGCGCCGAGGGCGTCCCGGCGATCGTCGTCGATAACGCAAGCAAGGACGACACTTGCGCTATCGCGGCAGCCCATGGGGCGCGGGTCGTCGCCAAACCCCGCAACGAGGGCTATGGCCGCGCCAACAACGCCGGCATCGCCGCATGCGGCACGCCCTATGCGCTGATCGTCAATCCGGACCTCGTCCTGCAACCGGGTGCGATGGCTGCCCTGCTCGCGGCCGCCACCCGCTATCCTGACGCCGGTCTGCTCGCGCCGCGCATCGTCGAACCGTCCGGCCGGCTCTTCCTGCAGCCGCGCTCGCTGCTCTCGCCGCCCCATCTCAACCTGAAAGGCGCGATGCCGCTGCCGGACGGCGACGCCTGCCTGCCTTTCCTGTCGGGCGCGTGCCTGCTGGTCCGCCGCGATCTCTTCCTGGCGCTGGGCGGCTTCGATCCGGAGATTTTCCTGTTCTACGAGGATGACGACCTGTGCCGCAGGCTGCGCGATGCCGGTCACGCGCTGGTGCATGTCGATGGCGCGCAAGCCGCGCATGGCCGGGGGCGCTCCAGCGAGCCGACGCCGGCGCGGCGCTTCAACGCCCGCTGGCATCTGGCATGGTCGCATGCCTATGTCGCGGCGAAGTATCGGCTGCCCGTTCCCTCGCGATGGGCCATCGTCGAAAGCGCCGCCAAGGCGGCAGGTTACGGCCTGATCCTGAAGCGCGACAAGATGGTCGCCAATGCCGGTTCCGCGGCGGGCGCGCTCGCTTTTCGTCGCGGCGAGACGGCGCTGCGCCGCCAGGGGCTCACAGGTGCAGGTCGCGCATCGGCGTCGCGATGATCCGCCGGATTTCGCGCAGTTGCCGCAGCACGAGCCGCGTCTTCCGCAGCGCCACGCTCTCCGCGGCCAGCAGTTCGGCTTCGCGCGCAAGGAAGGCGTTCTTGCCGGTGAGCGGCGCGATCGGGCTGAGCTGGCAGGGCGCATCGGGCAACGCCGACAGGTCGATCTCGTCCAGCGCGGGCTCCGGCCCGCGCAGGCTCCGGCCGATCGCGCTCCGGGCGGCGTCGAGCCGCGTCGCGGCGAGGTCGCGCGCCGGCTTCTGCATCACGGCGCTGGAATCGCGCCACTGGATGCCCTTGCGATAGGCCGGCACCCATTGCACCTGCGCCTCCAGCAGGGTGAGCCCGGCATAGCGCGCCAGCGCCGGGAAGGCGTCGTCGTAGAAGCGCCAGCAATCGACCGGGAAGCGGTGGCGCGGACCGCCGCCGGGCGAGGTGATGAAGGCGAGCCCGTTGCCCTTCAGCACGCGGGCGATCTCGAGGATCGTGATCCAGAAGAATTCGGCGTGCTCGAACACCTCCGAGCAGGTCACGACATCGACGGAGGCGGACTCGATCTCGGTCCAGTGATAGGGGTCGGCGACCGCCACATCGACATTGAGGCCGGGCTCGATGTCCATGCCGAGCAGGGTCCAGGCCGGGTTTCCCATCACGTCGCGATTCGACAGGGTCTGTCCATCGACGATCGCCGAACCGACGTCGAGCAGCGTCAGCGGGGTCGTTTCGACATCGGCGAGATAGGCCCGGCGGAAAACCCGGGCCTTGTCCTGGGCGGAAGCATGCATGGAAACGATCCGGCATCGGCGAAAAGGCGCCGCAGCGTTACGGCGCGTTTCCGCCCATGACAAATTGTTTCTGGACGGTCGGCTATGCCGCGCTGCTCAACGCCTCGGTCCGGTCGGACATGAGCGCGGGAATCAGCCGGCGAATCTCCGCTTCCGGCAGATCCCACCATCGGCTGGCGAGCAAGGCGGCGATCCGCTCCTCGCTCATCCTGTAGCGGACGAGCCGGGCGGGGTTGCCGGCGACGATCGCGTAGGGCGGGACATCGCGCGTCACGACGGCGCGCGCCGCCACCACCGCGCCATGGCCGATGCTGACGCCCGACAGGACAAGGCTTTGCGAGCCCAGCCAGACGTCATGTCCGATGACGACATCGCCGTTGGAGCTATGGCTGTCATCGCGGCCTGCCGCCTCCGGCCAGAGCCCGGGCAGCGCGGGAAACGGGTAGGTCGTGGCCCAATCGAGCCTGTGATTGCCGCCGAGCAGGATTTCGACGCCATCGGCGATCGAGCCGAAACGGCCGATCGCCAGCCGCGCGCCACTTTCGGGAAACCGGATTTTGGGCCGGCCGTAGCTATAGGGACCGACCGCGATCTGGCCCGGCCGCTTCGCGATCAGATGCGCCAGATGCAGCCGTGTCTGGTTGTCGGGATTGAGACGGCGCGAGAGCCAGCCGCGCGGGATCGGCGGCAGCCCAGCCCACCAGGCGACGACCGCGCCAGGTCTCCAGTCGGCATCCTCGGGCAGCAGGACATCGCCGGTTCGGTGAGCCGCCTGCCTCACTCGGCATTGGCCTTGAGGTCGATCTTGTCGAAAATCTGGGTCGGATCGGTGATCGTCAGCACGTCGGCGAGGCCGAGTCCGGACGCCGACCTGGCGGTCGCCTGGACGGTCAGCGCGCGCGGTTGCGCGGCGAAGCGCGCGATCGCCGCCGTCAGCGTCTTGGCGGCGTCGGAGGGTCCGAGGATCGCCGACAGGCCGAGGCTGGCCATCATCGCATATTCCCGGCGCATCTCGTCTGGACTGCGGTTGGCCTTGCGGGCTTCGTTCTCGACCAGTTTTTCCAGCAGGCCGAAATTCTGCAGTTTCGCCTCGACGCTACGCACCGTCGCGCCGAGCGCCGCGATTTGCGCCAGCGCCATGTCGCTGGCGAAGAGGTCCTTTGTGACGTTGCCAAGGATTCCGGAGATGTCGAGTTTGGCCATGTTGGCCGCCCCGAGCGAAAGCGAGCGCACGCCAAGCTCGCTTTTCGCCGCATCCCAGGCCATCTCGATCTTGCTGGAGAGATCGAGCGTCCGGTAGCCCATGGCGATCAGGTCGCGGGCTGCCGGATTGTTCGGGCCCTGGGTCACGGGCACCAGCAGGTTGTCGAGCGTCAGGCTCAGGGCTGTCGGCACGCCGTTGAGCTGCTCGCCGGACTTCAGCTCCATCAGCCCGAGTCCGATCCGCAGCGGCGGCTGCGGCTTGCCGCGTAGCGGCGGCTGCGGCGCATCCGCGGTCAAGCCCGTCATGCGGATCGTTCCGATGGTCGGGATGAACTTGCGGAAGTCGAGATTGTCGAGATCGGCGTCGGGCCTGGCGAGCAGCGCCTTCAACTCCTCGATCATCGGCGAGAGCGAAAAACCGGAATATGAAATCGTCTCGATCTGCCCCTTGCCGCCGCCGCCAGAAAAGCTCGTGCCCTCCAGCGAGAAGCCGCTCTTGGCCGGCGCGTTCTCGCCATATGCGATCCGGGCCACCTTCATCTCGACCGTTTCAGGCTTGGCGCCTGGCGTCGGCGGCGTGATCACGGTCATGGCGAGGTCGCGTAGTTCGCCATTGCCATAGGAGATGGAGTCGTAAAGCGAGAGGAGGGCCAGCCCCATCCGCTTGTCGTCTTCGGTCTTGAGAGGCTTGGTGGCCGATTTCGGCTCGCGCGCCGCCTTTTCGGCGGCGTCGCTGAGCGCGACGAGACGCGACAGCACCTCGCCGAGCGGTTCTTGCCCCACCCTTGCGGCAAAGCCCGATCCGCTCGATTTGCCGAGCGACATCCGTCCGGCCTTGCCCATGTCGAGCATGTAGCCGTCCTGCTCGAAGCGCCCGAACAGCGGAACCAGCGGCTCGCTGGCTCCGGGCTGCGCCTTCTCCGTCAGCACGCGCGCGATCTGGCGAAGATCCAGCGCTTCGAAGCTGGTGCGAAGGATCTCGCCGGTCATGGGACCTGTCGCCGCGCCGGCCACCGCCATCGTGCCGCGCGTCGACTCGCCGCGCCCGACCCTGCCTTCGCGGACGTCGCTGAAACGGATGTCGCGGTAGATCGTGGTCTGCCTCTGCGGCCCCAGTGTCTGCTCGAAGCGCAGTTCGGGCGCTCTGATCTCGGCTGCGGTGAGCTTGCTCATGCGGGCGACCGCGCTGTCGCCGGAGCTGCCGTTCAGCAGCGCCGCGAACTGCTCGCGCTCGAGCGGCGAGCCCTTCACCTCGAGCCGCGGCGCGGCGATGGCGAAGCCGCCGAGATCGAGCCTGACATTGTCGAGCTGGAAATCGGCGGCTCTGGCGGAGATGCCCGAGCCGAAGGCGAAGGCCAGCGTCAGGAGGGCGAATGTGTGGGGCGCTGCGCGGCGGCGATTCGAAGCGAGCATGGAGGCCTCCCGGTTGGGTCATGAACCTGCCGCATGGGCGCGACGAAAGAAAGACCCAAAGCCGGCTGATCCTGCCGCGATGAGCGAGGATCGCAGCGAATGCTTGACCGCGAGGCGCGGTTCGTCGGTATCTGTCGCGAATGCGGCAAGTCCGTGAACGCGGCCGCGACCTGCATGCCTGCGACCTGCATGCCTGCGACCTGAATGCCCGCGACGTTGGAGCGCCCGATGACGAATCCCTTCAGACGCCTGGTCCTGGCCGGCCTCGCCTGCGTGGCGCTGGCCCTGTCGCCGCAGGCAGCCCGCGCTCAGGCCGCGCTGGAGGGCTTGAGCATCGTCAGCGGCGGCAAGCGTCACGCCTTCCAGGTCGAGGTGATGCGAACCAACGAGCAACGCGCCAAAGGGCTGATGAACCGCAACTACCTGCCGCCCGACCGCGGCATGCTGTTCGATTTCGGCCGCACCGAGCATATCGCGATGTGGATGGAGAACACCTATATCCCGCTCGACATGCTCTTCATCCGGGCTGACGGCACGATCGCGCGCATCGCCGAGCGAACCGAGCCGCTGTCGCGCCGGACGATCCCCTCGGGCGAGCCGGTGCTCTCGGTGCTGGAGATCAATGGCGGGATCAGCGAGAGCCTCGGCATCAAGCCCGGCGACAGGGTCGAGCATCCGCTGTTCAAGCGCTGAGGCGAGGGGATCGATCGCGCTTGGCTCGCCTCCGACGCGAGGACACATCAAAGCCCTAATTCCTCCTCCAGATGTGCAGCGCAGCATGGGTTGGCCGGGTGGGAACGAGGACATGGCGACTTGCAGGCCCGGACATCTCGCATTGGCGGCGGGGCTTGTGCTGTCGGGCTGCCAGCATGGCGACATCGTCATCGACGCCGGCGCTTCGGTCGCGACGGCCGGAATCTACGCCTCCACGGCGACGCCGGTCCAAAACGCTGCGCCCGATGGCAGGGCCGGAGGCAACATCCTCGTTCTGACCAGCGGCGGGGCGGACGGCGCCTTCGGCGCGGGAGTGCTGGCCGCCTGGTCGGAGAGCGGCCGCCGGCCGGTATTCGACATCGTCGCCGGCACATCGACCGGAGCGCTTCAGGCGACGCCGGCCTTCCTCGGCCCGGCTTTCGACGGCCTCCTGGAGCGGGTCTACACGACCATCCGCACGCGCGACATACTTCGCTCCAACGGCCTGAAGACGTTGCTTGGCACCGGCTACTACGATCCTGCGCCGCTGCGCCGGCTACTCCAGGAGCTGATCACCGACGAGATGCTCGATGCCGTGGCGGTTGCACACAAGACCGGCCGCCGGCTCTATGTCGTTACGACCGACATGACCGCTGGCAAAGCGGTGTTCTGGGATATGGGTGCGATCGCCGCGTCCGGCGACAACAGGAAAAGCCACTATGTCGATGTTCTCGTCGCCTCGGTCGCTGTTCCCGGGCTGATCGAACCCGTGCGTGTCCGGGACAGGCGCAGTGGTGATGTCGCCGTCCACAGCGATGGCGGCGTGAAGACGCCGGTCCCCTTGGAGCCCTTCATGCTCGATGCTCGCAAGGGGCGGCGGGACCATGTCTGGATCATCGCCAACGGTCATGTCAGCCGCGACGCGGCTTTGCGCAGCGACGCGACATCGACGATCGGGCTCGCGCGCCGCGGTGTTTCGCAACTGCTGCGGCAGCTGCTATATGCCTCAGTTCGCGAGGCCGAAGTCAGGTCCTTGCGGGCCGGCGCGAAATTCCATCTGGTCGCATTGCCCGATACCGTTCCGGAGGCAGCCAATCCCTTCGATTTCCGGCCGCAGGAGATGCGCTCCCTCTATCAGGCTGGTCGCGGTATCGGGTTGAGGCGCTTCCCGGCCGTCCAGGTGGCGGCGCGGTGACGCGTGGCGCGTCCGTCGATCCGCGAGCCGATCCTGCTGGAACTCTGTGTTCCCATCCTCTCGTTTCGATGCTATGCGAAGCCCCATCGCGGCAGGCTGTCGAGAAGGTGGCGCGACGGGTTCCGGGGCTTTGCGGCCAGGAGCCGGATTTCGGGGTATAGCGCAGCCCGGTAGCGCATCTGCTTTGGGAGCAGAGGGTCCCAGGTTCGAATCCTGGTGCCCCGACCATTTTCTCGCAGAGGATACGGCCTGTCCGGCCGGCGACCCGTGGAGCGACGAGCGAGATCATGACCGCACGCATCTACCGCCCCGCCCGCACGGCGATGCAGTCGGGCACGGCCAAGACCGAGCGCTGGCTGCTGGAATACGAGCCCGAGCGGCCGCGCGAAATCGAGCCGCTGATGGGCTGGACCTCGTCTGGCGACATGAAGAGCCAGCTCAAGCTCTGGTTCGACAACCGCGAGGACGCCGTCGCCTACGCCACCCGCAACGGCATTCCCTTCCGGGTCGAGCAGCCGCATGAGGCGAGACGACGCTCCATGGCCTATTCCGACAACTTCAAGTTCGGCCGCGTCGGCCAGTGGACGCATTGACCGGGACGCATTGACCGAAGCTTTTTGAATTGAGCAGGATGCGGAACGCCGCGTCCTCTCCGGATCGGCGAGAAACGCTTCGCCGCGACGGGCCCGTAGCTCAGATGGATAGAGCAGCAGCCTTCTAAGCTGCTGGTCGCTGGTTCGAATCCAGCCGGGCTCGCCAATTTCTGCGCCACCCCGCTTGCGGCCCGGGGCACGGGCGATCTGGCAAGATGAAACCGGCCGCCGCTCTGGACGAGCGGCGGCCGGTTCTCTTTCTCGTTGAGCGGCGTCAGGCCGGCGGCCCCGCCTCAGTCGCAGACTCGCGTCTCGCGGCGCACGACGCCGCGCGGCGTTTCCTCGCGGGTGGTGATCGTGCGGCAATCGCGGCCACGGCGGTCGGCGCGGAACTCGCGGCGCTCGGCCCGGCGGCGCTCCCGCTCGCGCATCTCCCGACGGTCTTCGCGGTCGATGGCGCGCTCACGCGGGGTGCGCGGATCGATGCCGACGCCGCCGGGGCCGATGTTGATCGATTGGGCATAGGCCGAGCCGCTGATCAGAACCGCGGCGAGCATAGCCGGAATGAAACGCTTCATGAAGAATGTCCTCCCTTTGACCCGCTTGAACCGGCGGCGGCCGGATTTGTTCCGGGACAGCGTGACGACGTCTTCCGGGTGATTTGGACCGGGCTCTCGAACCGGTCCCGCTCAAGCGCGAACGGCGCGCCGGGTTGTCCGGCGCGCCGCGACATTCGATGGCCGAACGCTGCCCCTTGCCGGCGGAGCACGCCTGCCTCAGTGCAGGATCTGGCTCAGAAAGAGCTTGGTGCGCTCGTGCTGGGGGTTCTTGAAGAATTCGTTGGGCTCGTTCATCTCGACGATCTGGCCCGCGTCCATGAAGATGACGCGGTCGGCGACCTGCCGGGCGAAGCCCATCTCGTGAGTGACGCAGAGCATGGTCATGCCTTCATCGGCCAGCGAGACCATGGTGTCGAGCACCTCCTTGACCATTTCGGGGTCGAGCGCCGAGGTCGGCTCGTCGAACAGCATGATCTTGGGGCTCATGCACAGCGAGCGCGCGATGGCGACGCGCTGCTGCTGGCCGCCGGAGAGCTGGCCCGGATATTTGTGGGCCTGCTCGGGAATCTTGACGCGGGTCAGGTAATGCATCGCGATTTCCTCGGCGTCCTTCTTCGGCATCTTCCGAACCCAGATCGGCGCGAGCGTCAGATTCTCCATGATCGTGAGGTGAGGGAACAGGTTGAAGTGCTGGAACACCATGCCGACGTCGCGTCGGATCTCGTCGATCTTCTTGAGGTCGTTGGTGAGTTCCGTGCCGTCGACGACGATCGAGCCCTTCTGGTGCTCTTCCAGGCGGTTGATGCAGCGGATCATGGTCGATTTGCCCGACCCCGAGGGGCCGCAGATCACCAGCTTCTCGCCGCGCGAGACCTTGAGGTTGATGTCGCGCAGCACATGGAACTCGCCATACCATTTGTTGACGCCGACCATCTCGACGGCGGTTTCCGTGTTCAGCGACGTCGCCTTCAATGCTGCGGGCCGATCGTTCGTCTTCAGTTCTGCCATTGCCATGATGATGGATCCTCTTCAGCGACGCTGGCCGGCGGCGAGGCGTTGCTCGACGGCGATCGAGTAGCGCGACATGCCCCAGCAACACAGGAAATAGAACACCGCCGCGAAGGCATAGCCTGTCGCGCGGGTGGTCGGCGTGGCCCAGGTCGGATCGACCAGGGTCGCCTCGATGGTGCGAAGGAGGTCGAAGATGCCGACGACGGTGACCAGCGTCGTATCCTTGAACAGCCCGATGAAGGTGTTGACGATGCCCGGGATGACGATGCGAAGCGCCTGGGGCAGGATGATCAGCCGCATCATGCTCCCGTAGCCGAGGCCAAGCGACATCGCGCCCTCGTACTGGCCCTTGGGGATCGCCTGCAGGCCGCCGCGGATGACCTCGGCCATGTAGGCTGCGGCGAAGAGAGCGACGCCGATCAGCGGCCGCAGCAGTCGGTCGGGCGTATACTCCTGCGGCACGAACAGCGGCAGCATGGTGTTGGCCATGAACAGCACGGTGATCAGCGGCACGCCGCGCACGAACTCGATGAAGACGACAGACAGGAACTGGATGATCGGCAGCCGCGAACGGCGGCCTAGCGCCAGCACGACGCCAAGCGGCAGCGAGAAGACGATTCCGACCGCCGCGACCAGGAAGGTCACCATCATGCCGCCCCAGAGTCCGGTGTCGACGCGGGGCAAGCCGGCAGAGTTGGCCAGAACCGCGATCAGCCCGAACACGACCAGCGAGAGCAGGATCAGCCGCTTCATCCCGTAGAACCGCCTCCACGGCGGCAGCGCTTCCTCGACGGCCAGGAACGCCGAGTTCATCCAGAACCGGGCGAGGCCCGGCACGAAGGACAGGACGAGATAGATCGCCATCAGCGCGAAGATCAGGATCAGCAGCGTGCGGAGAAAGCTCTCGGCGCCGTTGCCGCCGAGCAGCAGCAGATAGGCGCTGATCGGCAGCAGGACGAAGAAGAAGAACGCCCCGACCTTCTTGTAGGGCGCCCTGTCCCAGAGCAGCCAGACGATGCCGAGCGCGAACATCGCGAAGACGATGTTGACGCGCCAGCGCTGCGACACCGGATACGAGCCGTAGATGAAGTACTGGTAGCGATCGGCGATGTAGGCCCAGCACGCGCCGACCGGACGCCCGGCCTTGTCGGCGAGGCAGGCGTCGCGGTTCGTGCCGCTCCAGACGGCATCCAGGATATAGAACCGGACAAGGTCCGGCACGCTGGTCACGACGATGTAGACGCAGACGAGCGTCATCAGCGAGTTGACCGGACCGGAGAACAGGTTGGCCCTGACCCAGGCCAGCGGCCCCGCCACCGAGAGGGGCGGGGTCTCCTGCGGCAGCGTCTCCTTGCGGACGAAGGCGTAAGGGGCGTTTTCGAGCGTTGCGTCGGTCATCGTGGCGCCCTCACCGTTCAACCAGCGCCATGCGCTTGTTGTAGATGTTCATGAACAGCGAGGTGACGAGCGAGATCGTCAGGTAGACCGCCATGGTGATCGCCACCATCTCGACGGCCTGGCCGGTCTGGTTCAGCACCGTCCCCATGAAGACCTGCACGAGGTCGGGATAGCCGATAACGACCGCGAGCGACGAGTTCTTGGTCAGGTTGAGGTAGTTCGAGGTCAGCGGCGGGATGATCACGCGCATCGCCTGCGGAATGACCACGAGCTTCAGCGTCGGGCCGGCGCGCAGGCCGAGAGCATTGGCGGCCTCGGTCTGCCCGCGCGAGACGGCGAGAATGCCGGCGCGGACCACCTCGGCGATGAAGCCGGCGGTGTAGGTCGTCAGCCCGATCAGCAGCGCCACGAACTCGGGATAGATCTGCAGGCCGCCGGTCAGGTTGAAGCGCCCCTGCTGCGGCAGGTCGAAGGAAAGCGGCTGGCCGGACAGGAAATAGACGATCAGCGGCAGGCCGATGATCAGGCCGAGCGAGATCAGGCCGTTGGGAAGCTGCTTGCCGGTCTGCTCCTGCTGGCGCTTGGACCAGATGTAGAAGGCGATGGCCGCGAAGACGGCGAGGAAGAACGCGATCACGACCGCCTGGAAACCCGGCCCGAATTGCGGGTTAGGCATGATCAGGCCGCGATTGTTGAGGAAGATCGAGCCCGGCAGCGCGATCGAGTTGCGCGCATCGGGCAGGGGTTTGAGCACCGCATTGTACCAGAAGAACAATTGCAGCAGCAGCGGCAGGTTGCGGATCACCTCGACATAGATCATCGCGAGCTTGGCCAGCACCCAGTTGCTGGAAAGCCGCGCCACGCCGACGAAGAAGCCGAGAAAGGTCGAGAGCACGATGCCGATCGAGGCGACGAGCAGCGTGTTCAGCAGGCCGACATAAAACGCCTCGCCATAGGTCGAGCCCAGGGCGCTGCCGAAGGCGATCAGCTTCTGGTTGACGTCGAAGCCGGCGGCGTTGTTCCAGAAACCGAAGCCGGACGCGATCTTCTGCGCGCGCAGGTTCTCGATGGCGTTGGAGGCCGCCGACCAGATCAGGAAGCCGACGACGGCGAGAAGCGCGATCTGGTAGGCATAGCCCCTGATCTTGGGATCGTAGAGCAGCGAGGCCTTGCCCGGCTGCGCCGTCTCGGTTGGAATGGTCGACACCCTCTCACGCCCTTCTTCTTGTCGCCTGGTGCGGCGATCTTGTAGCCCGCGTCCCGGTTCCGGGAGCGGGCTGCATCGTCACATGCATGCCTGGCCGGTCACGCCCGGCCGATGCAAGACACGGCGCGCGGCCCGCGCGCGCCGTAAGTTAGTGTTCAGCGGATCGGCGGGGCGTATTGCAGGCCGCCCTTGGTCCAGAGGGCGTTCTGCCCGCGGGCGATCTTTAGCAAGGAGCCCTGGCCGACGTTCCTCTCGAAACTCTCGCCGTAATTGCCGACATGCTTGATGATGCGGTAGGCCCAGTCGTTGGTCAGGCCCAGCGCCTCGCCGAACTTGCCCTCGCTGCCGAGCAGACGCTTGATCTCGGGATTGGGCGACCTGAGCATCTCGTCGACATTCGCCTTGGTGACGCCGAGTTCCTCGGCGTTGACCATGGCGAACTGCGTCCATTTCACCACGTCGAGCCAGTTGTCGTCGGCATGCCGCACGACGGGCCCGAGCGGCTCCTTCGAGATGATCTCCGGCAGCACGATATGGTCGGCGGGCGACGAGAGCGTCAGACGCTCGGCGTAGAGGCCCGAGGCGTCGGTGGTGAAGGCGTCGCAGCGTCCCGATTCGTAAGCCTTGACCGTCTCGGTGTTGCTGGCGAAGGCGACGACCTCGTATTTCAGGTTGTTGGCGCGGAAATAGTCGGCGAGGTTGAGTTCGGTGGTGGTGCCCTGCTGCGTGCAGATCGACGCTCCGCCCAGCTTCAGCGCCGAATCGACGCCGAGCTTCTTGCGGACCATGAAGCCCTGGCCGTCATAATAGTTCACGCCGGCGAAGTTCAGGCCCAGCGACGTGTCGCGGGACATCGTCCAGGTCGTGTTGCGCGACAGCAGATCGACTTCGCCCGACTGCAGCGAGGTGAAGCGGTCCTTGGCCGAGAGCGGGATGAACTTGACCTTGAGCGGATCGTTGAAGACGGCCGCGGCGATGGCGCGGCAGACATCGACGTCGAGGCCGCTCCAGTTGCCCTGGGCGTCAGGCAGGCCGAACCCGGCGAGGCCGGTGCCGGAGCCGCAATGCAGGATGCCGCGGTTCTTCACCTGGGCGAGGGTGCCCGTCTGGGCCTGTGCGCCGCAGACGCCGGCCGTCGTCACGACAGCGGCGAGCGCTGCGGCGAGAAGCTTGTTCATGTCGTTCCCCTGTTGACGGAACGGGTTTCTCCCCGCTCTCGGTAAACTAGCAAGTCCCGGACCAGCAGACTGGCCACCCTAAAATGTCTCCGATTGAACGCCTGCGCGTCGGTCGCGAATGTGGAGCGGGCGCCGGATAGCCGGCGCCCGCCTGGGTTCGTCAGCGAACCGGAGGCGCGTATTGCAGGCCGCCCTTGGTCCACAGGCCGTTCTGGCCGCGCGCGATCTTCAGCAGCGAGCCCTGGCCGACGTTCTTCTCGAAGCTTTCGCCGTAATTGCCGACATGCTTGATGATCCGGTAGGCCCAGTCGTTGGTCAGGCCGATCGACTCGCCGAACTTGCCCTCGCTGCCGAGCAGGCGCTTGATCTCGGGATTGGGCGACTTCATCATCTCGTCGACATTGGCCTTGGTCACGCCGAGCTCTTCGGCGTTAACCATCGCGTAGTGAACCCATTTCACCACGTTGAACCAGGCCGCGTCGTTGTTGCGGACCGACGGGCCGAGCGGCTCCTTCGAGATGATCTCGGGGAGCACGATGTGCTCGTCGGGCGTGGCCAGCTTCAGACGCTCGGCGTAGAGGCCGGAGGCGTCGGTGGTGAAGGCGTCGCAGCGGCCGGCGTCATAGGCCTTGACCGTCTCGTCCGAGGAGGCGAAGGCGACGACCTCGTATTTCAGGTTATTGGACCGGAAATAGTCGGCGAGGTTGAGTTCGGTGGTGGTGCCCTGCTGGGTGCAGACCGAAGCGCCCGAAAGCTGCAGCGCCGAGGTGACGGCGAGCTTCTTGCGGACCATGAAGCCCTGGCCGTCATAATAGTTGACGCCGGTGAAGAGGATGCCGAGCGAGGTGTCGCGCGTCATCGTCCAGGTCGAGTTCCGGACGAGGAGATCGACCTCGCCCGACTGGAGCGCCGTGAAACGGTCCTTGGCCGAAAGCGGGATGAACTTGACCTTGGCGGGGTCGTTGAAGATCGCCGCCGCGACGGCGCGGCAATACTCGACGTCGAGCCCCTGCCAGTTGCCCTGCGCGTCCGGCACGCCGAACCCGGCGAGGCCGGTATTGGAGCCGCAATTGAGCATGTTGCGCTGCTTGACCTGAGCCAGGGTCGCAGGCGCCTGCGCCGACGCCGCCGACGCGGCGACCGCGAAACCGAGCCCCGTGATCGCGGCTGCGAAAAACTTTTTCATCAAACTCTCTCCCGTTGAAGTGGTCGCTGGACAAGCCGGCAGGCAATTCGTCCCATCGCTGTGACGTCCGGTTTCCCCCGTTTTCGCCTGCACATAAAATGAGCGAGGTCCCGTCTGAGTCGATTGCCAGAGCCGTGCATGAGCGTCAAGCAAGCGCCGTCCACGGCAGCGCCCTTTCCAGTTCCCGCATCACATGCGAGTTTGAAAAGCCGGTCAAGCCTGACCCGAGCACCCCTCCCGACTCGTCCCAGCCCCGCCGGTTCCATGAAAAAGCTGCCTCCGTCCGATTTCGCCCGCCTGCGCGAAAAGACCCGTCTCGTCCTGGCGGGCCGAGACCCCGCCGACACTTACGGCTTCGTCAATCCGCCGATCGTGCGCGGCTCCACGGTCATCTATCCGAACACGGAGGATTTCCTCGCCCGCAAGGCGCGCTACACCTACGGCACTCAGGGCAACCCGACGGTCGACGCGCTGCTGGCGGCGCTGAACACCATCGAGGGCGGGGCCGGCGTCGTGGTCTGCTCGTCGGGACTGATGGCCTGCACCCTGCCTGTGCTGGCGACGCTTGCGGCCGGCGACCACATGCTCGTGACCGACAGCGTCTACCGGCCGATGCGGAATTTCTGCGACAGGATGCTGCCGCGACTGGGCATCTCGGTCGATTACTACGATCCCGCGATCGGCGGCGACATCGCAAGGCTGTTCAAGCCGAACACGAAGGCGGTCTGGACCGAGGCGCCGGGCTCGCAGACCTTCGAGATGCAGGACATTCCGGCGATCGTGGCGGCCGCCCGTGACCGCGATATCCTCGTCATGATGGACAACACCTGGGCGACGCCGCTCTTCTTCGACAGCCACAAGGCCGGCGTCGACATCTCTGTGCAGGCCGGGACGAAGTATTACGCCGGCCACTCCGACGTGCTGATCGGCACCGTCTCGGCCCGCACGCCAGAACTCTACAGGCGCCTGAAGGAGGCCTGGGACCTGCTCGGCATCATCATCGCGCCCGAGGACGCCTTCCTGACCCTGCGCGGCATCCGCACCATGCAGATCAGGCTGAAGGAGCAGATGCCGGCCGGGCTGGAGATGGCGCGCTGGCTCGAGCAGAGGGCTGAGGTCGCCCGCGTTTTGCATCCGGGGCTGCCCTCTGATCCCGGCCACGCCCTCTGGAAACGGGATTTCACCGGCGCGTCCTCGCTCTTCGCCATCGAGATGAAGCCGGTCTCGATGCAGGCTGTCGGCGCGATGCTGGACGGGCTCTCGCTGTTCGGCATGGGAGCGTCCTGGGGCGGCTACGAGAGCCTGGCGCTGCCCTTCGACTGCAAGCCCTACCGCACCGCAACCGTGCCGGGCTTCAAGGGCCCGACGATCCGGCTGCATATCGGGCTGGAGGATCTGGAAGACCTCAAGGCCGATCTCGACGCCGGGTTCGCGCGCCTTCGCGCCTCAGCCTGACCGGTCCGCCGCCGGCGCGCCGCCGCGTCGGCGGTTGCGGAAGATCAGGATCAGGTTGCGGGTGTAGATCACCATGGCCAGCGCCTGGCCCATGATGATGATCGGCTCGCGCCTGACGATGCCGTAGATGAGCGTCATCAGGCCGCCGGCCATCGAGAAATACCAGAACGACAGCGGCACCACCGAATTGCCCTCGCGCTCGCTGGCGAGCCACTGCACCAGGAAGCGCGCGGTGAACAGCAGTTGCGCGACGATGCCGAAGGCGAGCCAGAAGTCGAACTTCAGCACGAAGACATCGAAGAGATAGTCGGAGACGGCCTGGCCGATCGAGATGATCATGCTTTCGCCTCCGCCAGGTCCGGCTTGGCCACGACCGGCTCTTCCACGATCCGCGGCACGCGCTTGCGCCGCCGGATCAGCCACCAGACGCCGACGAGATCGAGGATGCCGACCCAGAGCCGGTCGAAGAAGCCGTAATTCGAGACGCCGGTGAGCCGCGGCCGGTCGCGCACATCGACATGGACGACGCGAAAACCCTCGCGCACCATCAGCGCCGGCATGAAGCGGTGCAGCGCGTCGAAATAGGGCAGGGCCAGATAAGCCTCGCGCCGGAAGCATTTCAGCCCGCAGCCGGCGTCGCGCGTGCCGTCCTTCAGCAGACGCCCGCGCACGCCGTTGGCGATGCGCGACTGAAGCTTCTTGAAGCCGGTATCCTTGCGCCCGACGCGCTGGCCCTGGACGAGGCCTACATCCGGTCCTGCCTCGGCCAGCTCCGCGACCATGGCGGGTATGAAGGCCGGGTCGTTCTGGCCGTCGCCGTCGAGCGTGGTCACGACCGGAGCCCGCGCCCGTCGCACGCCGCTGCGTACGGCCGCGCTCTGGCCGCAGGATTGCACATGGGTGACGATCACGAGCCAGTCGCGCGTGGCGGCCAGTTGCCGCAGCGCCTGCGGAGTGCCGTCGCTGGAGCCGTCATCGACGCAGACCACCTCGAACGCACCCAGCGGCGCGCAGGCCGTCTCGATGTCGCGCAGCAGGGGTCCGACATTGCCGACTTCGTTGCGGAGCGGCACGACGATGCTGAGCAGCGGCGGCGTGGTGTAGGAAATCTCGGTCAAAACGGTGTTCCGGAAGGGCGGCGGGCAAACTGCGTCAAGCCGGCGGGCAGGGCAAGGCGTTTAGAGCATGACGCCGAAAAGGGCGAACCGGTTTCGGGCCGCCGAGAGTTCAGGGCTTGACGAAGACGCCGATGGCCAGCCTGCGGCCGCCATTGAGGTTGAAGCCGTTGATGGTGGTGACGAAGCGCGGCGTCAGCCCGGCCTGCGCCAGCGCCGCTTCGAAGCCGGCCCGCGCCCGGCTTTCGACCAGCGCCACCCGGCAGCCGGGCTGGTCGAGGAAGGCTGCCGCCGCCTGCCCGTCATAGCCCATGGCGAGGTCCGTGCCGACGAGGAAGACGAGGCTCGGCTCGCGATAGCCGATCGTGATCACGGCCGGGTCCGGGCAGCCGACGGCCCGAATCGTCTCGGCCAGCCTCGGCGAGAGCTTGAAGGAGCGCAGGCTCTCGACCGCGAAACCATAGACGCCGATGCCGAGCATCAGGCTCGCCAGAACGCCGCGCCAGAGCGCGCCCTCGAAACCCTCGCGCCGGAAAGCCGCGACCACGCGCAGGGCTAAGACCAGCGCCAGCAGCAGGAACGGCAAGGCGAGCCAGGGCAGGGTGCGGTCGAGCGTCCAGTTGCCGTAGGCGATGGCCGCGACCAGCGCGATCGGCACGATCACGACAAGCGCCGCCGTGGCGAGCGAGCCGCGCCGGAACCGGTCGATGCCGCTGTTGACGACGGCGAGCAGCAGCAGCGCCGTGATCGCCGGATAGAGCGGCAGGACGTAATGCGGCAGCTTGGTCGGCACCGCCTCGAAGACGATCCAGGAGGGGACGATCCACGCGAGCAGGAACAAAACCTGCGGCTCGCGCCGCCTCGCCCAGGCGAAGGGGATCGCCATCGCCGCGAACGCGGCCGCCGGCCAGTAGGTGCCGAAGAAGATCAGCAGGTAGAGCCCCGGCGGCCCCCAATGCTTCTCCTGTCCCTCGGCGACCTTGCCGAGCATGTCCTGTCCGACGCTCTCGACAAAAAAGCCGCCGCCGCTCTTCCAGGCGATGGCCATGAACCAGGGCAGCACGACGAGCAGGCAAAGCAGCAGGCCGCGTCCGAAGCGCAGGGGGCCAAGCCAGCGGAAGGAGCGTTGAGTGAAGCTCAGGACGAGAATCGCCAGCCCCCAGACCATCGGGACGATCGGCCCCTTGACCAGAATGGCGAGCGCTGTCGCGCTCCAGAACACCAGCCATGTGTGCCGGCTGGGCACGAAGGGCAGGGAGCGCGTCCAGTCGAGCCAGATCCGGGCCAGCGCGCCCATGCCGGCGACCGCGCAGGCCGCGATCATGGCGTCGGTCTTGGCGATGCGCGCCTCGACGCCGAGCAGCACGCAGGCCGCCATCAGCGCCCCGCCGAGCAGGGCAAGACGTGCTCCGACGAAGGCCAGCAGCGCCCAGTAGGTCAGGAGAACTGTCGCGATCGCGCCCAGCAACGACGGCAGGCGATAGAGCCAGATCTGCGTGCGCGCCTCGGTGACGCCGAGCGCCTCGCCGGCCTTCACGGCCGTGACCTGCAGCCAGTAGATGCCGACCGGCTTCTTGTGGCGCGCCTCGGTCTGGAAGCGGATGTCGACATAGTCGCCGGTTTCCAGCATCTGCTTGCTGGCCTGGGCGAAGCGCGGCTCGTCGCGGTCGAGCGGCTGCAGCGTCGAGAAACCGGGCAGGAAGGCGGCGAGCGACAGCAGCATAAGCAGGACGCAGGCGCGCGGATGGCTGGCGCTGGCCCATGCGAGCGGGCGGTCGAACAGGGGCGTCAGCGAAACCATCGGCGATCCTCGCGACCGACAAAGGTCGCGCTTGAAGTCCTGTCGCCGGATGCGGCGGAGGGCCTGCCACGATGCGAGGCATGGGCAGGCGAGCCGCAGTGACGCGCCTTTCAGGCGCGAACAAGGCAGCCGCGCCGCGCGCGGCGGTTCGCCGGGGGTTTACGCCGCCTGCCGGGGCGGAGCAAGCCGCGCCGGTATGTCGGGTCTCTGGCGGCTTACCGGCCGCGCGCCTTCACCGCGTGGTCGGGGAAATCCGAGAACAGCCCGTCGACGCCGAGATCGAAGAACGTCTTGTATTCGGCGGCCGGGTCGCCCTTGAAGCTAGAGGCGAGGCGCCTGGGCTCGCTGCGGAAGGTCCATGTATGGACGAAGAGCCCGGCGGCGTGCGCGTCCTTGACCACCGAGGTCGGCGCGATCAGCACGCGGTCCTGCTCGTCGATCGTGCCGTCCTTGTTGAGGTCCTGCGGCTTGCCGTCCGCGCCGACCATCTGCTTTCCGGCGAGGATATAGGGCTTCCACGGGCCGACGCCGTCGGCATAGGTCCTGATCTCCTTCAGACCCTCCGCCGTGACGAGGTCCCTGAAGGTCCGCTTGTCGCCGGTGACGACGAAATCATACGGCTTGTCGAAGGGCGCGGCGAGAACGATGCCGCCATCCTTGTCGACCCCGTCGGCATCGACGAGCTGGACGAGGCGCAACTGCGTCTTCGTCCTGAGGTATTTGAGGTTCGCGGTCTCGAAACTCTGGATGATGACCGGCGAGGATTTCTCGGTCCAGCCGGCGGCCTTCAGCACGTCGAGCAGCCGGTCTTCGAGGGCCAGCCCGATCGCGGCGTGGAAGATCGGATGCTTGGTCTCGGGATAGATGCCGATGGCGCGGCCGGTGCGGGTGCTTTCGGCCTTGGCGAGGTCGATCACCTCCTGCAGCGTCGGGACGGCATATTTGCCGTTGTGGGTCTGGTCGCGTTCGGCGAAGGCCTGCTTGGCCCGCAGCGTCCTGATCTCGGCCAGGGTGAAGTCGCCTGCGAACCAGTTGTCGGTATCGACGCCGTCGACCTTGAGCACCCGCTTGCGCGCGGCGAATTCCGGCCGGTCGGCCACGTCGGTGGTGCCGCCGAGCATCGGCTCGTGGCGCGCGATCAGAATGCCGTCCTTCGTCGCGACGAGATCGGGCTCGATGAAGTCAGCGCCCTGCTCGATCGCGAGCTTGTAGGCCTCGATCGTGTGCTCGGGCAGATAGCCGCTGGCGCCGCGATGGGCGACGACGAGCGGCGGCTTGCCGTCCAGCGTCGGCGCGGGCGATTGCGCGGCGGCCGGGTTGCCGAGGCAGATGGTCACGGCCAGCGCTGACAAAAGACTCGTGGAATAGCGGGCTCTCGTCATCGGCGTCATCCCTGATCGGTCGGCTTTGGCGCGACCTTGATCAGGCGATGTGACAGCCCCGTGACCCGGACGTCCAGCGTTACTCGGCCGGCGCGGCGTGTGGCTGCGGCGCCGCGCGCCGGTCCATGTCGGCGACCATGCGGCGCACGATGCCGCTCGCGGTCTTCTCGAAGCAGAACGGCAGAAAGGCATGGACGAGCGCGCAGAACGCCGCCTTGAACATCGTGCCCGAGTAACGGAGCGCGACGCCGAAATGCTCGCCATAGGTCTCGCCGACCGCTTCCGGGTGACGGGTGAAAAGCTCTGTGATGCCGGGCTGCGCCATGGGGGATCTCCTTCGCTGGCGTAGCCCGGCATCACAGAG
>JAESFX010000200.1_pt1 | contig 50166 bp, 69 predicted proteins | sample 9269501 | NCBI WGS metagenome assembly JAESFX01 (sample SAMN14515570, study PRJNA621655) | algae metagenome | isolation source: Desmonostoc geniculatum HA4340-LM1 and co-occurring heterotrophs from cave... | place: USA: Maniniholo cave, Kauai, Hawaii | collected 2009-07-28
ATGGGCAGTACCAGACTCGAACTGATGACATCCTGCTTGTAAGGCAGTAGTCTAAAAGTCTAAGATGTATTGTCTGCATAGCTTTTAGAAAGTGTAAAAATTCACTGAGCTAATTTTGAGCTAAATTGCTTCAGATGCTTCCTCTGTAGCTGTCGTTTCTGCTTCCGCCTCGGTTTCACTCTTCAGTTGCTTGGTTCGCTTCGCCATCAACTTTTGGGCAGCCACCTGAAATTCTCCGCGTGTGGGCTTTTTTATATCTGGCGGATAAGAATTAACAATTTTGGTTAAGTGGCGCTTGCCCTTGGTGTTTTCCTGGGCGATGTCAGCTAAAATTTCTGCTTGTCGAGCAGCGTCCTTATTAACGAAGTCTAGATATTTCTCTAAGGTGGGCGTGACGCCCTTCTTTAGAGGTTGAAACTCCGGTTTTGACGCCCCTCCTGAGTCTGTGCGAACAGACTTGGATTTGGGAGTAGCGATATGCCCGTTGGTTTGAGATCCCTCTTGAGTTGTTTCGCCCAACAACATCGCTACTTCTTTTCGCCCTTGCTCAAATCGGAAGCGAATGATGAGTTGGGAAGCTGTTTCGCTATTTACCGCCCAGCCATCATCACTCCAGTAAAAGGGAGTGCCCGAAGCTTGGAGACGCGATCGCAATTCCTGTTCCGTTTCGCCGGTGATGTTCGTAATGCGACTCCAGGGAATCACATCAAGCATCTCTTGAGTCTGAGTCGGGTTAATATCGAATTCCACCGATCTGGCTGCTGTTGCTGTTGCCATAGCTTTCTCTCTTACGAGTATTTGTTCTGATTTTAATTCAGCAGCAAATACTAGGTTGTTATCGGCGTAAATTTTCAACCTAGAAGTGCCAAGAATGATCGCGGCTTGGTATAGCAGAGTGTTGGCTTGAGTAATGGCGATGGTAGGGTCAGCGCCTTTGAGTAGGAGGCGATCGCCTCCTACTACAATTTCAAAGTCGGTCAGGACAAACGCCCTAAAACGTGCAAGCCTCGCTTGCTGTAGGCGTTCAGCATCTTGGGAGTTATATTCAGTAAGCATGGGGGTAGTGCGGTAAGGCAGTGCGCCCTTGCGGTTAAGAGACTTGAAGCAACTGCTGTCAACTGCCGTTTAGGTTTCCCCAGTAAAAATAGCCAGTTCGGACAAACTGGCTAAACACAATCTGATAATACTCGGAAGCATAGAACTTCCTAGGAGTTAGTTTTCCCAGGAGGCGCATGAAAATTTTCTGCACACCAGCAGATGCGATATTGAATCTCACCAGCGATGAGTGCCTCGTCGCTGACATGTCCTGCTGCGAAGAATGGTCTGGAGCGGTACAAGCGATCGCCCTGCCGCACCAAATATCGTATTCAGATGCAAGGAAGGCGATCGTTGACAGGTATCGAAGTCAGCGGGTTTTGTCGCTTTACGGCATTTGTCAAGCGATCATGGAGGAAATTTGCTAATTTCTATCTGGCGGATTCCGCCAGATAGATAGGATAGTTCAGATGGGTTCATTTTGTTCCCTGTCCTCCTCCGCCTGCGTCGTCCGGTTGCGACGATGCTAAGACGGCATCATTCAGTTTTCAAGGTTCTGTTAAACCATCGGAGCTGATTAGCTCCGATGGTTTGTTTTATCCGAGGCGAGGAAACGGCGTCTGAAGTCATCCTGTAGGGCAGTTGTGCCGTATTTGGCTACTGATATCAGGGCAGCAGTACGCTGTTTTCAGTCCTCTGGCTTGGGTGGGTTGCGAATTCGTAATTCGTAATTCGTAATTCGTAATTGCGATCGCGTGCGAGTCGCGATCGCTTGTTTTCATAATACCATTTGTTTCCCAGAAGGGATACGATTAATTTATTCAAACAACAAACCCGCCTTACCTAATCGGTGGAGGCGGGTCTTCTTTTGCAACCAAAATTATTCTTTGTATTTTTTGCCTCAATACTTTTATTTCTGCATTGAGGCTGTCAATTCCCCCTGGCGGAATTCCTTGATACTTTCTAACTGCTGCTTCATTTGAGCGACTTCTCGTTCCAGCTTATTGATGCGATCGCCCGTTTCTTCATCATCTAGAGAAATTTCGCCTTTTACAAACTTCTCCGCCAGCTTGAGCAGTGCTTCGCTCATATTTAATCCTACAGATTCAGCCTTGGCTTTGAATTGGGTTTGAAACTCATCCGACGTTCGCGCTCCTAGCCGAACATCTTTTCCATTGTCTTGCGTGCTTTTTGCCTTCACCATACGAGAACTCTTGAGCTTGTAAATCAAGCATAGCACCCGTTTCCCAATTTTTGATATTTTGTATCCCAGCTGGTTGACAAAAGGGAGACAAACGGGATACATTAAATACAGACACCAAAAAAGCGATCGCCCCTCCGACCAAGAAGTAAGCGATCGCCTTTTGGAACCCTTAGATAAACATCAGGTACAAAAATTATGACACACCCAAATTACACGCACGACCTCCTGAAAAATTTTTCAAGAAGTGAATTGCATGAGATATGCGATCGCCTATCCATCCCTCGCCGTCGCAGCAAGACAGACTGCATCGCTGATATTCTGGCAAATCAGCCACAGCTTCAAGCAGCAGCGGATTTACAAATTCAGGAAACCTCGGAAGAACTCGTTGATGACTACCTCTTCCACGATGAACAGCCCGCCAACCTTCCCAAAGTTGGCGAGACTCATTTTATTGGTGATATCTTGCACTATTTGGGCGAGGCAATGAATTGTGTTAATGAATGTATTGAAGTGAGGGCAAATAATGGTAATAACTCCAGAAATTAGAGACGAATTGCGTCAGATTCAATCCGAACTTAAGAAACTATTTCCTGCCAACTTACACGAAGTACGCGAACTTCCTGGAAGCAGCAAAAAGTGGGTATTTCTCCGCTGGCAAACCATCAGAGAGCGCCTAGACGAAGTTGCTCCAGATTGGATGAGCGATTATTCCGAAATCCAGTACATGGGCAATGATGCTATTTGTCGCTGTGGGATTACTATTTTAGGAGTCCGGAAAGAGGCGATCGCATCTGTCCCCATCTCAATGCAAAGCAAGGCAGGCAACGAGATGACCCGTGGCAGTGCAGCTGATAGGCTAGCTGCCGAGGGGTTGAAGAATGCAGCAGAATGCTGGGGTGTGGGGCGCTATCTAGATGATCAGCCGTCTGTGATTCGCTACCTGTGGGAGCATAAACACCAACTATCTGACCAGATGGAAGGGGAAGTACGGCGACTATGTGAACAATACAAAACTCATGCAATGACTCATGTGAGCAAACCTAAGGAAGTACCAAATAAGCCGTCGCCCACCCAAACCACAGCAATTGCACCTCTATCTCCTCCCACTCTGGATCGCAGTCTACTGAATGCTGAAATTGAATCGCTATTGAAGCGCAAAGGTATTTCGCTTGACCAAGCTAAAGGAATATTGTTCGAGTTGTTTAAACTGCGAAGCAGGCAACAATTGAGTGATAAGCAACTGCAAGAGTTTTTGGAGTATTTGAAGTCTAGTCCAGTTGCTGTGAATTAAAGTTTTTGAGTTCAAAATTTAACTAGTCTAGGAGTAATAAAATAGTGAAAATTTTATTTGTAGATATCGACGGCACATTGACAGAAACAGTCAGTGGTCATACTTTCAAGCAGCATTCCCAAGATGTGAAGGTGATGGAGGGTGCAGATAAAGCAGTAGCGCATTTCCATCGGCAAGGATGGACGGTGATTGGGATATCAAATCAAGGTGGCTGTAGTGCAATTGATCCAGAAACAGGTAAGCCACGTAAATCGATAGAGGATGCGATCGCCGAAATGCAATTCACAATGAAACTGCTACCAGAAATAATCTCAATATATTTTTGCCCTGATTTTGAGGGGTGCGAGTGCTGGAGAGTGTTACAGTTGAGTGCAAGTGAAATAGGGAAAGAAAAGCCCCAATTCATCGGGACTTATCGAAAGCCAAGCCCAGGAATGATTCTTCACAATTTGGAAAGCATTGAAGTTGAAGAGTGTTGGATGGTGGGCGACAGACCTGAAGATGAGCAATGTGCTGTCAATGCTGGTGCTGGCATTAATTTTTGTCCTGCTAATGTATGGCGCGACAGATTTCGTTCTGGGATGTTTGAGCATCAAGTCACGCCAGACAGCGGACTTCTTCCAAATTTAGAAAAATGAAAGCGATCAATATCGCATTTGAAAAAGCGAAGCTAGAGTACAAAAAGTAGTGTTTAGTTGCTCTCGTCGAGTTGGGATTGAATGCCGGCGATCGCTGCACTGGGTTTTAATGTTTGCCCAGCATCAATTGCCAATTGAGCATTTAAGGTTTGTATATTCGGTATATTCTTGTTGAGTCCAGGGTCTAGAAAGACCCTGGAACTTGTCGCAGAGGTTTGGGCGATCGTAGGTTGGGGACGGATAAAAGTATCTGGCATTATCAATTAATTCTTCGTAGCTGAATTGACACTCCAAGTTTAATTCACGCCTCTCTGGAGGGAGTTCAAGGCAGGCGGAAATTGCTAAGTCCACATCCTCTTGTTGCTCTTGCGTTAGTCGTGGAATTGTATCGTGTTCTGGTTTTCTTTGGGCGATTAGAATTTGTCCAGTGATTGAGATGGCGAGTATGAAATTTAATATTGTCATGTTTCTAGGGAATCAAGAATTGCATTGAAGTTGTAAATCGAGTTTTCTGTTTGGTCGTTTGATGATTGATTATTAGAATCTCCAGAAGCAGCAGCTTGTAAATCTCCTGTAAATTCTTCTGGTTCTAGTTCTGTTTCTGAATTAAGCTCTATGGGTAATGCGTTGCGTTCGCCACTGTGCATTAAGAGAGAAGGTTAAAAATACGACAATTAAAACAACAATGGCTACACATAAATCAAATAAATTTTTTCGCTGATTTTCATCCATTGAAAATTTAGCACGTCGAGCATGATTGCTTTTATAATTGCTTTCCATCAATTAATTCCAATGTTGAGCAACTCGAAACCGAGCCTCAGCCTAGAGATAAATTCTTCAGTATTTCGGTTCTTCCACACCGGATTATTCTTGTCTTTAATCCAGTTTTGGCGACTGTGGCACACTCTCTTGTGGCACTTGTCGCACACCGCAAAAATAGAAAATCCAGCGACATCATTACCATAAAGTGCGTGGTGAATTTCTTTGCTTTTGGCACTGAGGCAATAGCAACAGAATCCGCTTGTTTGGCGATGGGTAATGGCGCATACTCTCTTATAATTCTTGCCATACCTTGCATCCCAATTTAGCTGAGATTTTCCCGAATTAGATTTACGCCGTAGTCGTTTAGGTGGTGTCCGGTCAGGCATCGAAATTGATGTTTGATTTCTTGGTTTGTTGGTGCATGGTCAAGTACAGCCGCCCAATTTTGCATTATTTTGATCGGGTCGGTGTGCAGTCAATCAAGTTTGAATTTGTAAATTAAGCCTTTGTGATTGGCTTTTTTTATGGTTTGTGCGATCGCCGTGAGTAATTGCGGGAGGCGATCGCCCTCACCCATCTCCTTGATAATGAAATCCTCAAGGGTTGAGTGCTTGGTGCGTTCAAGATTATCAACTAAGGTTTGCTCAATTGGCTTTAACTGAGTAGCCGTAACGGTTCGACTTCGCTCACCGCTTGCACTTCGTAATGATTGGCGTTGCTCTGTTGTGAGTGCATCCCCGGTGGGTTTATTGTTGTCACGGTCAATTTCTGAGTAATTTGTGAGTTTTGGCATTGCACCCCACCGGGAGTTACCGCCGAAAAATACAGCGCGTCCCACAGGAGAAGCTTTGATAAGTTCGTTCAACCTATCTAAATCAATCATTTCGAGGATGGGCGATCGCTTCCACTGCTTGAGTACGTTAGTGTTTGCCGCACTAATGAGCGTAACAGCAACAATTTGGCTAGTTGTAGAAAGGTCTATTCCCAGCGGGCCAACAAACGGGGATTGAGCCAGCAGCCAAACCTTTTCTTTAGCTGCACCACCAAGGGATGAGATGTGTAGAATCAGCGAACCGATGCGATTGTCTTTACACTTTTTAGCAGCATCACCAGCGATCGATCCTTCGTCAATTACCAGTAGCGGTTCTTCTTGCTCTGCTGCCCATTCAATATAGTCGTCTAGTACTTTATTGAACCAGTCACAAATCTCAAGAGGAGGCTTGTTTTTGCAAGACTTTCTTTCTACGACATCAACCACACCCTCTGTATAGCCATATTCCCCAGGTTCATTTTTGGGGTCAATGTAGAAAATTTTGCGGTTAGGGTTCTCTGCTTTGATTCGTCGCAAGGCATTAGCAACCAACATTCCCTTCCCGCTGCCACCAATCCCAAAGATGATGCAGTTTTGAACTGGCGTTGTGAGTTCCTTGACTATATCTATAGTATGGTCAAGAACATGAACCGATGATTGGGTAGTAACTTGAGTCTGAGGTAAAAACGAAGCGGCTTTTTGACTTGATATTGGTTGCAACATTTGAGGAGCAGATGACTCCAAAAATTCATAAGCCGCATCGCTCAAGTCAAACCCATTTTCAATTGCAAACTCCAGTTCAGAAAGTAAAACCTCGTCTCCCTGCTGCGATCGCACCTGCCTTGCATAAGCTTTAAAATCTTCATCCTCCAGAACGTGGGCCACACAGTTGTAATCCCTGATAGCTATCTGGTTGCGTCCAGTACGTTTAATTTTTTCAGCACTATTGACGACAATCCAGCAAGCAACAACGAAACCAGCGATTGGATTAAGGGCAGCAGCGGCAACTCCTGCTAATACCAACCCACCAATTACTTGAAATTGCAATCCATGTTCGGTAGTCTTTTTGAAAGCTATTTTAGTCCAGTCCTCTGGCTCTCTATCACCTCCTAGTGCATCAAATCTTGACATATTATTACCTGGGTTGAGTTCTAGATTTGTACGCTTCGCTTTCGCGGAAGACTTCAATAATTCGGTAGAAAATTATCCCTGCAAACACCAATCCCTCGACCGCAAATAGAGTTAAGAGAATCATTGCCAGGTTTCCAGCATCAAACCTGTTCCACTCAAGAAGGACAACGGCAGTCAGCATTTCCATAAATCCACCATTAAACAATGGGAAGGAATTGAGGTTAACAAAAAATTCAACCACGTAAGCGAAAACACACGCTAGCGACAAGTAATTTAGTGTAGCTAGTGGCAGGGAATTGTATCTGCGTTTAGCAAAAGCTAAGGTGCGATCGTCCTTGTCTGATTCGTCGTAGGTTCTCTTGCTATTAGCCTTTTGAATTAAAAAGTCTAACGCTCTATCCGATTGCGTAATTAGCAAATAAGTAATTTGAAGCCCTTGAATGAACGCCCAAAAAGCAGCGCCTACAAACCAAGATAGGGACAACTGGATACGGAACCAAAGTATTTGCATAATTTTGGTAGATCCAGTGTCGTTTATCCGAAAAAGCCTTTTCACTACTGCTTGATAAGGCAAAGTATTCTGCCACGCGCTCCAAATCAAAACTAGGCACGTAACAATAAGAATTGCCCAAAAAACGTAGTAAAGAAGTGGCTGTCTACGGCTTCTATTTCTCACTTTCCAACCTCTGGAGTATTGTAGTAAACCCTCGCCCCTCTGATTTTTTTGAGATTTTGATACAGCAATTCCCGATCGCCGACCGCAATATCTGAAATTACAGGCACACCATCCGCATTGTTCGCCAATACAGCCGTTTCACCGTTGGCTCCACAGACTATCACACCCGCAGATAAATAGGCGTTAGTCTTACGATCGTGTACGGGCTTGCCTTCGGTTAAAGTAACCAAGTTTTTGGCAGAAGCATTGTCAACAAGAGGGATGCAACCGCGTTTCATTCGTTTGTTAGCGATCGCCTGTAATTCCTTGTTTGTCTCCTCATTTTTCTGAATCCGCATCACATCAAAAGTGTTTTGCGTAATTTGTTGGCGGACAACCCCTAGCCTTTGTCCTTTGTCCATCAAGTCGCCAACAGAGAAAGCTGAGGCAAGTAAGAGGGCACCGCCGAAGATAATGGATGTTTTGTTTTTGCGCCAAATTCTGCTGGTGTTCATCGGAGGGAGCGAGTAATTAATGATTTGGCTAGACGCTGAGTGTCCCCTACTGTTTTGGGCAGTAATTTTTTTTCGCTGCTCACCTCCGCTAAAAAGGCATCAGTATCAAAGTCAAGAGAACAGGAGGCGGTCAGTTCTAAATGCTGTCTGTCAGCTTCAGTACTTGATAGCAATCCGTAATCTTGGAGAATCTGATCCAAGACCTCTGGGTCGCTGCATAGCTTATTTAAGGCATCCATGCGTTTGGCTGCTTGCTCGTTGGCGGCAGCTATTGCATTGGTTTCGAGTTGATTTAAAACTCCTTCTCTAATAGCCTTGCGGCGCTGGAATAAAGTGACTGCCTCTACAGCTGCTTCAGCATCTAAAATTTCAATCAGTCCCTTGAGGGTATCAATGGGAATGGCGAAGTCTCGTTCGGTTGCCAAGTTAATTGCCGTCTGTTCTATTTGCGCCAAGTCAGAACTTCCGGTTAGTTGCTTGTTGGAGGCGATCGCATCACTCACTACCTGCAAAACCTGCTCTAATCTCTCTGTAATTGTTGCTGGGAATTCTTCTGCATCTGGGTTAATGATCACATCGTGTTTGGCTAACTCCGAGAGTGCCTCATGAATTTGAGTGGGGGAGTAGCGATCTCCAAAGTATTCAAACAATTCTTCACGAGTAAACATAGTTATTTTTTCTTTGGTGGTTCGTTCTCTAATAGCAGCCTAGAAAAGTCGTAAATTGTCACTTCTGGCTTTGGATCTGGAATTGGTTCGGGTTCGGGTTCTAATTGCGGACTGCCTAAACCAATTGCCTCCCTAAGTGTTTGTTCCATTAATTTAGAACTAACGTTGTATACCTTACTTGTTCGGTTTCGTAGGATTGGCGCGTAAACTCATCTTTCTTGGCATCGATGTATTCTTTGACCAAAGGTTCTTTTAAAATGCCGTCTGGCATTTTTTGATAAAGTTCGCCTATCTTCCCAATCACCCAAATTTGGTAAGGAGTTATAGGCGCTGCCTTGCCGTTTCGGGAGAATTTATTCCTCATTTTGATTTGCAATAATTTATACTCTGGAATACTTGTTGCTAGCTCTTCCCAGCGTTTCCAGGTATCGTGACAAATCTGTAAAATCCTTCTCCCCTCAGCTATGGATTTGGGAAATCCCAAGTGATTTAAAGGTGATTCCACAGGTTCGGATCTAAATAACTGAGTTCTCCATTCCTCTTGCATTTGTAGGTGATAATGGTGTAAAGACGCGATGTCAATCGCTGATTAAAACCGTATGAATGCAAGTTGAATATTGATGTTGCATTCACTCGCCATTCATCATGCATTAATCCTGTATTCACATCGTGTTTACATACTAAAAAACCCGCTCGTGGCGGGCAATTAACCTAGTAAATGATTTGCGTATTGCTTAGAAACTAATCAAAAAAAATGGGGTGGGGCGGCTCTTGCCCTTGCTCCCTAATGAAGTCCAGCAGCTGTGAGATGCGGCAGGCCATAGCTGATGGATTGGTTTTATTGTGTGTCGTTAGTTTTTGCCTACGGTATCCTACTTCAGTCATACAGTGTTCGTAGGCTACTGCGATCGGCTTGAGGTTATATTTGGTTTCGTACTCTTGAGGTGTCATGATGTTAATTGCTCTCCTGTGGTCTGCAAGGGTTTACAGGGGGGAAGTCGTCGTACAGCAGTGATAGCTACTGTACGGCGGCGCTTTGTTTAGATAATATGAGGATTATATGCTAAAAATCCTCAACATGGAATTAGACAAGCTTTTACAAATACTTCAAGAGCGCGGCATCTTAGAGCAGTTATCTGGCAAGCGTCTAAGCACAACTGAAATCCCCGCCACAACTTATATAAAGCTACTAATCAGTGAGATTGGCACTGGTAAAAGTATCACTGCCAATCTCGGAACTGCGATCACTACTTATCTGGCACGGAACCAGGAAAATCATATTGCCGAATGCAAGGCTAAAGCTTTGATTGCGGGCAAAGAAGTTGAAGAAGCGATCGCGGATTTGATCGAGGAGAAGTTAAAGCGCAGGAGTGGAGGGATAGAATAACTCACACTCTTTTCTTCGCCTTCCTGATTGCTGCCGCCGCCTCTTCAAGATGGTGAACGGCTTGCTGCCATTCCGTCTCCGTCTCGACGTAGTTCGCCAAGCCATCCAGTAATTCTTCCAAGGTAAATCCAAGGTTTCTCAAAAATGGGCATAGCTTGAGCGATGAGGTTGGTTATCAGATTTAGCCTGTGTTGTTCTACCAGCGAGTCTAAGGCTTGTGCTAGTTCCTTCATTTCCTCGCCTCCCTAGCCGCAAGTGAAGCTTGAGCAAGGTAGCAAACTGCGTCTGTGCCTTTGGCGTTTGTGTATGCGTAATTCGCCAACCCGTCCAGAAAATCCTCAAAGGTAAAGCCTTGGTTTTCGAGGGAGGTCACAATTCTCGCTGTGATGCTGCACAGGAAGTCATGCCTATACTCGCTGGTTGCTATGTCGAGAGTTTCCGCCACTGCTGCTAAATCATTCATTCGGCTCCACCTCCAAGGCTTCCAAGATTGACAAGTGCCACTGCAAAGACTGAACGGTTTTATCTCGCCCCTTGGCAGTATCTAGTACAATCTGGCTGTGAAGTTTGCCTTTTTCTGTTGGTAGGTAAGAAGGATTTTTATCTGGATTGGGGACTTGAAAGCCAAGATCCACAAGTACCTTGTTAACTCTGATAGCGCTCCACTTTTCGCCCGTTAGGCTAGCGAGTTTTTCGCCCAACAAAGTTGGCCTCAGCAGATGTTCATCAACCGGAATTGACAGCGCCGATTTTGCTATTTCTGCTGCTTCTAGTAGTGCAGGATTGTAAGAGGCGATCGCATTCAACTTCACCCCTGCTATTAGTCGGGGATCTAGTCCTGCACCGCCTAAAGTCAGGTCAAATAATTCTGAAATTTCTTGAGCAGTTGGGGTGGGTAATGCTTGCGGTTCCAAAGTTTGTGGTAGCTCGTAAATACCCGTTTTCCGAATGCTGGGCAGCACAACTGAAGTCACCCACTTCTTGAACCGCTTTGCTTGTGTTTTGCGACTGGTAAGAATGAGAGAATAAAGCCCAGATTCATTGATACACCACGTTTCGCCTTGACGACCTATGTTAAACATAGCCCGTTCATCATCATCTAATCGCTCTATTGCTTGACTCGGATTTTTGACATCAACAGCCGCGCAAACGTCAGCAGCAACCCACCAAGGGCTGTCAGCAGTGCCAACAAATCGGACTTCCTGAGACTCAAACTGAAATATTGTTAGATTGCTCATTGCTTTCTCCAAAATAAAGAAAGAGCGCCAACGTAAAGGCGCTCATCAGCGATGGGATATTGGCTGCTATGCTGCGCTAGTTACGACTAAACCGAGCATGGCAAGGATAACGAGTTGCGCTTGATATTCGGTGTCAGACTCCTGCCGACAATCAGTGTTGGCGGGTTGCGAAATCCACTTGCCGTCTAGGTTTTGGTAAAAAGAGCCGAGGAAGTGATAGCTTTTCCACATCCTGTATAAAGTCCCAAAATCGCCGTCTTCTACGCTGTCGATCTCGTAATCTGGAGCGATGCTAGCGGCAACGTTTTGAGCAATCGCTTGAGTGTCTAGGGTCGCTTGTGTCATGATGGAAATCTCCATGAATAAAGTGGATAGAGAAGCGCTTTCAGTTGTCCAGACCGGGGCGCTTTCTCTATGCCTATATAATTACAGCTACCTGTTATCTTGTCAATAGCTAATTAGTATCTTATTATCGTGTTATCGACTAAAGGTTATGAAAATGATTTGTAAGTTACCTCAGTTAATGGAAGTCAAAGGAGTGAATCAAAAACAGCTAGCTACTGCTACGGGGCTAAGTCCGACAACGATTAGCAAATTCTATCGAAATCAGTTAGACAGGTTTGACCGCAACACTGTTTTGAAACTTTGCGAATTTTTTGAGTGCAAAAGCATTAGCGAATTAATCGACATTGAGTAGCATCGTCTGTTAAGACATTCAAAACTATGGGTGTCCTTTTATGCTTGGTCTGCTTGCCCTGATTAACATTGCTTCATTCATCGCTTTTGTAGTCGGCTTAATTAACCCTAAGCTTGTACTGCGTGGCGACAAACGCACACGCCTAAGAACATTATGTAGACAAATCCGTATCTTGCTACAAATTTTCCACCGAACCGAACAACTAGCTATCTGGCGGAATCCGCCAGATAGAACCAATGCCCTATACGGTAATTTCCTCTAGTCAAATAAATTTAAAGCTTTTTAATCCTAGTATTAATATCATTACTTAAGTCTTTATTGCTACGCCATAACTGTACTAATGGCGGGGATGGGTGGGGCAATAAAATGAAAGAGATATTTGCGTTGTATTTTTCGACACGCAGTTTGATACTGCGAAATCATTTAGTCGAACTGAATATTGGGTTGGCCAGAAAAGTAGCTCATAACATGGTGGATAGCTGCACCGAAAATTACAAAGACCTACTTGGCTTGGCGACATTGGGATTGATCAAAGCGGTGGAGCGCTACGACCCATCACAGAAGTTTTTTACATCCTTCGCCCTGCCCTACATCAAGGGTGAAATCCTCCACTTCTTGCGTGATAAGGCATTAAGCGTGCGGATTCCTAGAGGAATGCATGAGATGAGTGGCAAGATCAAGAAGGCGCGATCGCACCTGGCCAATCAACTAGGTCGCCGCCCCAGTGATGCAGAAGTGGCGCTTTATCTGGGTATTAGCAAGGCGCAAATTGATGAAGCCCTTGGAGCTTCACGCAACCAAAAGTACATCTGGAGCCTCGACTCCAAATTGGATGACACTGACCTGACCTTGGGTGATACCCTAATAGGGCAAGATTCGCCACATGATAGGACTGAGGAGATATTAGGGAAGTTGAGAAGGGCGATCGCATCTTTGAATAACCCAGCGATCAAACTGGTTTATCTTGAAGGGAAAAATCCCAAAGTTGCAGCTCGTTTGCTAGACAAAACCGAAGCCCAAATAAATGCCCTGTTGTTACAGGGCATAAAGGAGCTATCAAAATTAGATATTTGCGATCTAGATGAAGCGGTGCAAATCCTCTCAGAATCCGAGGATCTAAAAAACTTTGACTCAGCAGCAGGATACTTGTTGCCTAACGGGATGGCTTTTTTGCACGATTGGCTTTATGGTCAGCTTGCTGCTTAACGATGGCGATCGCCAGAAGAAGGTGGGCGAGTTTCATGTGGGGGAGGGTGGAGTTTGTACTTTCGCTAGATTTCCCGAATCATCCAGGATTATGCAAGCCTTCAAATTGTGATCCGGACTTGACAATTCCCCACGAATCCTCTCTTTCAAAGATCCCAGCCAGTTCATACGATTCATTTGAGATTGCCAAGTCATGTCCGGGGTTTTTGTGCAGTGGACTATTTGAAGACAACGCAAGGCCACGCCTCGGACAGCACGCTTTGGCGCGAGTTCTCTGAGCGAGAAGTTTTGGCAAAATCCCTGCAAATCCACATCCCAGATACCAATAGGACGATTGCTGCCATCATGCCCAAGCCGGAAAACCGCAAAGCGGTGCGTAGCAGGATTAGACGGATAATCAAAATGTCCCAACCTGACAGGGGTTCCGTCGAATTCCCCAACCAGTTCTGAAAGCAGATTCGGGAGATAATCAAGTGTGATGAGGTAGTCGCACTCGGCGTAGCGTGAGGTGATTCTGTAGGTGGCAATTCCGCCTGGGGTATTGCGTTCGAGTCGCAATACAACTGTGAAATTTCTGTCCCATCGCATGAGGATTCTTGGGTGAGTCCACCGCTTTTTCTTTCCCCTGAATAGTTGCTTGATCCATCGCTGTAGCCGGGAGAGCCATTCTGCCACATCACTCGCGCTCCTTGGTTAAAAAATGTCCCAAGGCCAGGGCAATGGTGTCTGTAGGCAACCCCAGGATTGCGGCAATCAGAGCTACACAGGGATAGAAGATTTGGGCGTTGAGTTCGCGGGATGCGATCGCGAATCTCTCGAAACCAGAGTTATTGAATTTCAAAGAAATATCCACGGATTGACCGACAAGCAGTCCAGTCAGTACAACGGCAAAGAGGTAGGAATAGCCCTTGCCAAGGCGAGAGTCTTTTGGGGTTGGAGGGGAAGTCATGGGCAAGGGTCTTGCACTACTTCGCTAGGGTTCCCACCAAAATGAAACGCCACCTAGCAAGGGTGGCGTTCAACCTATGAGTGTTGATTTGCTAGCGTCAGAGGAGCTTGTCTTCACGCATCACAGCCGCAAATTATAGCCTCGGTCTCAATCATTTGCCAAAATAACATAACTGCACTTATGTTGAATGGGCGTAAAATCAAGGGTTTTGCGGTCGGGAAGTCTATGGTTGTAGCCTCAGTTTTACAATCCTTTGGGCAATCTCAGTAAACAAAACCCAGACCTAACTCTCATCGAAATGTGGTTGCACAACCGCCCTTCTGCTACCCAGGAAGCTTATCGGCGGGATGTGGATAATTTTTTTGAATTTGTAGCCCAACCCTTGCAGCAAGTAACTCTGGAGGAATTGCAAGCTTACAGCAGTATTCTTAACGAGCGGGACTTGAAGCCAGCGAGCATCCGCCGCAAACTCAACGCCATCAAGTCGCTGTTCACCTTCGCCACCAAGCTCAACTACACTCGCTTCAATGTCGCCGCCGCGCTTCGCATTCCCAAAGGGAATCGCCTTTTATCTGGCAGGATACTCAAACAGATCGAAGTGCTGAAGTTAATTAATCATCCTGAATTGTCAGCACGCGATCGCGCTCTACTCAAGTTGCTTTACGCCACTGGAATGCGGGTTAGCGAAGTTTGCAATCTCAAGTGGCACGACTTCACCGAACGCGATTCTGGAGAAGTGCAAGTTTCAATTGTAGGTAAAGGCGATAAGCAGCGAGTGGTCTTGGTACCACTATCGGTTTGGATGGAGGTAGAGGCAATAAGAGATAATTCTTCAGATGATGCGCCAGTGTTCTTGTCAGTCAGGGGTAAGGCTCTAGACCGCACGATGGTGCATTTGATTATCAAAGAAACTGCAACCAAAGTTAATCTTGACCCTAAAATCAGTTGCCATTGGCTACGCCACGCCCACGCACAGCATTCCTTAACCAAGGGAGCGCCAATTCATTTAGTGCGCGATACTTTGGGACACAGCAACATCAGTGTGACTAATGTGTATTTAGAGAGCAACCCAGAGGATTCTAGTAGCAAGTATTTGGGTTTATGAGCGATAAGCAGGTGTTGAGCGTCGCTGCTAATGCAGTACCGATAGTACCGATCAAGGGTATCAAAGGGCAGAATGAAGTACTTTTCCACCAGTTCTTCTCAGATCGAGAGTGGGAAGATATCACAAGGGTAATGTCCAGGTGTCGCCTGGTAAAAGAGTTTGCCATCGCCCCATGCTGCGATATCAGGTGTGATTTGCTTGTTGTTCCTTGCCAGCAAACAAGCAATTAGTATACTCTTGCAAATCACTAGGGCGAACCTTCCACCCCTTGCCTATCTTCTGCGCTGGCAAGTTACCCAGCGCGATCGCTTGGCGCAAATGAAAGCGCGAATATCCAGTAGCGATCGCCGCTTCCTCTAAATTCCACACCAGCTTATTCCACAACAGCGCCAATCTCTGAGCGCCGCTAATCGCCTCCAGTAACTCCACCACTCTTGTCGGTGGTACTGTCGCTAGACCCCCGAAGGTCTCCGAATTGACTATTTCGGAACTGTTCGGAAGAGAAGTCAGAGCGCAGGCTTCCTCCGATCTGAACTTCGGGGCGACAACAGACCGATGCACTGGAGTTGCCAATTCCTCTTTCAGCGCCCTCAGATCATCTTCCCTGTATTGAGCCTGCTTTCCGTTCCTTCCCTGACTATAGGTAACGCTTATCTTGCCATCGCTGGCGTAGTTCTCAATAGTTCGTGTGGAGACGCCAAGAAATTCAGCTGCTGCTTTTTTATCCACCCCCGAAAACCCCCGAAGACCATTGAAATAGCATTTTCGAGGGTTCCTTTAATCATGTCAAGTTGCCACTGGTTGATTTTGAGAAAGATTACGTAAAATTACGTAATACAAAAACAGGTGATATTGTATTTTTGCGCTTCTTGTAATGCGTTCGAGGTTGTTATAAAGATACAATCTCTAATTTAAAAGTGATATTAAATACATCTTTAAAGAAAAATGCGTATAAGTAATGAGTGCCTCGTGAAATTATCAGAAGATTTTCCAGCTCTGGACAACGATATTTCGTTTGCGCTGCGTCTGTTGCAGGAAATCAGAAAATTTCAAGAGGACTTAAAAACGATACCAGCAAGTGAGCGATCGCGTATTTTGCTGGCTGCCTGTGAGAATTTTGATGAGGTTATCAGCTGCGAATTGCTGACGATAAAATCTCCCCACTTCGCTTGACTTCATCCTCACCTACTGCGGCAAAAACTCCACCGCACCGCACGCCAAAACCTTTACTTACAGGGAACTGTAAAGGTATGCGGTACGGTATGCGGTGCGGTGAATGTCGAGTCCCATTGATCCTAAAACTTGGAATAAAGCGCGTGACGCTTATGTTGCTGGCACGGAATCGTTAGCCGCGATCGCCATGAGATTCGGCATCTCTAAGCGTGCGGTTGAAAAACGCGCTAGTGATGAAGGCTGGGCTGCATTGCGTCAAGCACAACAAGGTGTGCAGCCTAAAATTACTGCTCGTGCCCCTGCACCCTTGCCCCCTACTCCCCGTCCCCGTCACCAGTCGCAAGGACTTGACGAAGTAGAAATTATTGACACTGCGATCGCATCCCTCTCAGCCATCCTTTCAGGAAGCATGGAAGATACTCGCGGTATTGGTGGAATCGCCACAGGATTGTGTCGCCTTATCGAACTGCGTAATAAGCTCATTCCTAAAACTGCTGCTGATTTGGCTGATATGGCGATCGCTCTTGGTATCTCTCCAACTGAATTCATTCACGCTTTAAATGCTCAATGCCAAAAGAAAGCGTAGCAGATAAGCGGCGGAGGGAGTTTGCCGAAGAGTGTGCGATCGCACTGGGCTTGTCAGCATCACAAGATGACGCGGTTCCCTTTGCACAATACGCGCGATCGCCAGTTGAGTTTGTGCGTGAAGTGCTGGAAGTTCCTACTTTGACAACTGAACAAATTCAAATCCTAGAATCCGTTCGAGATAAAGCAGAAACCAATGTTCAGGCGGCACATGGTGTGGGAAAAAGTTTTATTTCTGCCTGTATAGTTATATACTGGTGTTTTGCTGTGGGTGGACTTGCTATTTCCACAGCCCCGACTGAAGCGCAGGTCAAACAAATCCTTTGGTCGGAAGTCCGAAAGCTTTACGACAAGAACAAATCGAAGCTAGGCGGGGAAAGGGGGGAGTTATTTTTAAAGTTCTCAGAGTCAGCCCGTGCCTACGGTTTTACAAGTAAAAATTACGACAGTAATAGCTTCCAGGGAAAACATGCAGAAAAATTATTACTCATTCAGGATGAGGCATGTGGCATCACCGAGGAAATTGACGACGGATTTATCAGCTGTTTAACTGGCTCAGAAAATCGAGGGTTGCGGATAGGCAACCCCATAGTTGGCGGCACTCCCTTTGAAAAAGCCTGCGCTCGTCAGCACATCCGTATATCAGCCTGGAGTCACATTAATGTCGCTTGGGCTTATGAGCAGTGCAATGATGGCATTCATCGCCTAAAGCCAGATGTCGTCGCCGCCATAATTGACCCAGTGACAGGCGATGTATTACCACAATCAGTCTGGCCGGATTGGTGTGGGCGCGATCGCATCCCTGGTGCTATCTCCATTGCCTGGATTGAAAAAGCCCGCAAAAAAGGCGAAACCTCGGCATTTTGGCAGTCACGGGTTGAAGGATTGTTCCCAGTTGATAGCGAACAGTCCATTGTCCCTCGATCGTGGTTCCTCCAGGCACGCGCTCGTTACGATGCCGATCCGCAAAAATGGGACTTCATGGCAGAACATCACCACTGGCGGCACGGGTTAGATGTGGGAGATGGGGGAGATGACCATGCTAGGGCTAGCTGGCGCGGCCCTGTATTGTATGGAGCCATCACCCAATCGACCAAAGGCGATCGCCTTGATGTTTCCCGTGCAGCCCTGCTTGGAGCGAAAACCCTAGATGATATGCCAGGGAGCATTAGCGTTGATATTATCGGGGTTGGCAGTGGCTCCTTATCTCAATTACTTGAAGATGATTACCCAGCCAGTGGTACGCATTGGGGAGGAGCGGCCGTTGATAATGCGCTGTTTGCCAACCTCAAGGCTGAACAGTATTGGTTGCTACGTGAGGGTTTTAGGAGTGAAGAGATTGCGATTGCTCCCCTTGGTGAAATCGAGGAAATGCTAATGGAGGATTTAGCGGGAACCTACTACGAGGAAACCACCACAGGCAAAACCAAAATTGAGGATAAGAAAAAGACTACTGCTAGACTACACCGTTCGCCTAACGTTGGGGATGCGACCGTGTTGGGCTTTAATGGTGCGGGTGGGGTAGTTGAGTTTGAAAGTGTGGGCAAGCGATCGCGCGTTGGGTCGAGGTTGAGGGATTACTAAAGGCATGAAATACCTCAACTTCGCTGTAGAACTGCTTTTAATCGTTATCCTTGCCCACTGGCTTGGTTTTGCGTTTAATCCCAAAAATACAATCTCTTGGACAAATGACGCTGGTGAGAGGATTGTCAATGATGGGGCCGCGAGAACCGTACTAGCTGTAATAGTAGGATTGCCTTACCTTTTTGTGTCCTACTGCCTTGTCGCTGATGCCACTGACGCTCTTGATGATTGATACTTAGCGCGACGCATGTTGAACTGGAGCCTATTTGCTCATCAAATCTCGCTCAACTGCCTCGCAAATTATTCGTCGTAGGTATTTTACTCTCTCTTCTTGTGGAAGGGCGTGCAGTGCATCGTGGATACTCTGTGGCAACTTCAAACCCGTTACCTTCTTTGCTAAAGGCTCAGTCAATTCCTCTGTGTAGCCCTTGAATTGCTGTTCCTTAAACTCTTTTGATTGTACGGGATCGGGATTACTCATTTCCTTGTTAACCGGGTTTTATCCCATGATAATCCCTAAAACAAATGCTAGTCAATCTCTTGACATTCGCGGTTAACCGGGATACTATAGAAGAGTGGGGGGTAAAAACTTCCACGCTGAACCATTGAAAACAAAAGGAGGGATATGACGCAATCCGGTAACGGACATGGTGAGTACAACCCTGAGGTTGAGTACCAACGAGTTGTTGACGATTCCGACGTTTTCTACAAGGTTGACCCGGAAACAGGCAATCGAGAAGACGTACTCACCGCAAAAGACGTTATGGATGAAATCGACGAGTTATTGTCTGATGAAAATTCAGAAGACGAACCCGAAGATCCGGCTTAACGTCTAGCCAGCAACCCCTAGTGGGGCTAGGGGTTGCTGGCCTCCTTCTTTCTTTATTCATAGCACAATGGATATTTGTATTCCCAGTTATGTAAGGATTTTTCGTCACGAATGTGGGCGGTGGCAACACATTCTGGGGGATTCATTTTACAACCCATCTGGCGAGCCGCCTGACCTTGAATTTGCTACCCGCAAATATGACATTTCGCGCAAAAAATTAGTAATTGAGTTGTTTCGCTCAGGTGAAGGTAAACCAGGGTATTACGTTGGTGATTTGAAAAATAAGCATTTTTATTATTGTGGTGTTGATGCCGAGTCGGTACGAGAAAAACTGCGATCGCTCGGCATTGGGCGTGAAGACCCAATGGAAGCTTGAAAGGCGATCGCCTCTCTATTCTATCTGGCGGAATCCGCCAGATAGAACTGGGGAACTCTAGCGCTGAATTTTCATGATTCATGCATCAAGCCGGAAACCCTGGCTTTCCCCTCCAAAACTCAAATGCCCTCCCTCCCCCGTAACTTTGACACCGAAATCGCTTCAGTCAAGCGCGACCCCTACATGTTGCTGCTGGGTTCGCGTTTGCTCAATCCTGACGATGTTTTGCAGGGGCGAGGCAAAGGGGAGTATAAAGCCTACGACGATTTACTCAAAGATGGGCATTGTCATTCAGTTTTACAGAAACGCTACTTAGCTGTAATTGCCCGTGAATGGTCAGTGCAGCCCGCATCCAAAGACAAGATTGACCAAAAAGCGGCGGATATGGTGAAGTATCACCTAGAGAGCTTGGCCGCCAGAGCTGACGATGATGATCTAATCGCAGCAGGCTTTGATAGAACCTGCTACAACTTACTTGATGCCATTCTTAAAGGATTTAAGCCGGCAGAGATTCTGTGGGCTGCGGATGGGAAGGAATTTTACCCAAATCTAATCAAGGCAAGGAATCAGCAGCGCTTCAATTTCGCCATCAACGAGGCGGGAAAGTGGGAATTGAGAATGTTGACCCTGGAGGATTGGATTGATGGGGAGCCAGTCAGCAAGCTTCACCCCCGCAAATTCTTCGTCCACATCTGCGGTGCCACTGATGACAACCCTTATGGCACGGGATTGGGGCGTACACTGTGGTGGAATGTCTTTTTTAAAAAGCAGGGGATTAAGTTCTGGTTACAGTTCGTTGACAAATTCGCTTCTCCCACCGCAATCGGCAAATACAAGCGGGGGGCCACCAAAGAGCAAAAGAGTACACTGCTTGAAGCACTGGAGGCGATCGCCGCAGATGCCGGGGTGATTATCCCTGAAGATTTGGAAATCACACTGCTGGAAGCTTCACGAAGTGGCAGTATCAATTGTTATGAATCCTTGTGTAAATACATGGATTCTGAGATTTCTAAGGCCGTATTGGGGGAGACGCTCAGCACTCAAATGGGTAATGTGGGGAGTTACGCAGCTGCTAATACTCACAACGAAGTGAGGAAGGAGCTGACTAAGGCAGATGCTGACCTGCTCTCGGACACTCTCAACCGCACGTTGATTAAATGGGATGTGCATCTAAATCTGCCTGAAGCCAAGCCGCCAAGACTGTGGAGAGATTTTGGGGAAGCTGAAGATTTGAACGGGCGATCGCAACGCGACAAAACCTTGTTCGATATGGGCTTCAAGCTAAAGAAAGAATCTGTAACTGAGATTTACGGCGACCACTATGAGGAAATAGAGCAGGGTGGAGAAGCAAGTGATGAGCAGTTTTTGGCTAATTCGGGCGTACAGTCGAATGAAGGCTCCCAAAAGCCTGATGAAGAGGCTGTAACTGAGGCAGAAGAAACGCCCGCCGCGCCTGCTGAATTCAACGAAATCAGTTTTGGCAGCATCATCGACCGCGTGCTGAAGTGGAATGGCTTGGCAATTGGTGTGGAATTTTTGCCGGGAGGCGTGAGATTCCCAGGCCGCAAGCATTCTAAGAAACTGCGATCAGGATATGGACATATTCGTGGGTATTTGGGAAATGACGGCGAAGCGCTCGACTGCTACATTTATCCTGGCTTGCTCAAAGATGAACCAGAGGGCAGTAACCGTCTATTCCAGGTCACCCAGGTATCACCAGAGGATGGTGACTTCGACGAACTAAAGCTGATGATCAGCTACTCAAACCTGAAAACAGCTAGAGAGGCGTATCTTGCCGAAATGCCTATCGATTATCTGGGAGGAATCCAGGAAGTAACTGTTGAGAGCTTGGAACATTACAAGCGTCAACCCCCTGCTTCCCTCTCTACTTCCCGAAGTCTCCCCATTGCTGCCAATTTCGCAGAGTCCGAGAAGGATGGTGTTGATCTCTACGCCGAACAGTTGCAGAAGCGCTCTGCACCCATTGTCAACTCATGGCTAGAACAGATACGGGGATTGGTGCAGGAGTCGGAAAGTTTTGAGGAGGCGATCGCGCACCTCTTCGACCTGTTCCCCAAGCTCAATACCCAAGACTTCACAGAATTAATGGCACAGGCGATGATGGCGGCTGAAGCTGGCGGGAGGTTTGAGGTAATAAATGAGGCGGGAAACCTAGAGGCGTAAAGTCATAAGCCTCTGGAATGCCACTACACTTTTCAAGACAGGAATATAAGTTTGTTGGTTTATTCGTCACGCGACTGCTGTGTAGCAAGGCTCTTGAGTTTGCAGATAGCAAAGCGTTAGCGACGTTAGGAGCGTCGAGCAAGACTCAAATCAAGGATAAGCAGTCGCTGCTTGACTTGAAGCGAGTTTTGGAATCCTCCTACACAGATGGCATCACGGCAATTCCAGAGGCTTACATTGATGAATCGGGCAGTATTGCTGGGGTTTTTGAAGATAAAGTCAGTCCCAATCTTACCAAGCGCCTCAAGTTTAAAGTCACGGATTCCGATGTTAGCTACTCACTGCTCAATCCCAATCAGGTTGAGAGCTTTTCTAAAAGCATAGAGTTTGCAACATCTGTAGCACCAAAATCCTGCAAAAAGGGTATACCTTGTGGCGGCAGCTGCATCAGTGCCAATAAAACTTGTAAAAGCCAGCTACCACCAGCCCAAAAAACGAAAGTAGCTAGTATTAAAGCTACAGCTGCGGCAAGCGCGACTCCTGTTGGTGGAGCTTCTAAGGCTCCAAGCGCTGGTGGCATTAGTCCGCCTGCTCCTGCGACAACAACACCCTCTACACTTTCCCGACATCCCGCGATTAAAACCAACGATACCGAACTTGATGCAAAGCGGCAAGATTTAGAGAAACGTTTTGGCAAAAAAGCGGTTGAAGATGCAGAAAACAATGTCAAACGCATCCTTGATAGCCCAGATGTGGCAGTTCACGTTCGGGTTGGTTCTTCGGCAACATTGGAATTGATTCTTGGCGATCGCTTCAAAACAAGCGCTGAACTAGGCATCGACACTCATCAAATCCCCCATCTCAAAGGTGGGTATCAAGCAGCTCGCAATCGAGTTGAGGCAAAAACTCTCGGCTACGACGAGAAAAATACCAAGCCCGAAGACCGCCCTATCTACGGATATTTGGGCGGCAAGGATATGAAGGGGGCAGCGCACGCGGATGTGTCGCAGGCCTATGGGTCGATTACAGTCAAACTCAAGCAGGACGTCAAAGACCGCTCTACTTTTACCGGTGCTGATTCTTTTAAATCTGGTGTTGCTTCAGATGTAAAAAGCAGCGACACCCCACCGCCGCCCAATGCCGCTGCAATGGTTAGCAGCACTCGGCACGGCTATGACAAAGACAACCTCCCCGGTGGTTATCCTTCTTACTATGCCGATAAATCTGGGGACAAAGCACAATTAACCGCAGCCGCCAAAGCCAAAAACATCGATGATTTGGCATCCGGACTTTCCCCTACTGGCAACCGCTACGTTGAAGCCCAGGTTCACGGGAAGGTCACGTCCAAAGACATTGCCGAGATCCATTTTGAACCCAAAGGGGCAAGCGATCGCCCCACTGCTGCGATCGCTAAATTCGCCAAGGATAACGGCGTTGATTTGTATGTCAGCGGCAAGAAGCTTTCATCTAAAGAACTCGATGATATCGCTAATCCGCCTAAAGACAGGCGTAGTCAACGACTAAAAGACCTAGATGATGCCATAACCAAAGGTGACATCGGCAAGCTAGCTGACCTGACCGAAAAAATCCACGACGATGCCAAAAAAGTCAATCTTGCCCCAGGAGAACGGGATAGATATCTCAAGCATTTGTATGCAGAAGCTGGCTATGATGCCAAGCCCGAAGTCAAGAGCCAAAAGGATATGGATGCTCTAGCGCAAGGCGGAGCCGTGATGATGACTAGGGGCGTTAGTGCATCGACTGGAGCAGATGCCTCAAAAATGATGGAGCAATTTCGCACAGGCGACTATCACACTGGGAATGGCATTTACGGCAACGGCACCTACGTCGGACATTCAGGAAGCTTCTCGACGGACGGCTCAACATTCGTCGGAAAAAGCGACGCCAAATCTCAAAAACGTGCCTGGGATGATGTCGCCAAGCACGGATATATCGTTGATGAGAAAAGCGGTGGTGCTACCTTGCGGATGGCGCTTAAAGATGATGCTGTGGTCATGACTGCCAGAACAATGCAAAAGGAGATTAAAGATTTAAAATCAAAAATTGACAGTTGGGAGAAAGCAGAAAAGCAAAAGATTCTTTCTCAATCAGACCCGAAAGCTAAAAAAGAAGTTGATGCTTACAAAAAGTCATTAGATATCAACAATGCCAAGCTAGATGGCTCTGGACAATACAAGATGGGGTCAATGCCAGTAACGGTTGAAGACTACACCATTCCCCACAAAAATAGTAAATATGGCAGCGATGTTCAAGTAAAACTTATAAAAGATTTCTTTGGAGATTACTCTTTCGCCGGACCCGATGGCATAGTCCATAAAATGAATTCTGGCAATCTGACTACTGCCCTTAGAAAGGCTAGACAAGTTTATGCAGATCATCAAGCAAGCCAGGGGAATCCAAATAAGGCGGCTGAACTTAATAAAATCGAAGATAAAGCTATCAAAGCACGAGAGGTATTATTTGGCGATTTAGGTACTGGCACATCTGGGCGTTATGCCGTAGCCAGAGGAGTTGATGCGATCGCCTTAAACAATAGCTATGAAAAAGATAGCTTCATGAACCTTTTAAATAGAGGTAAAGTTATCGTACAAGATAAAGATTTGAGTTATGCTGATGGTAAGAAAAAAGGCACAGGAGCGTAAATGGACGCTGAACTTTGTAGAAGACTTGGCAAAATTCGGAGTACTCCTTATTGGTATTATCTGGCTAAAAAAGTAGGTGGCATTACTAGCGATGACTGGCAAGAGCAAGCTAATTTAATCACACAAGAGGCGATAAAAGCTGTTAGTTTCGACAGGCTACCAAACAACATTCAACGGTTGATTCAACGCTGCGAACAATCTGTTGAGATAAGTCAAAAACTTTTTGGTGACAAATACTTTGATTCATTGTCAAATGAAGAACTGGAGCAGATAGCTAGCCAGCTTTTTAGTCAAGAGCCAGATGAAGAGATCGAGGAAGCGGCATGATTACCAATAAAAATCGGATGCCAGACGTAGATTTTCTCCCAGATAATAAAATCCACCCAATAGGAAATATTGGCGGTACTAGACTCGTTTTATTGGGCAAGGAAAAGGGTACTAATGTAGCAGTGGTATCTCGTTCTTATACTGCTGAATTTGACCCAGATGAAGAGTTGTTTGCTATTCCTTTGTATGAGCTAATCAGCCATTCCCAAGAGTCGATTGAACTAACAGAAGATATCTAAAAATGGCTTCGGGGGTGGCATTAGTCCACCCCAAAAATCGCCCCGTTCCAAAGCGAAACCCCTGAGTTATTAGTACATAACTCAGGGGTTTTGAATTTCAAGTCACTAGGCGGTCTTTTTCGGTCTGCCAGGTTTACGCTTGGGTGCTACGGTCGGCGTGGGTGCAGGGTTGGCATTTTTGGGTCTACCAGGCTTGCGCTTTTGGATTATAGGCGGGTTCAACTCAGGCATTGGTAGAGCTGGTGCGGGGGCAGCAACCTCTTCTGTATCTGGCACAGGAAGTCCTGCTGATTCCTGTAATTTTGCAGGTGGCAGAAGCAAAAGTCTAGGGAGTGGGGATATTGCGGCGGGCGTAGCCATCGCGCTTGTGCGTGGAGCATCTGCAAGGGTATCGTGCATCCAGGGATCTGGCAGCGTCGCCACTTGAACAGATTCTTCCATCACTAGGTTATACACCTGTGGAGGGCATTCCTTCGGCGCTGGTGTGTTGATTCTGATCAGCCCAGAAATGAAATCCGCGGTCGCGCTTGCAACGAAAACGATGAAAATAGCTTCGATTGCGTTGGTCAATAAAACTTGCATAATTAATCCTTTGTTGAGTAACAGAGTTTGGGTGAAGCGGTTTAGTTGTGGGTTAGGTGGGGACGATGCCCCACCTCGGCTTATATTTCTTTGCACAGATACTGCCATCTATGCAGTGGGCAGGAGAATTCGCTGTAGTCTCCCCCGTCTGCCTCGTACTCTTGGGCTTGGGGCATCAATTCCTGGTACTCTCTCCAGGCAGAGGCGTTTTTGTCGGTAATCAAAGATTTTTCGCTCTGGTAGTAGCTGTTGGGGAAAGGCTTGGCAGCGCCTGTCCACAGAGCCATTAATTCTTCTTTGGTGTAATCTCTTTCCTGGTGGGTGTCGATGTAGCGCATTTTTTTTGGAGGAGGGTGTTGAAGTGGTGTCCCTCGTTCATATATCTACTATAGTAACGGTATACCGTGGAATAAATAGGTTTTATATGAGTGTTTCCTATGGTTTTCCCTATAAAATCGGTTTTGCAATTAAGGAAACTTATCACGGTATACCGTGGTTATTGGTAAGATAAAGGGAAAAGTTGGATTAGCATTAATGGAACGCCCAATAGATAAAGCCAAAAGAAACACGAATGGCAGATTTATCAATGAACCAGGATCTATGGCAGATTCGCCTATTTGCGTAAAATTTAGTACCGAAGTGGACGAGAAATTGCGAAGCCTCCCCAATCGTTCAGAAAAAATCAGGCAATGGGTAATTGAGGGATTGGAGAGAGAGGGTTATCTGGCGGATTCCGCCAGATAGAAAACTTTACATTTGTGGTAACTTATTCCTGGCTGCCGTCTCCAACTGCTCATCAAGATATTCCAAGTTTTTCTGATGAATCTCAATTATGGATTTTTCGTAAGTGATTTCAGCTCGTAAATCTTCTGTACTGGGCGGTTCAATCTCTGATTCAAAGATGTTTTCTGCGTCATAGCCAAGGTCATCAAGTAGCACAGAGTAAATCCATCCCTTACCCAAACCAAAAGCACGAGCTGTCCCTGGTGCTTGATATTCAACACCAATAATTCGACCTTGTTTAACTATTTGCCCCAAATAATATTTAGGCTTTGTCCAATGACTAGGAAAACAAATTTTGGACTGTTCGGCAATAATTAGGGGCGTATCTTCTGGCATGGCGTTACCTCGTTTGTTATTGCAGCCGAAACAAGCTAGGCGGAGGTTTTTAAATTTATTACTGCCCCCTAGCGATCGCGGAATGTAATGGTCAATAGTTATTGAATCGGGCGTGAGTTCATGCCCACACCAGAAACACTGACACCCGTATCGCTGTAGGAGAAGTGTTTTCCTATAGCGCATCTGCTTAGGAGGAAGCCGCTTGTGTCGGCGTAGGCTGACTGGGCTATCCATGATGTTTGTCTCTTGCCGCAAGTGAAGCTTGGGTGAGGTAACAAACTGTGTCTATGCCTTTGGAGTGGAGAAAAGCGTAGTTTGTTAGCCCGTCTAGCACTTCAAAGAAGCTAAAACCTTGGCGTTCAAGAGATGACACAAATTGAGCTGAAATCTCGCATACAAAATCATGTCTATGCTCGGTGGCTGCTATGTCGAGAGCTTCTGTTAACTGGTTCATGCATCCCTCCTGTCGCCACTACGGTAAGGATGTTGTTGTGTGCAGTCTTTGTTGTCAGCGAGTGTGGGAAGGGCAAAAGAATCCACGAGAAATAAAGCCGCACTTGCAGCTATTAGCAAAGTTTTTAGTTTCATACAAGTGATGGCGTTATGCTTCTACCGTGGAGTGATTTATCTGTTCAACATGCTGCATCCACTGCTTGATCGCCTCTAATTCCTCATGTCCTTGGGCAACCACGCTAGTCACATGTTTGTTGTAAGAATTTTCAGCATGTTTAGGATGGTCAAATTTGCCTGATGCCCAAGCCAAACACATGGTTTTCACTAGTTCATCAACCTTGGTTACATCAAGCTGACTGGGGGCTGTGGCGTCTTGAAATTGCAACCACTCTTTAACTAAATCAAGTGGGTAATCAAGTAAAGTCCGCATTTGCTTAACCCGTAAGTCTTGGGGGTGCACTGTTTGGACTACAGTCAGCGGTGGTTGTTGCTCAGTTGCTACTGGAACATCAACCGTATTGCCTTCCTCGTCAACCTCACAATCCAATTCTTCTGGGGTGTAAGCTACACTGCCAGCAAAGATGTCTGGACAATACCACCGCACCCCGTTAGACATTGCACGGTTAAACATCATGTTTCGCGGAAACTTCTTCCAGGTGTGGCCGTTCTTGCCGTCTAGCGCACCAGCTGCAATAGCGTCATCTCTGGTAAAGGTGCTTTCCCCTATCACCTCGGCATTGTCATAAAAGACAATGGTGCAACCGTTGCTGTCATGACGAGTAATGCGATAGTTATACTTGCCGCTACGCTTTACCGCCGCCGCCATTAAATTTGCTCCAATGGACGGCTTACCGTTGATGATATGCACTCCTGTCATTGATGCGATCGCGCCAAATCCTAACTCCAGCCCTGCCAAAACTTTCACGCCACACTGAGCAGCTTCTTTGGCATCAGCGAAAAACCCAGACTTGGCAAGCATAGCTGAAAGACGACTCAGGTCATCAATATTACGAATAGCCAGACCACCTACAATTTGTTGTTGTGTCGGTATGATGTTGCTCATTCCACACTCCCACACAAAGAAGCCACTGAAACGAAATATTTCCGCAGATATTCGGCTTCTGAGCCTTTGAAGAACAAGCTTGGTAATTTGCCTGCATCGCCTTTGAAGTAAATTCTGATCCCTCGAATAATTTCTCTTTCGCCTTTGACACGATCTTTTGTCGCCTCCAAATCAACGTAGGCGATCGCCGCTAAATTAATTACCAAATTTCCAACTTTTAACATGGTTATTCGCCCTATTTAATAAATTGTTTTTTGGGTGGCTCCAGCCACCCATTAGCCTTACGCTGCAACTAGTTCCATGCTTACGTCGGCTGGTTCATAATCCTTTAATCGCTCCCATTCCTCACGGGGAAGTTCATCAAAAGGTTTGTCCAGTAACTCTTCAAGACTTGGTGTAACCGCAATTAATTTCTCTAAGCTTTGCTGCACTAAATAATTTTCAACCGCTATCTGATGCTTGCATTTAACTGAGCGATAGTGACAATCAGCACACTCACAGCGTTCTTTAGGTTCAACATGATTGGGACGAACAACATAGTAGTGGTCATTTTCACAGTTATGAATCACAAATTCATTACCGTGCTGTTCTAGTACTTCAATCGTTGCGGCGCGTTCTTCTCGTGTTGTCAGTACCTGAACTTGTTGCTGTTGGTGCTTGGGTAATGCATCTGCTACATACTGATGTTTCACCCAATCTGTTGCTTCACAATAAAGTGCAGAGCGATAAACCTCAACCCCAGAAACCGACACATACCAAGGCTTTTCATCGTTGAAAGCATCGTGAGAAAGTTCAGCAATAACTTCATTTTTCACTTGTCCTTCAAAGTTGTAAAATCCGTCGATGTCGGTGAAAGTTACGTCATCTTCTGTTTTGGGAGAATTTATTTTTTGAACCTGAGAAGATTGATGAGCAACAATCGCATTCACCCAGGTTTCAGTCTCTCTTTTGTCGCCTTCTGGGGTAACACCTAGCGTTAGCGCGATTGTTTTAATTTGACCTAATTTAAGTTCTTGCAGCTGTTGAACGGTGTAAATCTGGCGTGTCATTATTGGAGTACTCCATTTTATGGTGAGAGTTCCAAAAGCGTCATTCTTCTTCGCGGGAGTGGTGGCGCTTTTTGGTTATGTATTTATGTTAGCCATTGGCTAGCCATGTGTCAAGCAAATGGCTAAAAAAAGCTAGCCAAAACGCTAATATACTTAGCTAGTAAGACTTAGCCTTGTTTATAGCCACTGGCTAGACTGTTCAGATATAGTGTTATTAATGAATGACTCAAATTGACGCAACACGAGACAAAAAATGTCTGATAAGTCCAACGGTATTACCAGGAGGCGAAACGCACAACTGAGCGTTCGCATAGATAATTCCTTGCTAGAAGATTACAAAAATCTTCTGTCCAGGGAAGGTATAAGCATGACAAACGATATTGAAAACTACATTGCTCAACGTCTTGGCAGAATAACCAAGGCTGGAAACGTGATTGACATTACCGAAGCGCTTAAGCATCAGCAGGAAGAAATAGAGGAGTTAAAAGCGATCGTGGGGGAATTAAAAGCGGACTGGCCGCAGAAAACCAGCAACTCAAAAGCCAGTTAGAAACCATGCTGGCAAACGCTAGAAAATTGATAGACATAGGAAAGCAATCGCCCTCTGCGGATACGTAGGGGGCGATTAGTTTTACATGGCTAGTACTTGGCTTAAAATAACTTGCATCAAAGTTAGCCAAATGCTAGCCTTATTCATGAAAGCGATCGCCATTCTCGTACAGTGGCGATCATGCTTGGCAATATAACTGGCGTGCTTCAAAGGAGGGGATTAATTGGAGCCAACGGTGGAACAACTAAAAGCGTTATATCGAAGATGCGTAGCAGCGAGTAACTTGATGTTACCAATCAACCTAGTTAGGTTTGATAGTCGCACAAATCGAATAGTCATGCTGGTGGGAGACACAATACAGATAGAGATATTCGAGAACGGGAGGGTATTGATTGAATGACTACACCAAACTATGAAGCAATGACTGAGCAGGAATTGCGGGATTATGTCAGACGCAATCCCCAAGATGAAGATGCATTTCAACACTACCTAAGCATAATTCGCTCTCGTCCTGGCGTGCTTTGCACAACAGACGAAGAAGCAGATGCGGAAATACAAAAGCGGATAAATCAGCAAGCACAGTAGTCAAGGTTTAAAAATCACACACAAAAGTGAAAACATTTGCTATGACAGCTCATCAACCATGAGTGTCATCGTATGTTCGGACTGTTTTTATTGCTAAATTTTGCTTCGATTATTGCCTTTGTGACTGGACTAATTAATCCTAAACTGGTACTTCGCGGCGACAAACGCACTCGGCGTAAAAGCTCTGAAATTTATCTTTCAGTGTTTGTGCTTTCGTTTATTGGAATGGGTGTTTTTGTTCCCAAGCCTGAGCCAGCAGTGGTAATCGCACCAGCGAAAAAGCTGAAAACTAAAATAGCGATGGCTTCGCCAACCCCTTCGAGGAACACTTCTGCACAGGAAATAAAACCGCTACCTACACCCACGCCAACAGCAACACCTACTGAGCCAGTTGAAATTGAACCGCCGCATGAAGAGTCAAATACAACAACTCACTCAGATGGCTCTTACACCAAAGAAACAGTTGAAACTCGCACATTTCAAAACAGCGATCGCTCAACCTACCTACTCATTAAAAAGACCGAGAAAAATGTCGAGCGAGGCAAAATCACAACTATTATCAGGACTCAAATTCAAAAAGAAAATTCAGACCCCAGGACAACGGAGGTGGTAGTCACGACCCAAACAGACCAGGGAACACAAATCGAAACCGAAAAAATAGCTGAAAACGGAGTCATCGACAAACAGCAAACCAGCAATGACAACATCCCTCAAGAAGTATGGGACAGCTTTAAAATCGCTGAACAAACACCGCAAGAATCGCAGTCGGAGGATGTCGAGCAATCCGCCACAAATATTCCAGCAGGCGCAACGTGCGGAAATTTCACCACTCAGGGGGAAGCCCAAGCAGCCCTCCCCTCTAATCCACAACTTGACCAGGACGGCGATGGCACAGCCTGTGATTCTCTCCCGAATGGAACTGGTGGCTCGCACATCAATTATGGAAATAGCGACTCATATCACCATGCTAGACGGCGACGCAGAAGAAGGTAGCAAATCAAAACCCAAGAGTGTTGTTTTCGAGGCTCCACTCTTGGGCTGTTCATAAACCTTAAAGTTCATGATTAATCAAACAATAGCAAATCCCCTGACTTCTTACAGGGGGTCAATTCCGTTTGTCAACACAAACGCCTACACCAGACTATGAGCAAACTGAATGTTATTGACCATGAAGGACAGCTAGTTGTTGACTCTCGGCTTATAGCTGAAGAGTTAGGAATAGACTCCGAGTTGCTAGATGAATTGTCCCATCTGCTGTGGGATAGGTCGGTAGAATATTTGTCTGCTTTTGACTTGCTTGCTATCTGGCTCATAGCTTCTTATGACGATATTAAGCTCCCTAACGTAGTAGAAACCGTAGACAAGTTTTATTTCTGTTTAGACGAACAGTCTCGCACAAGCCTGCATTGGCTCAAACACGCTGTCATTTCAGAGATAGCTTGGTGCATAAAATGCCGTTCTAGTGAGCAGGGAAGGGTTCACGCTTGGTTCTCAAAAAATTTTAAATTATTCATTCCTAATGGTGAGTTAGTAAAGTTTGTTTCCAAAAACAAGAAACGTCCTGATTTCCTCATCAAAATTGACGGCATCGTTTATCCGGTCGAATGCAAGCTGACTTTTAACAAGCCTGCGTTAATTCAACTGCAAGGTTACATAAAAACGTGGGATGTTTCGCAAGGTTTTGCTGTGGCTCCTAAAACCACATGCGATTTGCCAACAAATATCAGCTTTATTCAATGTCCTTAAACAATAAATTACCGACTCCACATTTGCGTAGAGTCGTTTCTACATGAGAATTTCATCTGGAGAACAAGTATGTCCGAGATCGCATTGACCAATGACGAAGCAAATCCATTTGACCAAATTAAGCAAGTTGATGCGGATGGAGTTGAGTATTGGTTAGCAACCGAATTGTTAACCCTTCTGGGATACAAGACTTGGAAAAGAATCAAAGACGTAGTTGAAAGAGCAAAAATCAGCATCAATAATTCTGGGTTAGATGAATCCTGCCATCTGGACAACGTTGTCCAAATGGCGCAAATTGGGGACTCTCAGGCATTTAGAGAAACGCTGAAAGATTTTAAGCTTTCTCGTCACGCTTGTTATTTGGTGGCAATTAACGGCGATCCTCGCAAAAGCGAAATAGCAGCTGCACAAAACTATTTCGCTGTGAAAACCCGTGAGGCAGAATTAGCCCCGCAATCTAATGAGTTATTGTCACAGCTGCTGCAAAAATTTGAACAGCAAAATCAAGTGATTGAAGAACAAGGTAGAGCGATCGCACTCCTCCAATCCCAAGTACAAAACTTGTTACCATTGCCTGCTGACTTTATCCCGCCGGGGTGGGATGCCGAAGTTTGGGATTCTTTACCACCGCAAGACAAACGCCACTTCAAATATTTGTACCGCCGTCGTGGTTTTCGTCCTGGCAGTCAAGCTGAGGTAAAAGCTTTGCCTGCTGTAAACAGGGAACTGGAACGAGCCGAGATTGAACGGCTGATTAATGATGTACCAAAGTCAGAGAAAGAGCTCTTTGAAACAGCTAAACGAGTGTCACTACAAAGATTTTGGGCTATGGAGGGCAAATCATGACGATAACAGCAGCGCCAAAATCATTACAGCCTCATAAGCCAGAATCACCTTATAAGAGGCTTCATGTGATTATTCCAATAGAAGATATGCTTTGGTCTCAAGCGCAAAAACCCTCGGTTGCTCAGTTGTGGCAAGAGTGTTGGACATCTGACCCTTACGGTTCGCGGTGGATGCCACTAAATACAACCTTGGGTTACAGCACTTTCATCTGTGCCAAAAAAGTTTTATCTGAAACTGGCCTGTTTATTTTCAAGCCTGACAAATCGATACAGGATGGACGGGAAACTGTTGGTTGGATGGTTCGTAACTTGCACGGCAGCAGAATGAAAGATTTTTGGGAGGAAGCAGATTCTGAAAAACAAGAACCAAATTCTACAAAACAGGAATCAAATTCTCTTAATTCAGAGATAGATGCTGACTCTCTCCAAATGCGTGCTTCAAATCAAGCATCTATCTCAAGTCAAACCCAGTCACAGCAAGATTTTCAGGAACCCTCACGAACTCCTCAAGAACACATCACAAACTCTTCAAAAGAGTTTGTGATGTGTGACTCTGACACCCTTTCCACGAATTCAGGTGTGGATGAAACGGCGATCGCACTCTTGGGGAGTGCGTCGCCTTCACCTGTCGAGATCGTGTCAGAGTCGGAAGAGTCACCACAGGTGACGGACTGCACGACGCTGACGCTAGTGGATGAACAAGGGGGTCAATCTGCTCCGTTGTTAACAGAAAATAAAGATTGTGGTGTAGAGCCGACAATCGCTCCCGAAGGCGAATGTTCCGCCCCGCAAGTCGAAGTAATTACGAGTTTAGATAAATGGAGCCAAGAAGCAATAGTTCAGCGTAGAGAATTGCGAAAAGATCGGGAAAACAAGCTAAAACTGGCTAGTATGACGGGCGACAATCCTGGGTTTGATTACCTGAAAGAATGCTGGGAGGATGTTGGGCTGTGGCTGAAAATTAAGCAGCTGATTGCCCAGTATCCAGAATGGCGGATTGCTTATGTTAATGGGAGGTTGGCTAGGGAAACCTAAGCCCATGCCAGAAACCATTGACCCTTTTAAACTGCCGTTTGACGAGGCGATCGCTTACTACCGGGCTAAATTGCCACTTCCCAGCACAAGTTGGGACACCTTTGCTGATGCAGCTAGCGATTACGCATTCACTTTGGCGAATGTCACTTCCGCCGAATTGCTCAACGACGTTTACAGTTTGGTGCTGAGTGGATTAGAAAATGGCAACAGCTACGGTGAGTTTAAAAAGGGATTTGACCAGGCGATAGATAAAGCAGGATGGAATCCGGCGAATCGCGGCTGGCGAACCAATTTAATTTTTAACCAGAGCCTACGCAATGCCTATCAAGCTGGACGCTACAAGCAGATGTCTGACCCAGAGGTATTGAAGCTTAGACCCTGGTGGCAATATGTGCATAGAGACAGCCGCGTGCCTCGTCCCTACCACCTCGCGCTTGATGGTAAAATTTACCCCGCCGATGACCCTTTCTGGCAAACGTGTTTTCCGCCAAATGGCTTTGGTTGTAGGTGTGGCGTGGTTTCTGTATCTCGCCGTGACCTTGACCGAGAAGGACTAACTGTGGATGAACCGCCACAAGAGACGGTGACTGTGGTGGATAAAGTGAGTGGCGACAAGAAAAAAGTCCCTGCGATCGGTGGCAAACCCATTGGCGAACCAGGATTCTCGACCATCCCTGGTGGTAGCAGCCCATCCCAGAAACAAGCGATACTAGAGCAGGCAAAGCAGAAGTTGTCGCCAAAGTTACAGGAACAGGTGAAAAGGGCTTTGAAAAAATGACATCTATCAGGCAACGCAGGCGAAACCGCCACAAGCTAAAAGCTGCACGAAGAGAAGCTAAAAAACCGCTTGTACTCACTTTTAGCATTGACTTGACTTCGGTAAATGAGGTTTTTGTTCAAGCAAAGAACACAATGGCAAAGCTATCTGAAACAATGGCACAACCAGAGTTTCAAGAAAGTGTGAACAGAGCATGGCAGGAACTTGCGCGTCTTGTTCCACTCAGAATCAGCGAGCTTGTTGATACTGGAACGCTTGCGGACAGTTTTAATTTTGAGTCAGCAAGAGAAAAGCTTGTTGCCGATAGGGAGGCTGAATTGCTTCATCAGTACGAACTAACTTATCATCGGTATCAAGTAGGTCTGTTGCGGGAAGATGAAGATGTCGAGGATGATTGCTTGGGTGATGCTTCTTGCAAGTTCAATGCGCGATCGCCCCATGTGCAGTGCGCTGTAAACCCTAATGGTGGCTGTACAATTTGTCAATATTTTGAGGCAGATTCACCGTCTGTAATTCAACCCCGCTTCTAAGCAGATAGGAAACAAGCCTCTAGCTTCTTCCTCTGAAATCTTATCTCCACGTGCAATCAGCATAGCCCTTGTAAACAGCCCAGTCATAGTTATTGCCAATGTGAGCAACATAGCCAAGCTCGCCCTCAAAGCGATACAGCTTGGACAAAGGTTGCAAGTCATCGAGATTGGCGTTGTTCCATTGAATGTAGTTACCAGTTTTCGCCTCGCTCATGGGAATTCTCGCGGTATAGCTATGTGACCATTATGGCTGACATAATTATTACCCTAGATGACCTCGCCGCCCGTCGCAACTTAGAAGAAATAGAACACCGCCTGCATAATCTCCGCCCAGCTTTCGCTTCAATGGGCGAATACATGGTGCGGCGAACTGAGCAAAATTTCAAAGGGGAAAACGACCCTGATGGGGTAGCGTGGGCCCCACTGTCGGCTGCATACAGGAAACGCAAGCGGGGAACCAAAATATTAACTGAATCTGGAAGGCTTAGAGCATCCATCACCTACCGTGCTGATGGTACTCAGGTGATTATCGGAACCAATACGCGCTATGCTCGCGCTCACCAGTACGGATACCCTAAACGCAATTTGCCTTCCCGCCCGTTTATTGGGGCATCGGCAGAAGATGAGCGGGAGTTAGGAGAGATTTTGCTTAGTTACATCAAGTCTGGCATCTGATTCTATCTGGCGGATTCCGCCAGATAGAACTTAGGGGAACTCTACAAGTGCATTATGTATTTCCTAGTAGTTTGGGAGGATGCCCCTCCCTTTCTCCCCAAGTTCCCCCATGCCCCAAGAAATCGAAATCTTTGCAGCTGGCACTCACCCCAGTTCCAATGGTGTAACCGTCACCCTTAATGAAAGCGACCTCGACGCGATCGCCAATTCCTATAACCCCAATTTATTCGATGCTCCCGCAGTCGTCGGACACCCCCGCGACAATTCGCCGGCTTATGCCTGGGTGGAAGGAGTGCGGCGGGTAGGCGATAAGCTCATGGCCAGCCTCAAGGACTGGGATGCAGACTTCCAGGAAGCTGTTAAAAACAAGCGTTACAAAAAAATTTCCGCTAGCTTTTACAGTCCCGATTCCCCCTCCAACCCCAAGCCAGGAAGCTATTACCTGCGTCACGTAGGTTTTTTGGGAGGAATGGCACCAGCTGTCAAAGGGCTAAAATCCGTTGCTTTTGCTGAAGTTGAAGAGGGAGTGGTGGATTTCTGTTGCAATGGAGCGTACATGCCATACACGGATATCTTTCGCAATCTCCGGGAGTGGCTGATTGAGGAGCACGGGATTGAGTTAGGCGATCGCGTTGTCCCTGGATACTTGCTCACACTGCCCGACGACAACCGCCTTAACTATCTAGAAAACCGAGTTGGCGAATTAGAAAACTTTATTAGTAAAACGTTTTCACCTGACATGGAATCGCGCCTAGAGGAGGTTGGGGAAAGAGTTTTAGAGCTTTTAAATAAGTACGAATATACGGAGGAACCAGTGCCATCACAAGAAACTAGCGAAAAACGCGGTCTTGGGGTCTCCCCAAGTGGAGCGATTTTTCAAGACATTGAGTTATCAGAACAAGTACAGCAGCTGCAAGCCGAACTAAACCAAGCCAAATTGGAGAAGAAAAGGGAAGCGATCGCTAGCTTCGTTGAATCCCTCAAGGGCAAAATACGCCCCAATCAAAAAGCACAGTTGGTTGAATTCATGATGAATTTGCCAGAAGAACTGGAGTTTGCGGAAGGTAAACCTCAGACTCACACCAATTGGCTGCAAGGATTCCTCAAAAATTTGCCCGATTTAGTGAATCTCTCCGAAGTGGTACGCGATGAAGATACTGAGGAGTTTTCTGAAGAAGAAAAGCAATCCCGTAGCGCTTATGCTGGCGCAGCTAAAGCTTATGAAAATGCTTGGAAATAACCATACTTCGACTACGCTCAGTAACCAACTATGCCAATTACTAATTATTCAGATTTACTCGATGGGACTTCTCTCTACGAAGGACAAATCGCCAACTTAGAACTCGCCATTATCCGTACAGGCGTAAACGCAGACTCTACCAATGGCATCCTCACTTTTGGACGAGCCTTGGTTAAGGGGACTGGCGACAAAGATTTGATTCTCCCCGTGGACGCTAATAGTGTGCTGACAGGAATCGCTGTTGCCATAGACACTTTTGAAAAGCGATCGGGATTCAGCATCAACGGTGACGGTGATTTGGGATATCCCCTCAATTGGACTGTTTCTTACTTGGTGCGGGGCATCATTGGCGTAAAAATCCAGCAAAACGTTACCCCCGCCAGCCCGGTTTTCTGGATTCATACACCCCAAACCGGGCAGCGCAAAGGGCAATTTAGAGCTGATGCTGATACTAACCGTGCCGTGCAGATAACCAATGCCCGATTTATGAAATCTGGCTCTGCTGGCTCCGTTGTTCCTCTGTCCATTAATTTGGCGTAGCTATTCTTATCCCCATTCCCCATTACCTAATTTATGACCACAGGCGGAAATTTACTGTACCGGGCACTAGAGCAAAATATGCCCGGAGTGCTTTCAAGAAGATATCGGGACTTGCCGTTTGAAAACGGCACAATTATTCCTACACAAGCAGACCTGAAGCCGGGCGCTGCTGAAGTGGTACGCGATACTGTTGATGAAGTAGGCGACGCGGATATCATCGCTGATGGTGCATTTGACATCCCAATTGTGGATGTGTCAGCTGGCGAAGACCGCTACAAAATCTTCATGATTGGCTCTGCTTTTTCCTACACTTTCCAGCAGGAACGTGCTTACAACTTTGCAGGCGCAAAGGCAGGGATTAACAATCGCAAGCAAATGCTGGCGAAACGCTCCATAGCTGAACGCCAAAACCGCATCGCCGCCTATGGCGACACGCGGCTTAGTGTAACAGGTGCTTTGAATAACGCTGGCGTGACGCTCAATAACTCTAGCTTTGACCCAAACACGGCATCTCCTGACGAACTAGCTGAGTTCTTTGTGGATGAACTTAGGGCAGCACACACAGGCTCAAATAACGTTGAGATGCCGATGGATGTGCTTGTCTCGACGGGATTCTATTTCAAATTAGTCAAAACCAGAATGCCCGATTCTTCGGTTAGCGTCCTGACATATATCAAACAGGCACTTTCCGAGGAAGATGTGAACTTCAATATCAAGAAGTGCCAAGAGTGCGATTCCGATTCGATGGAGCGATATGGCGCACAAGCAGGCGGGACAAATAAAGATCTCGTGACGCTCTACACCAAAGACCCGGAAGTGGTTGAACGTCACATCGAAATGGTTCAACTCATGCCGATGGAATGGGTAACAGTGCGTGATGGTCGCAAAGTTTACCCAATGTTTAGTTCAACCACGCAGACAATGATCAATTTTCCTGGTGCTTTTAGATACATCAAAGTTCCCAAGGTAAGCTAATGCCGAAAATCATTCTTAGACCCGACAAGTGCTTTCCTCCGCGCAATAGCGCCATCTGCTTTGATACTCTTACCCTCAGACCCGGCAGCAATTTGGATATCTCGGATGAGGCAGTAGAGAAGCTGCGATCGCATCCCGACTTTGCCCAATACGAGCGCTGGGGCGCAATTGAGATCATCTCTCCCAAAGCTGAGATTAACCCAAGCTTAAAACAGCCCTCGGAACTAGGCAACATGAACGTTGATGAAGCTGAGACGCTGATTGAAGAGTGCCATGACTTAGTAAAGCTTTCCGCGTGGCTCACTAATGAAAGTCGCGTCACCATTCGCCGTGCTATTAACCGCCGCATCACAGCAATTAAAGGAGGGAAGGAATAGTGGGAGTTAAACAAAAAATCGCTGTTGAGTTGACTAGCGCCAATATCAACCTCACGCACAATATCGCTATTCGCTGCCCGATTAACTCACTGTGCATCGATCAGGCGTTTTGGACAGCTGACGGCAGTTATCTTGTGACCGGGATTTCCTATGTACACTCGACTGCGGGCAGTGATGCGAGCGCAGTGAATTTGCAAATTAGCAAAGATACAGGTACTGCTGCCCCTGGTGCTGGAACCGATTTACTTACCAATAACACCAATGCTGGCTTTGACTGCAAAGGCACAGCTAATACAGTGCAAGCTGGAGTGCTGGTTGCTGCTGAGGCTACACGTACTCTAGTTAGTGGCGATCGCTTGTCGCTTGACTTTGCGGGTACGGTTACGGCCTTAGCTGGGGTAGTGGTTACGGTGTCCTTGAGGCGGGTGTAATGAACCTGAACCCATTTGTTTTCCTGACACTTTGGGATGCAACTCCTAGCGGCAGAATTGAAATGCTCATCCAAAACCCTGATGCAGCGGCTCAATTTCAAGCAGGCAAAGAACACTACGTTGACTTCACCGAGGCGTAAAAATGCCCTACGCTACCGCCGCCGACATGATTGCTGCTTTCAGTGAGCAGGAAATCTTAGAACTCAGCAACATCGATTATCCTGACAACACCACCATCAACGAAGATGTGGTGAATCGGGCAATTGAGGATGCCCAAGCTCAACTCGATTCTTATTTGGCGGTGCGATACAAAGTGCCTTTGGTAGTCGTACCAACCGTGCTTCGCAATTACACTTGCGATGTGGCACGGTACATCCTGGATAAAGATAAGCCAAGAGAAGAAGTTTCTAGGCGGCGGGATTTAGTTTTTTACTACCTCAAAGACCTAGCAGCCAACAAAGCATCGCTACCAGGTATCGTTGATGGCACCGACGGCACTACATCTGATGCTGGAAATGGCGATGTGGTGCTATTTAAAAGCCCTGGCAGAACTTGGACAGCTAGCACTCTAAAGGATTATTGGTAAATGCTTGCAGAAGCTGAAGCCGCTATAGTCAAACGAGTCGAGGCGATTCTTGCACCTTTCGAGGTGACGATCGCTCCCTTCCCTGGCGACAGCGACCAACAGCCCAAACCGGGACGCAAAGGCATGATCTTGATTGGCTATAAGCGATCGCGCCATCGCGTGACTTCAATTCAGCCGATGACGGTGGAAATCATTGCCGAGTTTGAACTTTCACTGCAACTAAAGGATTTACGCACCCATAGAGGCGCTTACCCATTACTGGATGCCGTGCGTTACGCCATTACTGGATTAATTCCCCTCAAGGGGCCGCTTTCCAAGTGCTACCCGGTGCAAGAAGGGTTTATCAAAGCTGAGGACGGCATTTGGTATTACGCCTTGGTGGTAGCAGTAGCAATGATGCAAATCGAGGGACAACAGCCTTATACTGCTGCTGATATCGATTACCTAACGCGCGATCCGGCTTTGGGAGTGCGACCTTATGAAGCTAAACAAATTCAAGTTGCTGTGAGGCGATCGCGTGTCGATGACTTGCCCGATAACGTAGTGGATCGCACTTTTGTGGTGATAGAGTCCGTGCCGACAGGCTGGATGGACTTTTCGAGTTCGGATGGCGGTCAATATATCGAAATATTATGACTACTCTTAAGATTAAAGACGCGGATGGAGCTACTAAGCACGTTGCAACCACAGGCATGGGAACGGCCGATGACCCGCTAAAAACGCAACAAAGCATTACTGGGGCGGTAGCAATTAACCAGCCTTTACCTGCTGGCGAAAACAACATAGGCAAAGTGGAAGTTACTGCGATGCCGCCCTTGAGTGTGGGCGAGGTGGCTGTATCTAACTTCCCTACTAGCTTTCAAGTTACTAACTTCCCAGCGACACAAACAATCACGGGTAGCGTCGCTGTTTCTAATTTTCCTTCTAGCTTTCAAATTAGTAACTTTCCTGAGAGTTTTGAAATCAGCAACTTCCCAGCCACACAGACAATCGCGGGCAATGTCGGTGTTTCCAACTTTCCTGCAAGTTTCCAAGTTAGCAACTTCCCAGCCACTCAAACAGTCGCAGGTAGCGTCAGCGTTTCCAACTTCCCGAATACTCTCGCAACTGAAACTACTCTTGGCACGCGCCTTTCAGAAGGCACAAATGTCACGGGCGTTTCTTTGCCATCTGGCGGCAGTGGCGCTTTTGGTTGGCTCAGTGCGATTTGGAAAATAATTAGCGATCGCTTGCCTACGGCGTTAGTTGGCGGTCGGCTAGATATAAATGTCGGTGCTGGTTCAGTTAATGTGGGTAATTTTCCAGCTACTCAAACCATTTCTGGCTCGGTTAGTATCTCCAACTTCCCAGCTACTCAAGCAGTTTCAGGCACGATTACAGCCAATTTAGGAACTACAGGTACTGATATCACCGGGGTTACTATGCCCAGTGGTGGCGCTGGGATACAAGGCTGGTTATCGGCAATCTGGAAATTAATTGGCGATCGCCTACCTTCAGCACTTGCAAGCGATAGGCTCAAGGTTGATATCCCTGCTCTGCCTACTGGTAGCAACGCCATCGGAAACGTAGGTGTTAGCTCTTTGCCTGTGGCCTTTAATACTGGAACGGCAAGCTCGACTACTCAAAGAGTAGTAATCGCCAGCGACGACGCCCTAATAAATCAACTAAAAGCCAATACAAGCTACACAACAACAGCTACCCCGGTAGCCACCGATGGCACGAGCGGGGACAAAACAATTCTCACTCCCACTAGTGGCAAGGCTTTAAGAATTAGCAGTCTTTGCTTGGTGATGTCTAGCGCTACAGCCATCACTTTGAAAAAGGGTTCTACAGCAATTAGCGGAGCAATGACCATTTCTGAATTGGTTACGGATTTTCCCCAGCCAATAGCACTAGCCATTGACCAGACTTTTGCCATCAATATTGGCTCGGCTATTGCCGTTAACGGGTTCGTAACTTGGTGGGAGGCTTAATAGATGGGATACGTCAAAGGAACAGCTAGCGCTTCTACGTCTGGATATCAAGCTTTTACCACTTCGGGAACCTGGACTAAACCCAACAACATCACTTGGGTAGAGGTAGAAGTTTATGGCCCGGGCGGATCTGGTCGTGGTGGTTCCACTACTTCAGGAGGCAGAGGAGGAAGCGGTGGTGGCTATGTGCGTAAAAGATTCTCTGCAAGTGCCCTGCCTTCTTCTGTAACTGTGACTGTGGGTGCTGGTGGGACTGGTGGCGCTCCTGGCGCTCAAGGTACGCAAGCAGGAAACTCTTCTTTTGGAAGTTTCTTGACAGCGTATGGCGGTGGTTCGCCATCTTCTGCAACAACTGGCACTGCTGGCGCTTCGAGTATGCAAGCTGCTACGGGATCGACAACAGCACTAGACCCAGACGGTGTAGCGGGCGCTAGTGGCGGAAATACTGCTTTGTTTGCCGGCGCTGCATCCAACAGTACAGCTGGCGGTGCTGGCAGAGGAAGCGTTTACGGCGGCCCTAGCGGTGGGAGCGGCGCTAGCAGTACTGGTACCGGTGGTGGCGATGGTGGTGCCTCTGGCGTGAATTCTGGAGGCGGCGGTACTGGTGGCGCTACTGGAACTCCAGGAGCAAACGGAAGCAATGGCGCTGACTCTACAACTGGTGCTGGCAGTGGCGGCGGCGGTGGTGGTGGCTCAACTACTACAGGCGGCAATGGCGGCAACGGTGGCGCTCCGGGTGGAGGTGGAGGTGGGGGCGGCCCTGGCACCGTCTCAGGCGGAAGCGGTGGCAACGGCGTTCGTGGCGAAATTAGGGTTTTTTGGGGGTAATATGCGGTATGCAGCTGTTGAAAATGGGGTAGTTGTCAACGTAATTCTTTTGGAAGATCCAGAGAATTACCCAACCGATTCACTCTTGATCGCAAGCGAGACGGCAGGAATGGGCGATATCTGGAATGGCACAAGTTTTATGCGTCCTCCTGCTGCAAAACCAGATCCAGATTGGGGAGCATTCAATAGAGCAATACTTCCAAATGCAGCGTACAATCGGATGACCGAATCATCCACGAATCGGGGCGCTGTACGCAGATTGGAGAGTATAGCCATTTCTGCTGGGGTTAGCGGTTCGCAGTATGAAAATTACGACATCATTGCAATGCTTTGGAACGCGATGATTGAGGGAGTGCCTATTTTGAATAAGCCCACCAGCCAAGAAATTGCAGAATGGAGAGCGATCGCATCTTCTGCATTCATGCCCTTCAGCTTCGATGCAAACGGCAAGATGGTCGCATAGGGAACCCTAGCGGCAGCTATCGATAACTGCTCATGCCTCAAACGCTTAACATAAATCAACTAACAGCGCCCGGCGTGTATGTCTACGAGGACACGGCAGGGCTGATCCCTGCTGATATCGCCTCATTCAACCGCGCCTACCTCATCGGCACTGGCACAACCGGAGCCTACAACATACCAACGCAAATCACCAGTGCTGATGATTTTGTAACCAAGTTCGGGACAACCCCTAGCCTAAACTCGGTAAAGCTATTTTTTAACAATATCTCTAACGGTATTCTCTTCTTTGTCCGCGCTTCTTCTAGGCAAATCGCAACAGTAACGGTAGGCACGCCAACAGAAGGGAATTACTCTTTAACAGTCAGCGGCACTGCTATTACCTACGCAGCAGATTCAACGCCCACAGCCCAAGAGATTGTAGATGGGTTGATTGGAGCAATTAATGCTAACGGAACAGTTGCAGCCATCGTCACGGCATCCGACGATGGCACGGGAAACAGCACCTTCGTTATCACCGCCGACGCTGTAGGCGCAACTTTTACGGTCACTTCCCCCACGGCACCAGTCGGCTCCACTCTCAGCGTTACGGCCAACACCTATCCTGGACTGGCAGACGATTACGTTTACGCCATTCAAAATTCCTTTGACCCTGACCTGCATGAGCAAGGTATCCTGATTTGCCCAGAGGCTTTTTCGGGATTAACTTCTCAAAGCGATCGCACTTCCGTTGCTACCGCGATGGAAAATCTCTGTGCCACAGAAGGCTTTGACTGGATGGCGTTCGTCGATTCTGGCCCATCTGGAACTATTAATACCCCAGCACTGGCACAAACAGAATCCGCCAATTACACCACAGCACGCGGACACTTGGCTTATTTCTTCCCCTACGTTAAAGACCTTAGTGACAACATTGTTCCGTCATCTGCGGGGGTATCTGCGATCGCACTTCGCAGATACCGTGCTGAGGGATTTCAGCAGCCGCCGGCCGGGACAAAATACCCAATGCGCGGGGTGAAGGATGTGGCAGTTGTGGTTAAAAAGGCAGAGCAAGCGGTAGTTAACCCCAATGGCGTAAATTGCATCCGCAACCTGCCAGGGCAAGGCGTTGTAGTGTACGGCTCAAGGACTCGTTCTACAAGTCCTTATTACAAATTTGTCAACACAAGAATTATTCTCTCTGTCTTTAACCGCACCTTATTCACTGCTTTTGAAACAGGCGGTGTGATTTTCAGTGCTGTTGATGGTCAAGGTGTGCTATTTACGCGAATTCGAGAAACGGCAGAAGCAATTTGCTACAGGTTTTGGGCTGGCGGGGCGTTTTTTGGCGCACAACCTAAAGATGCATTTTTGGTGAAGTGCGATCGCACAAACAATAATGCGCTGGATCTGGAATCTGGTGTTGTGCGGTGCGACATTTACGTTGCTCCAGTACCTACTTTAGAGAGACTTTTGATAACTACTTATCGCGTGGCAATTGACCAAGTTCAACAAGCAGCAGGAGCAGCATAATGGGGATAACAATAAACCCAATTACCCAGCAACAGTTCTTAGTGACCATCAAGGGCATTGATAGTTACTGGGAAAAATTCAGCGGCATTAAAGATAAAGCCGATACCACTGATTACTCAGATGGCTTGAGCAACCGCAAATTTAAGTTAGTGGGCCCGCGAGAACTGGACGAATTCGATTTAGAAAAAGCTTTTGACCCAATCGCTGACAAACCCATCATTGACTTTTGGCGCAATTATTGCGATGGCAACAAAGAAGTTATTACCGTCAGCATTACTCCAGTCACTTACTGCCCAGAAGTTGAGCCGATAGGCCCTAGCGTGATTATTTATGGCGTGCGTCCTACCCAACTTGAAGGCTTCGAGGTGGATAAGAAATCGAATGACATTTCGATGCTGAAACTCACATTTATTGGGGATGATTGGGAGTATGCCTAGTAGAATTCAACGGGTAAATGAAACCCTAGCCCAGAAACACGAGGAAGATTTGGTTGCACCTTCCCACATCTCCATCACCCTTTCTGATGGCACGATCGCCACATTTCGTCCTGTAGTTCTAGAAGATGTGCGGAGTCTTGCTAAAGCTGGCATCACAAACGAGATTGAAGCAGCTGGCAGACTGATAGCGAGAAATTGCGTCCGTTGGGGAGACAAGCCAGGAATCACGTTGCCGCAATTGCGATCGCGTGACATTGAAGATATCGAGCTAATTAGCGAAACACTCTCACCAAAAGAGATACCCGAATTCGTTGAATTGCCGGATAGGTCGAAATCCCTCACCCTCGATAGTGGAGTTGAGGTGATTTTTCGCCGCCCCAATTACGGCGATGCTGAGGCGATTAGCAAAAATAAAGATGGTGATTTGGAAACACAAGCTGCGATCGCGCTCCGTCTGTGCGTTAAGTGGGGCGATCGCGATGGTGTGGATGAAAAAACGCTCAATAAGCTGAACATGGGTGATTGGCAGGGGGTAGCAAAGCTCCTGCAATCCTTTCGCAGCAAGCCTAAAGCCGATTGATGAAGATAGCTTTTTAAGAATTGTCTACCACCTCAATGGTAAGTCCTTTAATGGATTGAAAGAGTACAAAGACATTCCCTTGGACACCTTGCAAAACATGGTAGCAATTCACATAGAGGCAGCAGAGATAGAAAAAAAGGCTTGGGAACGTGGCAAGTAATCTAGTAAATTTGATAGTCCAGGTTGCTGGAGCCGCCGCCGCTACTAGTGCCTTTGGCAGAATTGGCGCGGCGATGGGCGGATTAGGGCGCAGTGCGTCTGCGGCGTCTGGATCTACAGAGAGTTTAAGTAGTGCCATCTTTTCTGGGATCGTCAAAGCGAATTTGCTAGGGCAAGCTCTGAATGCTGTAGGCAATGCTGCTCAATTTATGGGGCAGAAGTTTGAGGAAGCCAAGAAAATCCAGCTAGATACGGTATCCGCAGCTGGTACTTTTGCGGCTCTGACTGGCGAATCTTACAAAGAGTCAGAGAAGTTCGTCACCAGTTTTGGTGCAGAACTATCCAAGATCGCAGGGGCTTTGCCTGGGGCAACGGCTGATTATCAAAAGGTTGCTAACTCCATCATGGATAACGTTATCCCGGCTTTCAAAGATGCAAACGGGGTATTGAACAAAGGCGAGTTCCAGAAAAACTTGACCGATATCACCAAGCAAATGACACTGCTTGGCATCTCGTCAGGAACTGATGCATCCGCCGTGGGGATGTTCACTGCAAGGTTACTTGATGGTAACGTTGCATCAGCCAAGCAACTGCTATTTGCCGATAACAACCCTGCTTTTATCAACCTCTTGGAGCAGGAGATGAAAAAGCGCGGCAAGGTTCTCAATGACATGAAGAGCATGTCTGCTAAGGAGCGGATTGATGTCGTTAAGGCGGTTTCAGGAAAGCTCATCACTAAAGATGTAATTGACGCTGCCAGCAACACGGTAGAAGGTTTGATGGCGGGGATTGAATCCAGCTTTTTTGACCCTACTTCTGGCGTATTTGGACTGCTGCGGGACTTGTCTGTTGCCGAAGGACAACAAAATGTGATGACGGCTTTTGCTGGCGGGATCAAAGCCGTGCAGTCCTTTTTTGAAGCTGGCGGCAACATCCTCAAAGCTCTTGGTGTGCCTAGTATTGACCCAATGCTTGTACTTTATAACGGCATCAATACTTTCACTGGTTGGGTAAAAAAAGCCGCAGATTTTGCAAACTCACTTGCTAAACTTGCCAAGGGTGGAGGTAGTGGAATAGGCGGAGTAAGCGCAATATTTGCCAAGATTTTCAATCCTGATTTTCTTCTTGGTGGCTTACAAAAGTTAATCAGTTCAATTCAAGGCTTTATCAAGCCAGATATTTTAGTTGGTGCCTTCCAAGGCTTCATGGGAGGGGCACAGAAACTATTCAATCCCACTGCAATATTAAACGGGTTCGAGAAATTTTTGGGTGGAGTCAATACTTGGATTGGGCAATTTTTCTCCTGGCTCGCGGACTCCTCAGGGAAGATTTTATCCGGCGGAGGAGGTGCTATTGGCTTTGGGGTGATGGGGGCAAAATTGGGAATATTTGGCGGACAATTAGCAGGCAAATTGATTCAATTTATCATCAATTTACCTTGGGGAGATATCCTCATCTCTATCGGCAATCTAGCTCTTGCGGCTATTCCGTTTATTGTGGGGTTGGTCGCTAGTTTTCGTGCCACCGTAATTGTAGAAATTGGCAAGGGATTGCTGAGTATTGGTGGCAAACTTTTAGAGGGATTGAAGATTCTTTGGGACGCAACCAGTTACACGGTCTCTGGGTGGTTAAATTCCTATATCAGTGGTTGGTCAGAAGTCGGAAGTTTCGCCGTTAGCTCAATTCAAAATTGGCTCAATTATTTTGTCAATAGCTGGGCAGAAGTGGGAAATTTTGCTGTTAGCTCGGTGCAGAATTTCTTCACTTCATTAGGAAGTGGAATTGCTGATATGTGGAACCAAACGCTATCAGCAACTACTGAAACTATTAATACATGGCTTTCTAGCTATCTAGGCGGCTGGGCAGAAGTGGGAAATTTTGCTGTTAGCTCGGTGCAGAATTTCTTTGCCTCCTTGGGACAAGCGATCGCTGATATGTGGAATCAGTTGCTATCAACAATTACTGGAGCTATTGGTAACGTTATCACTCAGGCTCAAAGTACAATAAGCGCTCCTGTCAGCGCCATTGGTAGCGTCGTTAGCAATCCCGTTGGAACTATTGGTGATGCAGTTGTTGGCGCCGGACAATCTGCTTTCAATCTAGGGCAAAATATTGCGTCTGGAACCGCTAATTTACTCGGTTTTTATAAAGGTCATATCCCCACAGCATCTGGCGGATTATTGGGAGCCTTCGCCAATGAATCACGTAATATGCCATCTGGGGCGAGTCCAGTTGTGGCAAATAGCTCAGAATTCATTCTTACTCCGGCACAGATGCAACGGATGATGCAGGGTAGTGCGGTGGTGGGGGCATCCACTAGAAATACTAGTTTCTCCCCGGTGATTAACGTTTATGGTGTGAACGATCCGGTGGCGATCGCGCGCCTTGCCTTGGAGCAACTTGAAATCATGTATACCCAACAACAGCAGGGGGTACTGGCATGAGGTACAACGATAAAGCATACAACCAACTCCCAGATGCCAGCAAAGAAGGCGCATCCATTGAGGCAGTGCTGCTGGAGTACGATATCTCCGGCAATGCTGCTAAACCGTTGTGGCTATTCCTTGTCAATCCCCAATCACTCAGGTTTAGCCGGGAAGCGAAATACACGGAGATTTCGCCATTAGCATCGCAGCGATCGGAAATTCAGTATTCGGCAACCACAGGGCAAACACTCTCCATCCCCGACCTGATACTGCAAACTTGGTACTGCGGCAAGTCGCTGCGGCCGCTGATTGAAGGGATAAACCTGCTGCTAGAAGCTAATATCAAAAATAAAAAATACGCTCCCCCTATCCTCAAATTCCAATGGGGGACAAGGGAATTTGGCCCGTGCGTGCTGACTAACATTCAATGGGAGGAATCAGCATGGCTTGGGGGTGAACCCGCTAGTGTGAAATTAGGACTAGAACTCAAAGAAGTTCCCAAAGCCATTAGTCGCGGCGAGATTGAGCAGCAAAAAACCAAGAATTTAGAAGCCGCCAAAACAACCCGTGAGAAGCAGGGGAAGCCCAGATTACCCCTGACCGACAGGCAACGCGCCGACGCTTCTGCTGCTGCCAAAAAGTATTTAGAAGTAAATTTAAGGCAGTGGTTGCCGGAGGTTCAGGCGTTAATTTTAAGTAATAGATATAAATTGATAACTGATGCTGATAGCGGCTTAGTAACCATGATTGGTGCTGGTGGTAAAAAAATCGGCACTGTTTTAGCCTGGACTCAATTTGAGGATGAAAGCTGGGGAAAAGCTTATAGCGGTGGAACCACAGTCCCAACGCTTCCGGGCGCAAAGCTTGTCTACTACAAAAACAGTTAGAGGCTTATCTGGCGGTTTCCGCCAGATAGAAAACTTTACATTTGTGTTTACTTACTCCTAGCTGCCTCACTTCCCGCTTTCTCCAAGTACGGAACTACTTCTTTGTACTTGGTTTGTCTATCCGCCCACTCTGCCAATGCATCAGAGCAAGTTAGAAAACGAATATCCCTGTTGCTCCAAAATCTCAACGAACTCACCCATGAACTGAGCAAGTGCAATAGCTCTTGCTTCATCCAAGGCATTGGCAATGAACTTTTTAGTTTCCTTGTCCATTACCTTGCTCCGCCAACTGCTGTCTTAGATGGTCAATACGTCCAGAATAGAATTGGATTTCAGTTTGTACTTTCTCCTCTAACTCTTGGGTTGTTATAGCAATCCTAAATCATTTGTGAAAATCAATCATACATAAATATTTTCGGAAAATTGAAAATTTCATGCTCAACAGCGAGTTCAAATAAACGCTTGACAATGGTAAAGGATTTACATAAATGATA
>JAESFX010000201.1_pt1 | contig 50028 bp, 51 predicted proteins | sample 9269501 | NCBI WGS metagenome assembly JAESFX01 (sample SAMN14515570, study PRJNA621655) | algae metagenome | isolation source: Desmonostoc geniculatum HA4340-LM1 and co-occurring heterotrophs from cave... | place: USA: Maniniholo cave, Kauai, Hawaii | collected 2009-07-28
GGGTGAGCATCTCTTGCCAAATGTTTCAAGATTTGTAATTCTACATCCATTGCCCTACTTACCTTTCAGGGTTTTATTTTTTTATTCTTTTATTCAGAATACCCGGAAAGTGACAGAAGAGGGATAGCGTTTCCCAACCTAGTACATCTGTAGGGGCACGGCAGTGCCCATTGGTGTCAACTTAAGCTCAAATCCTTGTCCCACATACGCTTTACCCCACCCCCAACCCCTCCCCTTACTAAGGGGAGGGGCGGTTTTGGCTTTAGACAAAACCGGGGTGGGGTGACGCGGTGAGTAACGCTAAGTGAATGAACTCAATATCAAGTCTTGATAAGGGTTTCACGTTAAGTTGACACCTATGGGCAGTGCCGTGCCCCTACACTTGGTGATATAATGTTATACTGCATCTGAATGGGAACGGCTATATCATCGCCAGTTTTACGAATATCAAAAAAATAGAGCAGTTGCACTGTAATACAACTGCTCTAAAAAAGTGCTTGGATAAATACTTTCTACCTATCCACAGAACCCATAATCACGTCAATACTACCGAGAATGACCACGATATCTGCGACTTTCATCCCCCGGAGTAAATGCGGGAGAATTTGGAGGTTGTTGAAGTCAGCAGCGCGAATCTTCCAACGTGCAGGGAAGACGTTATCATCGCCTACGAGATAAATTCCCAGTTCACCTTTACCACTTTCGACACGGGCGTAGATTTCACCCTTGGGAATTTTGAAGGTGGGGGAAACTTTTTTACCAATGTACTGATAATCAAAAGCATCCCACTCAGATTTTTTACCTGCGGCTAAGCGCTTAGCTTCGAGATTTTCGTAAGGGCCGCCGGGAAGTCCTTTAATTGCTTGGCGAATAATCTTCACAGATTCGCGCATTTCCCGCATCCGCACCACGTAACGGGCAAAGCAATCACCGGCAGTTTCCCACTGCACGTCCCAATCGAAGTCATCGTAGCATTCGTAGTGGTCAACTTTCCGCAAATCCCATTTCACACCGGATGCGCGTAACATTGGGCCAGAAAGTCCCCAGTTAATTGCTTCTTCACGGGTGATAGTGCCGATACCTTCAACACGTCGCCGGAAGATGGGGTTATCTGTCACCAAGCGTTCGTATTCATCAATTTTGGGTATTAAGTAATCGCAGAATTCCAGACACTTATCTACCCAACCATAAGGCAAATCAACTGCTACACCACCGACGCGGAAGTAATTATTATTCACCATCCGGTAACCTGTGGCGGCTTCCCACAAATCATAAATCATCTCCCGTTCCCGGAATTGGTAAAAGAAGGGAGTTTGAGCGCCAACGTCAGCGAGGAAGGGGCCAAACCACAGCAAGTGATTAGCGATGCGGTTCAACTCCAGCATGATGACGCGAATGTAACTAGCGCGTTTGGGGACAGCTACACCTGCTAATTTTTCTGGGGCGTTGACGGTGACGGCTTCGTTGAACATTCCCGCAGCGTAGTCCCAGCGGCTAACGTAGGGGACGTACATGACGTTAGTCCGGTTCTCAGCAATTTTTTCCATTCCTCGGTGGAGGTAGCCAATAACTGGTTCACAGTCAACGACATCCTCGCCATCCAGAGTCATGATTAGCCGCAGAACCCCGTGCATTGAGGGGTGATGTGGCCCCATATTTAGCACCATCGGTTCAGTGCGGGTTTCTAGTCTGGTCATAGATTTAGTGTTCTCCCGTTGTGACAATTTTGAATTGAACCGCCAAGATGCCAACTAGACCCAATTTAATTATGTCTGTCAGGGATTGACGCGGGGATGGGGAGACGGGGGGACGCGGAGAATGAAAATTTTCCTATGTCCTGACATCATCCCCAACCTGTCAATTTCAATTTGACAGACTGTTAGAGGCAATACATTTAAAAGTATTGCCCATACAGGGGTATGTTTGAGAGGGGGGGACAGAAGAGGGATTTTACTTGATGTTTAATTTTGTTGCACTTCTTCAACTATTATATGGAAGCTGGATATCAAGGACTTGAGGCGCAGGAATTTTTTCATGTGCCAGTGTTGGGTCAGCAGGTAATTGAAAATCTGGCGGTGCGTCCTGGCGGACATTATTTAGATGTCACGGTAGGCGGTGGCGGTCACAGTCGCTTGATTTTAGAAGCCACATCAGATGTGCAATTAACAGCCATTGACCAAGATGAGGATGCTTTAGCTGCGGCACAGAAGAATTTAGCTGAATTTAGGGATAGCATACAATTTATACAAAGTAATTTTGCTACCTACGAATTTACCCCTAACACTTTCGATGGTATTGTAGCGGATTTGGGGGTGAGTTCTTACCATTTAGACCAGCCAGAGAGGGGTTTTAGCTTTCGCCATACAGGGAATTTGGATATGCGAATGGATCGCGGGCGATCGCTAACTGCTGCTGATGTGATTAATAATTGGGATGAAGCCGAATTAGCAAACATTTTCTTTCAGTACGGCGAAGAGAGATTATCCCGGCGCATTGCTAGACGCATCATCGAACGGCGTCCGTTTCACACGACTACAGAATTGGCTGAGGCGATCGCTGGTTGTGTTCCTCCGAAATACCGTTATGGTAGAATTCATCCCGCTACCCGTGTTTTTCAAGCTCTGCGAATTGTCGTCAACGATGAGCTAAAGTCCTTAGAAACTTTTTTGGATAAGGCACCAAACGCCCTTGTCCCTGGTGGCAGAATTGCGATTATCAGTTTTCACAGCCTGGAAGACCGTTTGGCGAAACATGGTTTGAGAAATTCACCTTTATTAAAGGTATTGACAAAAAAGCCAATTATTGCTATTGAAGAGGAAATTGCTAAGAATCCGCGATCGCGTTCTGCGAAGTTGAGGATAGCCGAGAGGAAAGAGGAGTAGTGTTATGGAAACTACGGCTAAGCACATACTAAACCGTATACTTTAGAAAAGTTAGAGTACTAGGACTAGCCCTTTCAAGGTGACTTGAAAAATCTCTTTTTTTTCTCTGTGCTTTCTGTGCCTCTGCGGTTTAAAAGTAATTTATCGGCGTTGCTGAATTTGATCATGAATTATGTTTGTATACATTTTGTCGTTTAATGCCAAATCCTTGTAGAGACGTAGCATTGCTACGTCTCTACATACCCGTAAATTGTAAATTCATATCTTGATTCAGCAACGCCTTTATCTAACCACTCCAGACGCAGAGAACTAAGAACATCAATCAAGATGCCAATTAAATTGACAAACTCAACTGCGAACCTTGCTGAGTTTTATTTACCTCAATCCTAGCTTGGAAAGCTTCTTTGAGGTGAGGCATGTGGGTGACAGTGAGAATGCAAGCGAAATCAGAAGCGATCGCATTAATCGCTGCAACTAAGCGATCGCATCCTTCAGCATCCTGTGTCCCAAAACCCTCATCCACAATCAACAATTGCAACGCCGCCCCCGCCCGTTGTGCTAATAATTTCGCCAAAGCCAAACGGATGGCAAAGTTAATTCTAAAAGCTTCTCCACCAGAATAAGTTTCATAAGCCCGCGTTCCTTTGGAATCGGCAATTAAAATATCCAGAGTGTCTATTAACTTGGCATTTTTCTTAGTTGATTTTCCATGACGCCCAGCTTTTTGAGTAATAAATTGTACATGAAATTGATTAGCACTCAACCGCGAAAGTAATTGATTTGTCTCAGCTTCCAGTTGCGGCAGGACATTTTCAATCATCAATGCTTGGATACCATTTTTACCAAAAGCTTGCGCTAATTCCTGATAAACACGCTGTTCCTGCTTGCAAGATTGTAGTTGTTTGTATTGTTGTTCATACTGAATTTGCAGCGTTTGGAGTTGATGCGCCAACTGTTCTAAACGTCCCAACTTGGCAATTTGCTCATCGAGTTGGCGTCTGCGTATTGCTAGCTGCTGCTCTAGGGCTTGAATTTGGGCAGATGGGTTGGCTGTTGCTTGGAGTTGCTCAATTATACTTTCGATTATGCTTTCGAGTTTTTGCCGCTCTGTTATTCTGGCGCCTCTGGAATCCTCTAATTCTTGTAATCTCGTCTGGAGTTGCGGATATTGCTGCTGGGCTGCTAAAAGTTGCTGATATCGCAAATGCCAAGATTGAGCTTTCTTAACAGCCATACGGAGGTTGTTGTGCAGCTCCAAACTGTAGCCAATTTCAAGAATGTGACGTTCCAGAGCCGCAATTTGCTTGGCACATTCAGAATTAGTTTGTTCTTGGTGGATTCTGGCTTGTAATTCGGCAATAGTAGCTAGCAGTTCTGGTTTTCGGGCTGCTAGTTGCGCTTGTCGCTTAGTAGCGTCTTTAATCTGGCTTTGTTTAATTTCTGCCCAGCGCCACCGCTCAACTTCGCTGCGAGCTAGGGCGTGGTCTTGTTCATTGTAATTAACGTGTTGTAGATATTGGTCTAACTTTCGGAGTTCGGCTTGTTGATTGGGAGCGTAATCACCAGCTTGTAGCGATCGCTCTAAATGTTGTTTTTCAGCGGCAATGTGTTCTAATTGATGTTGGACATCAGTTGTCGCTTCTAACTGTGCTGCCAATTGTCCCCGCTGTTCGCGTAAGCCATCATAAATCGCCAATTGTTGCGATATTTCTCGATATTCCTGCCTCAATACTTGAATTTCTCTATCTGAAACAGCCATTTGTTCCCGCACTACCCAAAACTGTCCTTGAGTATCATCCAACTCAGTTTGGGTTTTTTCCACCACACGGCTCCAATGATGTTCGTCTAAAGGACGTTCGCACAACGGACAAAGAGCATTGGGATTTTGGAGCATTTGCAGTTTTTGCTCTAATTCTCCCAGCAGTTTTTCATAATCCCGTTGGTGAGCTTGTAGACGTTCAATAAAGTGACGCCTTTCTTGCCCTTTTTCCTGGACTCGCTGCAAATAAACCCGCTTTTTCTCCAATTCCTCAATTTGGATTGCTACATCCATCACCGCTTGTTGCAATTGCGGTTGGCGTCGGTGCTGGCGTTGCAATTGGTTTTCTGTATTTTGCAGTTGTTCGAGGCGGGCTACTAAACCAGCATGAGTCCGATCTAATTGGCTTTGTAAAGTTGCTCGTTGTTGCAACAAAGGAGTCACCTGCATTTGCAACTGATCTAAATGAGCAAGATGGTGACGTGCTGCGCCCAGTTGTGACAAAGCAGCTTCAACTTCACCGGATTTGGTGAGAGTTTGCTGAATTTCTCGCTCTTGTTGCTGCAAAGCTTCGATTTGGGCTTGGGCTTGTTGCAGTTGTCGTTCGATTTCCTGAATTTGTTTGGTAAGCTGTTGTTGTTTTTGTTGGCGAGTTTGTCCGGCGCGGCTATATTCTTCAAATTTGGCAGCAAAAGCTTCTTCTTGAGATTGCAGACTTTGATATTGAGCGTATCCAGCTTTAATCTCAGCTTCTTGATGTAAGATTTTTTCTAAATCTGATAGCTGACTCCCAACCGCTAACTGCTCTTGTTGTAGGCGATCGCAGTCTTGGTTAAGATTTTGATATTGCTGCTTGACAAAGCTCAGTTGTTGTTCCCAATTTGTGCGCTGGTGCTGGACAACTTGCAAACTTTGTAATTGAATATTGTCAAAAGCTTGTACCTGTTGTAATTGATTGAGTTCAGCTTCTAGCTGTTCTCTTTGCGCTTCAGTTGTCTTTTGTTGTTGCAGCTGAACTTTAATCGAATCCAAAGAACGCTCTAGTTCCTCCCCTCGTGCTTTAAACTGACGAGAAGATTCCTTTGCCCGTTCTTCCAAATCATCATATTGATTGAGTTTCAACAACTGGGCTAAAATTTCTTTGCGTTCCGTAGGTCGTTTGAGCATGAATTCATCTGCACGACCTTGACGTAAGTAAGCAGAATTAATAAAAGTATCGTAATCGAGCTTAATGTGTTCTAAAATCGAATCTTGGGTTGCTCTTACCCCTTTGCCCGTGAGTGGACGAAACCCAGAGGGTGTTTCTATTTGAAATTCCAGGACGCTAGTAGCTCCCCGAATTCGAGTGCGAATCACCCGATATGTTTGCTGGTTACTTTGGAAAACAAAATCAACCCGAACTTCTTTTGCACCAGAATAAATAACATCGTCTTCAGTACTGGCGCGGCTTTCACCCCAAATTGCCCAAGTGATTGCTTCTAAAAGAGAAGATTTACCCGCACCATTGGAACCAGAAATACAAGCCGTATGCAAACCGCGAAAATCTAAAGTTGCATCACGGTAACTGAGAAAGTTTTTGAGGATAAGTTGTACTGGGATCATTCACGCTATGGCGCCACATCTACTTTTAATAATTAAGAGTACAGATGCACTGTTTGTTAGTTTAGCTATCTAGATATCAGGTTTCTAGTCTTGAAGACATGAAATTTACAAAAATTTACAATTTGATGAGTGAATTTTTTCTTGTTGCATGAATAATTTTTGCTCTATGCAGAAAAAATTAAACAGTCTTGGAGACTTGTCTTTATTTCCTTGTATTGACGGAGAATAAAAAATGAAAAGAGATGAGCGAGATATTAGTTGGCCATATTCTTTCTTTATGATTCACGACAGACGAGCGATCGCACTCGATGTGTATGAAGATGGAAAAGCGATGTCTACGACGGGCTACGCCTACGCACTGTGGGTAGTCACAAAGGCTTACGCAGTTGATCGTTGTTTATCATTATCCGAGTATTACTTTAGCTGATGTCTATGCTGCTCTAGCTTATTACCACGATCGCCCAGAAGAGATTAGGCAAGAAATTGCAGAAGCAGAAGCTTTTGTTAAAGAAGTACAGGCTCAAACTCCTTCAATTCTGCAACAGAAACTAAAGAATCGAAATGACACAAAAAATTCGATTCCACCTCGATGAAAATGTCAGTAATGCTATAGCAGAAGGCTTACGTCGCCGTGGTATTGATGTTACGACTACACTAGAAGCAGGACTGATAGGTGCATCAGATAGAGAACAGCTTCATTTTGCACTGTCTCAAAATCGGGTAATTTTCACCCATGATTCAGAACAAGAAAGTCAACTTAACGCGAAATCGGCGGTTAGAAACCGCGTCTGCACTAAACTTTACCCACCGACCTGGGTTAAAATCTTACAGCGTTTTTCATCCTATCTGAACCACAATCCTCGTTAGGGTAGCACAGCTGTGCTACCCTACAACGTGGTCTATTTACCTGAAAATTGCTGTAATTTGACCTTAGACACGTATGCATCTTGGACGGGCGAGACGCCCATCCTACAAGAAATATTGGGATATTTTACGCCTCATGTGAGTTGAAGGCTGAAACAACGCAGCCTTGTTCATAAGGCCAGAGTTTATGATTCAAGCTGAGGCTGGAACCTTTAATACTGCTGGAGAATTTTTCACTCACATAAGGCGTATTTTATTATTTGGAAGTCTCTTACTTGACTCGGTATCGACAGTCCAATATATTTACCTAGAGCAATGAAAAAGTTCTGTATGCGATGGGGATAAATTGCCAAATTGGTAGTTAAAATCAGCACAATTGTAGTGCTGAGATGATATCCTGGCGATCGCCTCACTGTTCTTTAACTTGCTAAACCAGCCACATCATCAGCACCGCTTTGGATAATTAGTAATTCCCACACCGCAAGCGTTTGCTTTTGAAGAAGCTGGTGAAGTTGTATTGCGTAAAAATCCAAAAATTTCAAATACTCAGGCAGTAACCCGATGATTGAAAAAACAGTAAAAGTAATAAAAGGCGAATTATTGCCGGAGGGAGATTATGTTTCACCAGGATTTTCCACAATTGAGCCAGATTCATGTTTTCCGAATATGATTTTGGGAAATACATATAATAGTTTTTGGTATTATCTGCGGCGGGATATTGCTCATAACTGGTACGTGGATAGACGACAGCAGGATACAGGATTTGTCAGCAGAGATGAAGCTCATATTCTTTACAATACAGCCTTAAAATTTCAGGGAAAAAAAGCTTTAGAAATAGGCTGTTGGATGGGTTGGTCAGCTTGTCATTTAGCTTTAGGAGGGGTGGAGTTAGATGTTATCGATCCGATGCTATCCACAAAATTATTTTCTGAAAGCGTCACAGATTCACTCAAGTCAGCCGGCGTCAAGGAATCTGTAAATCTCATACCAGGATATAGCCCTCAAGCAGTAGAAGAGTTAGCAAATAAATTTCAACGGAAATGGTCATTGATATTTATAGATGGTCATCACGAAACGCCAGCGCCACTGAATGACACAATGATTTGCGAACAATTTGCAGAACCAGATGCTTTAATTTTATTTCATGATTTGGCTTCTCCCGATGTTGGTGAAGGGTTAGACTACTTGAAAAACAAAGGGTGGAACACAATGGTATATCAAACTATGCAAATCATGGGAGTTGCATGGCGGGGAAATGTTGAGCCGGTAATACATCAGCCAGATCCTGAAATTAACTGGCGTTTACCTCCACATTTACAACATTATTCTGTTAGCGGTTCAATCCCAAATGTGGCGGCAGATAAATCTGGAAAAATGCTCAAATCAGTCCGACCATATACTTTATTCAATCAACCAAAGTTATTGTCGCTGTATAGTCACGTTGACCAATTATATTATTATATTTCTTGGCTGCCACGAATGTTAAAACAGGCGATCGCCAGAAACAAACCTCAGAAAAGCTGAACATCTTGATGGGATGGGCACAATCGCCCATTCTAGTATTGTGAAATGGCTAATTGCGATCGTTTGACCTAGACCGAGGTATCAACAGTCCAATATATGTACCGACTAGCAGATAGTTGATTTTTATGTTCCACAGATAATTCAACCGTTACATGAGTTGCTAAAACTGCGAATTTAAGAATCAGCTTTCACCTGCTTTTTATCTAATGGTGAATTCTCAGGTAACTGCCAAGAACATCCTTGACAAGAAACATAACCATTGGCGATGGAAATACCAAACATTTGTCGCATGATTCTGTTTGCTTCTTTCCTCTCTTCATCTGTCAAGTAATCCTGACCTTTGAAGCCTGCTCGGTAATGTTTTGGATTACCACCAGCTTCTACATAACGCTGCTTCCCAATTTCTAAAATTTCTTGGAACCTTGCATACTTTTGTTTTTGTTTTTCAGTCCAATTTGCCATAATTACAAGTCCCAATTATTCGGGACAATATCACGATTTTGTAAAATGATAGGAATCGGCAAGACGAGCTAGGCTTATTTATATACCAATTGCCACTATCTCCATCATAGAAGGTATTACCAAGTAAATCTAGGGTAGTCGGTGCGTTAATAATTAAGTATTGCGCTCCAGCCGGTTACCTCAGGAATTACTCTACAAATTGACTTTAGCAATTCTAAAGGAAAGAGAAAGTATATCCCAAGTCTTAGTAAATAAATCTATAATAATCCGCTTTGATTTTTGAACTTACTTGGCTGAGTAGGAAATAGGTACAGACGTGATTAATCGCGTCTGTACGGGAATAGTCAAGAAGCTTTTCGAGTTGTACCTAGTGGGAGAAAAAATCAAATACGAGTCCTATACAATGGAAGTAATAGTTCGCAATGGCGTAAGTATGTGGACGTAAGCAATGAAACAAAGTCAGGAAACAATTAAACTAATTTGGCGTCATTGAAAGTATCTCGCCTCCTATTTAGTAACGCACATTAGCAGAATAAAAATCCTGACAAGTGATATCTCCGATGGACTGCGCCTAAGCACATACTCCAGTCAAATAAGTGCTTTTACCTTCGGAATATGCCTAAAGTCACGTTCAAGAATAGTCAGAAACAAACTCAGTGAACCGTCGTCATTACACACATCACATACATAAAGGTCAACTCACCTATGACTCGCATACATCGATGGAAATCTGGAACTGCTGCACTCATGGCAATGGCTGTTACCACCAGCGTCATTACACCCATGATTCCCTTTGCTCCTGCTAATGCACAATATAATGTCGGGCAATATGGAAGTGTGACGATTCCTTCTGGAGTAAATTTGCCCGTTAGGTACGAAAAGGAAACAATTACTATCGTTCCTGGCGAAAGTAAATCCATAACTTTGAGAATAGCGAATAACATTACTGACAGTAATAGAAATGTCTTGATTCCCGCTGGTACTAAAGTAACTGGACGCCTAGAACCTGTTGATTTAGATGGTTATTCAAGGGATGATGATAACCAAGGAAAAGGCGTGCGGTTTGTAGCCCAAGAATTAGAATTTTCTAATGGTCGCCGTCAGTCAATTAATGCAAGTTCTCGGACATACACCACAACTCAAAAAGTTAAACAAAACCCTAGCACTGGTCAAGTGTTAACTGATGCAGGTATTGGTGCAGGCGCTGGTCTTTTGGGTTCACTAATTACTGGTAACAACAGAATTGATGATTTAAAACCTGTGATTGGTGCGGCTGCGGGTGCAGGAGCAAGTGTCCTGTTGCGGAAAAAAGAAGTGAATGCCTTTGTTATCAGACCCACACAAGATTTGAGGCTGACACTGAATTCTAACTTAACCCTATACCGTTAATAGGTTTAACTTTATTCAAGTTGTGAACTTAATCATCCCCCATAGGCGATCGCCACTTTAACTATAGTGTGCGATCGCCTTCATTTTTAACCCCAAAAAATCTATTTTCGCGCAACTATTTTATCCCTCTCTCGTCTTACTGAGTATTGAGAGTTTTGGAAATAATTACAGCAGAATTCAGGATGGGCTACGCCCCGCTGCGCTAACAGAAGTAAAACAGGCTCTATACTTACCTCTCAGAGAAATCCTCGTGTACTTCACTTTCCTTGAAATCTGCTCTATTGAATAATAGTAATCCGAAAAAGGCTAGTTATTCTATTATCTATTGCCTAGCTCTTTTGGTAGATATTTTTTTTTGATTTTAGTTGTATTTATCAAAATCTGGTTATTACAAAAAATCTCAATTCCTGGGAACCTAAAATTTCAAAAAGTGTCTAATTAATTAATAGTGAAAAACATAATTTTAATGGAGTAAAAAAGCAATGCTTACTTTAAATCGTTGGAAATCTGGAACAGCTGCACTCATGGCTTTAAGCGTCACAGTTGGGACTGTAGCACCCTTGTTGACAGCTGCACCTTCTTTTGCTCAAACTACTTTTTCTGATGTTTCATCTAATTATTGGGCAGCAGATTTTATTCAACAATTATCACAACGAGGTGTGATTGCGGGATTTCCTGATGGTAGTTTCCGCCCTGAAGAAGCAGTAACACGCGCTCAATTTGCTGCTATGGTCAACAAAGCTTTCCAAAAAGCACAACAGCGATCGCCAATCAGTTTTACTGACGTGCCTAGCAATTATTGGGCATCCAGCGCGATTCAGCAAGCTTATACCATTGGTTTCTTATCAGGATATCCCGGCAATCGCTTTGAGCCTAACCAAGCTATTCCCCGCCAACAGGTTTTAGTTTCCCTCGCTAACGGTCTGGAATATACTGCCAGTGGTAATACCGAAAGCATCCTGCAATACTTCAACGATGCCTCTAACATCGCTAGCTATGCCCGTAGCCCCATCGCAGCAGCCACCCAGAAGCAAATTGTGGTGAACTATCCAAATGTGAAGTTCCTGAATCCAACTGCAACCGCCACTCGTGCCCAAGTCGCAGCTTTTATTTACCAAGCATTGGTTAGTTCTAATCAAGCCTCAGCAATTAACTCCCCCTACGTCGTAGCTCTTGGGTCTATTACCCCAACACCTGTATCTGTCACAATTCCCCAAGGGACAGCTATTCCTGTGAAGTATGACAAGGCAGAAAAAATTCTGGTCACCAAGGACGAAACAGCGCCTTTGACACTGACAGTATCCCAAAATGTAGTTACGCAAGAAGGATCTGTGGTGATTCCTGCTGGTAGTCAAGTTGTTGGTCAACTCAAACCTGCTACAGGCGGTTCTCAATTCATTGCCCAGAAACTGGTTTTGCCCGGAGGTCAAGAATATCAACTGAACGCTAGTTCTGAAGTGATTACCAAAACTGAAACCGTCAAAAAGGGTACTAGTACTGGAGCAATCATTCAGAATACCGTATTGGGCGCAGGAGCCGCCGCTGCCGTCTCTGCCGTCACTGGCGATCGCGCCATTGCTACAGAAGAAGTCTTGGGTGGTGCTGGTATCGGGGCGTTGATTGGTCTATTCTTCGGTAGAAATAGTGTTGACTTAATCGCAATTGATCCAGATACCGATTTACAAATGACAATCAATCAAAACTTGTTGGTTTCACTAAGATAGTGAAAAGTTAGGAATGAGGAGTTATGAGTTATGAATTAAAAAAAGATTTTAACTCCCAACTCCTAACTCTCAACTTCCGGTAACCAAATAATAAACGTGGTTCCTGGTCTATTAGGTGAAGTTAATTTAGAGTTGATTGCAGGGCTGAAAACCTCGATTTCGCCCTGCATTTGCTCTATTAATTGTTTAGCGATCGCTAACCCCAAACCTGTACCGGGGATTTCTGTTTGCGCTTGTACACCCCGATAATGCCGTTCTCCAAGATGCTCTAAATCTTCAGGTGGAATGCCAGGTCCATTGTCACTGATAACAATTCCTTGAAAATTACCTTTTTGTTGCCCGCCCTGAATCAAGATTTTACCGCCAGCAGGAGTGTATTTCAATGCATTATCGATAATGTTATTTAACACTTCTCGTAATGCTTTGATGTTGGCACGTACTAAAGGCAAATTATACTTAAATTCGGTTATTAGTTTTAGTTTGCGCTCTTGTGCTATTGCTTTAGCTGATATTAATAATGGTTCTAATATATCTGCCAGGGAGCAGTCAACTGCTTTATCTCCCGTTCCTGGTAATAATAGGGGCGGTTTAGCATCTTTTTGGACAGTTGCTTCTACAAATACTTCATTTTCCGGCAGATGTAGTGGTGCTAAATCTGCCTCTGTCAAGTCGATTACTTGCTCAAATTGTTGCAGTAATTCTTGCAGGCGATCGCTTTCTCGCACTATGCTATTTGCCACATCCCGGTTAGCGTCTGCTGGTCGAAGTCGCTTTAATAAAAGTTTACCAAAAGTCCGCAATGCTGTTAATGGGTTACGAAACTGATGCAACAAGTTATCTAACAAATCCTGCTGTTTTTCTTGGAGAATTTGTTGTTCGTGCAACTGTTGCTGTAACCATGCTCGTCGCTGATCTAAAATACAAGCGATCGCCAGTGTTTGGGCTATGTGTTGAATCTGACTTTGCTCGTGTTCGTTCCATTCCCGGTCTTTCCTGCCAGTCACCAGCAACCCCATCATCACACCCTCATAGACCAGAGGTAAAACAATTTGGTTACCACTCAGGAGATATTCCTCTTGTAAATGAGGTTGAGGCGCATCCTGTGACGAAGTTGGAGATTCCGATCTTGTTGTCAATAACCTTTGGTGATGACTGGGTAACACCAATGCATTTCCAACTTGAAGCTGCTTAGGTACTGTAGCATGAGTAGTTTCCTCTGCTTGCGGTAATAATGCTGTTTCCGGATAAATCATTACAGGAATCAGTTTTGCCTCACCAGAGGGAGTCTCTACCAATTCTTGTGTTAGATACACAATACTTAAAGTTGCTCCCAGCCCTTGGGCCAGCAGTGCTATTTGCTCTCGGCACAGAGCAAGAAAATCAGAACTGGCAGACATTAACATTTTTTAGCTCTTGCTCAAGATTACAGATTTTGAGGCATGATTAAGAAAGGATAGTTAGTTTTTACCTCATTCTTTTAATACAGCTTAACTGAAATCTTCTCGGTGATGTTTTGCACCAGCGAATTATATCCTTAGCGAGCTTTGTCTTATTTATACTTCTAAAGATATTAATTTTATTGGATAAAAAGTTAAAAAACTATTGATTTTTTGAACTAGAACTTCTATAATGACGACGGATTTTGTAGCTATCACTACAATCTATAGCTTGAAAGAGGAGGACAATAGGTTGGCAAGGAGACGCAAAAGAAAAAGTCGTCGTCGTCAGGAAGGACGGCGGATTCTGGAACATGTGCCTCAATATAGCATCGAAAGTGGCGAAGAAAAACCTGTGACAGCAGCGAGAAGGTTCATTCAAGCTGAAGGTATCTTGCCACCGGCATTGCTACTCGTAAAGCGAAACGAACACACCACAGACCGTTATTTCTGGGCAGAAAAGGGACTGTTTGGTGCTCAATACGTAGAGGAAAACCATTTCTTGTTTCCCAGCCTGAGGACTTTAGAAGCTCCTACAGGTCAAGAAGCCCTTGCTTTAACTGCTCGCTGATAAATCTGGTCATCTCAGGCAGTGAATGTGGTTCCTGACTATTAATTAACTGGCAAAGTTGCTAAGTTTATGCAAAATTTAATTTTTTTTTAGTTTGTAGGTGATTTGCCAGTCAGCCTAGTCTAGGTAATTGAAGAGTCAATTTGTGTCAAACCACGCTAGCTTACATGGCTTGGTGCTTATTTGGAAGATGCATAAAGGAGTGGATATAGAGCCAAGCGCCTCGAAAGCGCTAGTGAAGTTGCGCTCTTATCCGATAGATTGTAAAGCAAACTCTGTCAATGAATTTAAATGAATAAATTCAAGTTTTTACCCAAAACACAAGTTATGGGTAAAACTGACAAAGCAGCAGTCTTGATTCCCTCCTTACTACTTTTCATTGCCTCAAGATGTAGGTCAGGTCAGAAATGAAGCACCTCATAGTTAAGAGATGGTCATAAAAAGCAAAAATTATTCACTAGGCTTTAGCTGTAGAGTCCTCCGTAACTGGGTGAGTTCATCTCGATGGGCAACTACAGTAACCTTACTTGAGGAGGTTTGTTCGCTCTGAGTTGTTTCTAGCTTGAGCGACACCTTCTCAAGTCTTCCAGATTTTTTCCAATAAAATACACCAGTTAAAGGTGATAGCAGTACCATCGCCAGAACAAGGCTACTAAAGCTTGGAAAAATTAGATACACCACCAGTGAGAGACAAACAATACCAATAGCTGCCAACAAAGTGAGAAATATAGCTAAGAACCAGCTGGGGCGAACATTACCTTCAAAAATTACTTGGTTTTGTTCTCGGTCTACCGCTGCCACTCGGTAAGACCGCGATTGAAAATACTCTTTTAATTGAGACATGAGGGCGGCTTCGCCTTGTTCGGATACCAAGTGCGCTGTTTCTGTGCGGTCTTTAGTCGAAGCACGAATAAAGAAAAACAGCCCGACCGATAACAACAAGGTTAGCAGCAACGTAGATGGCAGAATAGGAGTATCCATAACTAATTGTTATTGTTTGACTGGGGGAGATTTATTCATTATCAATTATTCGTTACTTTGTTCGCCCGTTGATGTAGTCTTGCCAAAGAAAAGCTAAATCCTGTGCTGGAACTTGCCATTCTGGAGAAACTTGGTACATCCGCCTGGGGCGTCCCCGTCCTTCGAGTTTTTTCCAATATCCATTAATTGCCCTTTCGTCTTCCAGAAACTTGATTGCACTGTAAAGTACGGTATCGGAAAGCCTATAGGTGGGATATTCAGTTTCTAATCGTTGGATTAACTCGGTTCCGTAGGATTCACCTTCTAACAAAATAGACAGTATGTAACAAACTGCTAATTCCTGACAAAGGTAAGTTGGCGGAGGATTTTCAAAGAATTGATATATATCCTCAAGTTTCATGGTTAGTGAATGGCTAAAAAAATGCCTTAGAGTAAGGTCTACAATCCTCGTAGTCAGTATATAGCGCTACTCTTAGATGAGTAATATATATAAAGCTACTTAAGCTAGATTTCCAAAGCGGAAACACCAAATGATTACCCACGCCTCTGAGAGTTGTGGGACTAGTTTGTGAGTTTTAAGAGACAGGGTAGTGTACTCCTACCGAAGCTAAATCAGGTATGGTGAAGAGGGAACAGACAGTGGGGAAGTCACTGTTTTGGTGTTAAACGATGCCGAGTTGGTTAGAACTGCTTAAGCAATAAGATGCCATCGAAGAAATTTTACAGGTAAAATGCTATTTTGTCTGTAGAACTTAATAAACACTTTTTTTTACAGTGATTTTCCAATGCAAATTTTAAAAACTTAAGCTAGAAGATACGTATAAGTTCAAGTTGCTACTTTTGTAAACACACCTGGGTAGTAATTATTAATAATTTTCTAGACTTGAGATCCTCGGTGATTAAGTATGTCACAAACTCCCGATGCCCCATCGTCTTCGTCTAATCTCCGGGCAATTGCCCAAACCTTTCGCCTTGCAGGTTGGATTAGCTTTTGGATTCAGCTAGTACTAGGTGTTGTTTCTGGCATAATTGTGCTGCTGTTCGCCATCTTTAGTCAAAGATCTGGCAGTCCTAGTAATAATCCTGGGACTGGCTTTGGCGTATTTTTAGCAGTTTGTGGACTGGTTGTTTTGGGTGCGGGTATTTACTTAGCTTATCGCTACACCAGAATTGGCAAGCAACTGGAATCCTCCAACCCCAGCAACCGCCCTCGAAAAAGTGAGACTGTGCAAGTATTACGCTTAGGATTGTGGGTGAATTTAGGGGGAACGCTGGTGACTCTTTTGGGAGCGCAGGCGATCGTTGGTACGCTTGTAGCAAGGTCTATATCTCCCCAAGCAATAACTACTCAATTTTTTGACCCAACTCGAATTATTAGCGGTTTAGATATGCTTGTTGTACAGGCAAACACTAATACTGTCTCAGCACACTTTGCAGGGCTTGTGGCGTCACTTTGGTTACTTAATCGGATTAACAGGGCGTAGAAGGGCAAGTCTAAAGCAAAACTTTAGCCAAAAATCTATACTTCTTTTGACTGATTTTATTGTGTAACTTTCCCCTCTTTTTGGCAGGTTACATAGCAAATAATTCAAATATGTTTGTCGTGCTTTGACGAAATTTTCAAAATACAACGTGGGACATAACACGAGTTGCTTATATTAACATCCATCTAAAAGATGATATCAGATGAAATTAATCTGGATTATATGTATTAGCACTCTGAAAAAACTAGAAATTTGGATTTGAAATTTTTCTCGCCCTGGCAAGATTGGCAGGGCAAAATTTTTCTGTTTGCTTTTCTGCTCATGGCAAGGCAAAATCAGTATATGCTGGGGTGTTGGCAGGAAGATAATAGGCTAAAAACTGAGAAAAATCTGTGCTGGATATCAAGCAAATACGGGAAAATCCGCAATTAGTTCAAGAACGATTGAATAGTCGTAGTGGTAAATACGACATTGAACCGATATTACAGTTAGACCGGCAACAACGGGAATTAGAGGGGACGCGGAGTCAACTCCAAGCCCGTAGCAACGAAATTGGTAAACTCGTCGGGCAAAAGCTGAAATCTGGTATTGATTCTCAAAACCCAGAAATCCAAGCTTTGCGGGATGAAGGAAACTCTCTCAAAGCTAAATTGAGCGAACTGGAACCCCAAGAAAAAGACCTTAAAGCTCAAATTACCCAACTTGTGTTGGCACTTCCCAACTTACCAAGCGACTCTACACCCATTGGTAAAAATGAGGAAGATAATGTCGAAGTGCGGCGTTGGGGTGATGAGTACATTCCCCAAAACCCGAATATTCTCCCTCATTGGGAAATAGGCGAAAAACTAGGTATTCTCAATGTTGAACGAGCTGTAAAAGTTGCCCAAAGTCGCTTTGTGACATTGATAGGCGCTGGCGCAGCACTGGAGAGGGCATTAATTCAATTTATGCTGAGTGTCCATACCCAAGCGGGGTATGTGGAAGTGAGTCCACCGCTATTGGTGAATACTGACTCTTTGATGGGGACTGGCCAGTTACCTAAGTTTGCTGAAGAAAGTTTTAAATGCGCTGAGGACGACTTGTGGCTGATTCCCACAGCGGAAGTTCCACTGACTAACCTCTATCGGGGCGAAATTCTCGCTGCTGAAGATTTGCCTATTTACTACTGTGCTTACACTCCCTGTTTTCGCCGGGAAGCTGGTAGTTATGGGCGGGATATGCGGGGTTTAATTCGCCTGCATCAATTTAACAAAGTGGAAATGGTGAAATTTGTCGAACCCAGCACTTCTTTTGATGAACTAGAGAAATTGGTGGGGAATGCAGAAGCAATTTTACAGGCGTTGCAGTTGCCTTATCGAGTAGTAAATCTCAGTACTGGGGATTTGGGATTTTCTTCTACCAAAACCTATGATTTAGAGGTTTGGCTGCCTTCTTCTGGCAAATACCGCGAAATTTCCAGTTGTTCCAATATTATCGACTTCCAGGCGCGACGGGCTGATATCCGTTTCAAAGAAGCGGGGAAGAAAGGCACCCAGTTTGTGCATACTCTCAACGGTTCGGGTTTGGCGGTGGGGCGAACGATGGCAGCAATTTTGGAGAATTATCAACAATCTGATGGGACAGTGAGGATACCAGAGGTGCTGCAACCTTATTTGGGGCGGGAAGTTTTGTAATTTGTCATTAGTCATTGGTCATTAGTCATTGGTCATTAGTCATTAGTCATTTGTTAGTTAACAATGCCCCATGCCCCATGCCCAATGCCCAATGCCCAATGCCCAATTAGAATGGAGATAACCATAGCTTAATATCTTCACTAATTTGCTCTATGTCAGTTTTAGCAGCGATCGCAGTCTTGGCTGTTCTGATCTTGGTACACGAGCTGGGACACTTTGTTGCAGCACGTTCTCAAGGCATTCTCGTTAACCGTTTTTCTTTGGGTTTTGGCCCAGTTCTTTTTAAGTACCAAGGTTCGCAAACCGAATATGCTGTCCGCGCCTTTCCCTTGGGCGGCTTTGTGGGCTTCCCAGATGATGACCCCGATAGCGATATTCCACCCAATGACCCAAATCTGCTGCGTAACCGTCCAATTTTAGACCGGGCGATCGTTATCAGTGCCGGAGTGATAGCCAATTTAATATTTGCCTACTTGGTGCTGGCTCTGCAATTAGGTATTGTTGGCATTCCGGAATTTAACTACCAACCTGGTGTTATTGTCAAGCCTGTTAATCAAGAATCTATTGCCTATCAAGCAGGTATTAGAGATGGAGACATTATTCTGGCTATTAATGGTCAGGAAATCCCTGCTTCTAAAGATTCGACAGCCTTGTTGACAAAGGAAATTCAAAATCATCCTAATCAGCAAGTAGATGTGAAAGTTAGGCAAAAAAACCAACAAGTCTCCCTGAAATTAACACCGGAAAAAGGGCGTGATGGTAATGGTTTTATCGGCATTCAACTAGGTCCGAATGCCAAACCTGTTATTGGAAAAAATGGCAAGCCTGTTTATCGCCATCTGGGCAATCCTATCGAAATTTTTAGCATTTCTGCTAACAGGTTTCAACAATTATTTGTTGGGACACTCAGTGGTTTTGGGCAGTTAATCACTAACTTTCAACAAACCGTTGGACAAGTTTCAGGACCAATTAATATTGTCAAAATAGGTTCCCAATTAGCTGCTGAAGATAGTACGAATCTTTTGTCTTTTGCGGCAATTATCAGCATTAATCTAGCTATCATCAATATTTTGCCTCTACCAGCTTTAGATGGCGGACAACTGGCTTTTCTGCTCATTGAAGGTTTGCGCGGTAAGCCTGTGCCTGCCCGGATTCAAGAAGGTGTAATGCAAACCGGTTTGGTGTTACTCTTAGGGTTAGGAATTTTTCTGATCGTCAAAGAAACCACCCAATTAACTAGCCAATTGGAATGGGTACAAAAATTATTCCAGTGATGATAGGGAGTGGGGAGTAGAGAGTGGGGAGTAGGAAAGATAAACTTTCGCCTTTAAGGCAACGATCGCTAGAAATTTTAGCTCGCCTGAAGCGTCTTTATCCAGATGCTACTTGCTCTTTGAACTACTCAACACCAGTACAATTGTTGGTGGCAACGATTCTCTCTGCTCAGTGTACTGATGAACGAGTAAATAAAGTGACGCCAGCATTATTTACTCGGTTTCCTGATGCAGCGAGTTTAGCGATCGCCGACTTAGTAGAATTAGAAAACTTGGTGCGTTCTACAGGGTTTTATCGCAATAAAGCCAAGAACATCCAAGCCGCCTGTCGCATGATTGTCACCGAGTTTGATTCTGTTGTTCCCAACCAAATGGAACAGTTATTAAAGCTTCCAGGTGTGGCGCGGAAAACAGCAAATGTAGTCCTTGCTCATGCTTATGGCATTAATGCTGGCGTGACAGTAGATACTCACGTCAAGCGCCTGTGCCAACGTTTGGGTTTAACTGAAGCAAAAGAACCCGTTCGGATTGAGCAAGATTTAATGGCTTTATTGCCGCAACCAGATTGGGAAAATTGGTCAATTCGGCTGATTTATCATGGTCGTGCTATTTGTAAAGCCCGCTCTCCCGTCTGCGTTGCTTGTGAACTTGCCGATTTATGTCCTGCTGCCAATAAGTAAGGACAACCACAATTGATGTGGAGATTGTAGAATGGAAAATGCTGTCTTTAAATTAAGCTAGAGAATATATGGCAAAAAAGAGCATGATTGAGCGCGAGAAAAAGCGCACCCGATTGGCAGAAAAGTATGCTGACAAGCGTGAAGCTCTCCTAGAAGAGTTCAGAAGTGCAGAATCTCCTTTGGATAAACTGGAAATCCACCGGAAGATTCAACAGCTACCCCGGAATAGTGCGCCCACCCGCCACCGCAATCGTTGCTGGTTGACTGGTCGTTCTAGAGGTGTTTACCGCGATTTTGGGCTGTCTCGGAATGTGCTACGGGAATGGGCGCATGAAGGTCTTTTGCCTGGAGTGGTTAAGTCTAGTTGGTAGTTATTAGTCATTAGTCATTAGTCATTGGTCATTGGTGAATAACAAAGGACAAAGGACAAATGACAAAGAACAAAAATTATTGACCGCAACACTTATCAATTCCCAGACTTTCTAAGAGTAGATCGCTAACGGCGTTGGCGATCGCAAACTCTCCATAAAAACTATTGGAAAAATCATAGGACTGCATCTCTGTGACAATGGCAATTACCAGAGAGCCAAGGTCGTTTTCTCCTTCCATGCGTTGACGCACAAAAATCTGTGCGGCTCGTTGAGCAATTTTTTGGTTAACTGCTTCTGGGATAAATTCTGTATCTAGCCACCGCAGCAGACGTTCTCGCAACCATTCACCTTCGAGTTGCGGATTTTGAGGACGTGGTAGGGTGATGGGTGGAATTGGTTCAGTCATTTTTTTTAAACGCAAAGGAACGCTAAGGAAATCGCAGAGGAACGCAGAGAATGATTGTTAGTATCAAATTGCGTTTCTCTTGTGTTTTTTATATTTATTTATGCAATATGATATCGCTGCTATTGTTCAAGGATATGCTCAAGGCTATTTTCTCATGGCTGATGATAGCGATCGCCTCGGTTGGTACGCAAGTCGCGATCAGACTTTGATACCCTTAGATGAGAGGTTCCGCTACCCCAAGTCTTTGCAGCGCGTCCTCAATCAAGAACGTTTTAGTGTCGAGATTAATCGGGATTTTCCAGCTGTGGTGGCTGGCTGTGCTAACCGCGAAGTAACTTGGATTTCACCAGAACTCGAAAAGATTTACTGGTTACTTTACCAGAGTGGTTATGCTTATAGTTTTGAAACTTGGCAAGGTGACGAACTAGCTGGGGGAATTTTGGGAATTGTGATTGGTGGTGCTTTCATTGGCGAGTCGATGTTTTACCGCATTCCCGATGGTTCAAAGGTAGCGATGGTTAAGTTGGTAGAAAGATTGCGCCAGAGGAAATTTGTGTTTTTTGATGCCCAAATGATGAATCCGCATTTGGAAAGATTTGGGGCTTATCGGGTTGGGGATGAAGAATATCAAGGTTTACTTAAGAAAGCATTGCAGCGTCGTTGTTTATTGGTATAAGTTAGCGATCTCCCTTCATCAAACATTGTAAAATCATCACAGTGGTTAAGTTTAGCCCTTAGACTGCACAAATTTAATGTGAATGCGGTTCAGGTCATCTATTGTGCTTTTCCTCAAGGGATTGACGATCGGATATATTTACCAATGCTTTCAATACTCTACAAAAATATGTCCGATCGCAGTCTAGCTAAAGTGGTTGCTGAGTATACAGGAAAAGATTACCACGTTGTCCTAAATGATGTTTATCGAGTTGGTTCAATAACAACTTTTTCATCAGAAGTCATTAATTTGATTCAACAAAAGCTAAACGATTGCGATTACGAAAAGTGGTTGGCAGAGGAGTAATGATAAGTCGATACAGTATGATTATTCAATGGTCTGATGAAGATCAACTTTTTCTAGTCACTATTCCAGAGTTTGGCGATCGCGTTATTATGCCTTGCACACAAGCTAGTTATAGTTACTAGCATAATTTCAACAAATAGCTCGATAAGTGTATGAAAATTAGAGCAATCATTCATTCAGCAGAAGAAGGTGGCTATTGGGCAGAGGTTCCCGCACTTCCCGGTTGCATTACTGAAGGTGACACGATGGAAGAGGTTATGGCTAATTTGAAGGATGCCATTGAAGGTTGGCTTGAGGTTGCTATCTGAGGAAGATTTGAGTTGACTGTGGAACACTCACAAGAATTCATTCTTTGATAACACTGGGGAAAAACTCTCTACTCAAGCCTTACACCCTTTGTTCGGTAACTAATGTCAGACTAACCCATTCGCCTTTGTCGTTATAGCTGCGAATCATCCGTCGGCGGAGGTTTGGCTGGATTAACCAACCCGCTTCTAAAAATAAGGGTTGACGTAATTGCACTTTTAGGGGTGAAGTTGCAGAACCGCCATCAGGTAGCAGTAATACTTGTATCTGCTTGTCGGGATTTTCATCAAAGAGAATGATGGAACCTTTGATGGTAGCAGTTGAAGTAATTGTGCGTTCTGCAAAAGAGGTACTTTGAATTAATCGCCCAGCGTTATCTAATTGTAATTTGAGAGTTGTAGAGTAAGTGTCAGGCGATCGCAAATCTCGATATATTGTCACTGCTTCACCTTGCCATTCTCCTAACAAGTCATCTAACTGCAAAGGTGGACGTTCTGCTGCTGGGGTTCCAGCTAGATGTTCTCGAATTAGGACTAGTCCACTGAGATTAGCTGTCTTATCAAACAGTTGCACCAGACGTAAGCGGCGATTTTCATGAACAAAAGCAAGTTCTCCACCAAATTCGGAAAATGGCCCTATCTGAATTAAACCTTCAGAAAATGAACCATTTTCAAAAAACAGCAGACCCCCTCCCACAGAACTAAATTCTCTGATTACGTCATCTTTTACCGAACGGCTCAAAGTTAGACGCACTCTCTGTTTATTGTCCAAATGTTCTAGAGAAAGACGGCTGGGAGTATCGCTCAAAAGTGTGCCTTGGGGAGAAAAATTGGTAAATGAACCTTCCCAAACACCAAGATTTTCTAAAAAACATTCCCATTGTGATTTCATAGTGATTTTGTCATTTGTTATTGGTCGTTGGTCATTGGTCATTAGTCGTTGGTCATTGGTCATTAGTTGTTGGTCATTTGACTCGCCTTGTAAAATTGATATATGGGTTTAATTTCATATTCGTTAATATAAAAAGTTCAGTTGTTTTGTTTAATTTGAAAGCTTTGAGTTTCAGAGGTCGAAGTTCCGAATTCTGAAGTTCAACTTCCAAGTTCAGAGGTGGAACTTCCGAGCTTTGAAGTCAAAATGAGTAGAAATTGCAGTCTCATCTCAACCCACCTAAACAGGGCTAACCCAGTCAAAGGACAAAAGACAAATGACTAACGACAAATGACTATCCTTTAGCAAAACGTCTGACAGCAAATAAGCTTCCCATTAATCCTACCGCAGCACCGAAGCTCAAGAGAATTAGGGGCAATAATAAAATTTGGGCTGGAGTGAGTTGTACTCCGTTGGTGATAGCTTGGATAAACTCAGGTTGATTGGTTAGCAATTTACCGAGAAACTGTTGAATCAAAGAAATAAAACTCCAAGCGATCGCACCACCGACTAAACCAAAAGTAATTCCTTGTAAAATGAACGGGAGGTAAATCCAAACAGAAGTTGCTCCCACGAGTTGCATAATTTCAATTTCCTGGCGTCGCGCCATGACAATCAAGCGAATTGTGGTGGTAGTCACGGCGATCGCTGTTACTGTCAAAATAATTGTAATTGTTAAAGTAACCCAGTTCAAACCCCGGTGCAATTGAGCAATGCGTTTGACTGCCTCATCGATATACTGCACCGTATCCACTCCCCGTAACTTAGCCAACTGGGTTGCTAAAGTTGGTACTACTTGAGAATTACGCGCTTTCACCTTTATCTCATCAACCAAAGGATTCTCACCTAGCTGTTGGGTAACACCCTCAATATCCGAAATTCTCATTTCCTTGACTAACTTATTCCAAGCTTCCTCTTTAGTAATTGTTTGTATCGCCGTTACCTCTGGCATTTTTGCGATCAGTGGTTCAATACTTTGGCCTTGCATATCCGGTTCGAGATAAACTGATACTTCTAGCTGGCTACCGAACTGGTAGAGAAGTTTTTCGACTTGCCAAGAGGTTTGCAAACTCAAGCCGAATAAAAATAACAATACCGTCACAGTACTAATAGCTGCCCAATTCATCCAACCTCCCCGCACTAAACCAAGGAAAGTTTCTTTGAGCAGATAGTCAAGTTTCGTGAGAGATTTCAACACAAATCACCCCAGTCAAAAAGTTAGGAGTCAGAATTCAGGAGTCAGAATTCAGAATTCATAATTGATAACTCAGAATTCAGAATTCAGCACTCCCTACTCCCTCATCTCCCCATTCCCCCATCTCCCCACTCCCCACTCCCCACTCCCCACCTTGATAGAATTAAGGCAGTAGGAATTTTCACCATTTAGCCATCAAGACTCATGCCTTCTGAAATTGCTGTCGAGAAAAAAAAGTTAAAAAATCCGCCTTTGGAACTTCATTATTTAGGCGATCGCGTGCTGCGTCAAGCTGCAAAGCGGATTTCTAAAGTTGATGACGAACTCCGCAAACTGGTGCGCGAAATGCTGCAAACTATGTACAGTAAAGATGGCATCGGTTTGGCTGCACCCCAAGTGGGAATTCACAAACAATTAATTGTCATCGATCTGGAACCAGAAAACGCAGCTAATCCACCTTTGGTGCTGATTAATCCCACAATTAAACAGGTTAGCCGCGACATCTCTGTTGCCCAAGAAGGCTGTTTAAGCATTCCCAATGTATACCTTGATGTAAAGCGCCCTGAAGTCGTGGAAATTGCCTATAAAGATGAGTCTGGTCGTCCCCAGATTTTAAAGGCTAATGACCTCTTGGGACGCTGCATTCAGCACGAAATGGATCACCTCAATGGTGTAATATTTGTAGACCGTGTGGAAAATTCCTTGACTTTGGCCCAGGAGCTATCTAAGAATGGCTTCTCGTATCAAGCGGTGAAACCATTAGTATAGGGGACTGATAGTGTATTTAACTCCAAAAAGCGGTTTGTTTCTCGGTGGTTGTTGTGTAAGTGCGATCGCAGCTGTAGGTTCGATTTTTGAACTCGGTTACGGACAACCAGATTTCGGTGTCACAACTACGGCAATTATCCTCGCATTGAGTATTCCACTCACAGGATTATTTTTCTTTGCCGCAGTGAGGGACGCAAGGGCTAACATGAAATAAGCATCAGGTACATAAAAAAGGTAAATGGATGAACTGAGGATACAAAATTCATCCTTTACCTTTTATTTTTGTTCTGTATCTTCTACTGCTCCTGAGGTTTTGAGCGTAATTAACTGCGCTGGGGTCAACTTTGTAGCCTAGTTAAGGGATTTCCAAGAAATAAATTATCGAACCACAGAGGCGCAGAGAACACAGAGAGAGGAGAAATACAGAGGGTTTTTGCGTCAGTTTTGGGATATTTTTTTATTTGCAAGTCCCTAAGAGGATGTTTTCTAGGTCAAGGCGATCGTGTTGGTGACTCTGGCATTGGGCGATCGCTTCTAAAATAGAAGGATGCTATCAACTTCCACTCAACTATTACGACTATCTCAAGGACAACTCAACTTACTCGAAGCTTGTCCGCGTAAATTCCAACACACCTACCTAGAACAACTCAATTCACCCGCAAATCCCGAACACGAGGAACGGCAAACTCTCGGTAGTCGCTTTCACCTGCTGATGCAGCAGCGAGAAATGGGTTTACCAATTGATAGTTTCCTCCAAGCAGATGCTCAACTGCAAAGCTGGATGGCTGGTTTTGCTGATGCAGCCCCAGAAATTTTAATGTCTGCAACTGACAATGAAACTTTCCGCGAAAGCGAACATTACCGTACTCTGCAAGTTCAGGACTATTTGTTGACGGTTGTCTATGATTTATTGATTGCAGATAACCAAGAAGCGCAAATTCTCGACTGGAAAACTTATCCCAAACCACCCCATAAACGCAAGTTAGAATCCAATTGGCAAACACGGCTTTATATGTATGTTTTGGCTGAAACTAGCGCCTATTCGCCAGAAAGTATTTCCATGACTTACTGGTTTGTTCAATCTGAAGGCAAACCACAAAATATTAAATTTAATTACAATACTAATCAACACATAAAAACAGCAAAAAAACTTAACCAACTGTTAAATCAGTTAACTCATTGGTTGGAAGATTACCGAAATAACATACAGTTTCCCCAAGTGGCGGAGGGTAGTAAAACTTGTGATTATTGTAACTTTATCCAGCGGTGCGATCGCACACCAATCACAGAAGAAACGGCAAAAGATTCATTGCCGAATCTCGACAGCATTCAAGAAGTATCACTATAAAAGTTAGGAGTTAGGAGTTAGGAGTTAGGAGTTAAAAGTAAAAATTATTAAATAATCAAGATAATTTATAATGAATAAAAATACGAACTATACGAGATTACTTTATTCAGAATTCTGACTCCTGAATTCTGGCTGCTGAATTCTGAATTCTTACCATTAATAATTAAAAATTTAGAAATTTATGTCTAGTTTTGATGAAAATGAAGCGATTTACGTCCGCGAATTAGGAATTGATGATATCGCTCCCATTTACCACTTGGGAGAAGAGTTATTTACCAGCGATTTATATCCTTATTTGTATCGCACATGGGATGAATGGGAAGTCATTGGACTTTATAATACAGATCCAGAATATTGCCTGGTAGCTGAAAGAGATGGAGAATTAGCAGGCTTTGTTTTGGGAACTATAATTACTAAAGCATCTTGGACTTATGGTTACATTTTATGGCTGGGAGTTAGTCCCAAATTCCAGCGTCGGGGAGTAGCAGACAAGTTAGTTGATAAAGTCGTCGCCCGCATGATTGAAGACGGGGCGCGGTTCATGTTAGTAGATACTGACCCCACCAATGTATCAGCATTAAAGTTTTTTAATCGCAAAGGTTTTGGTAATATTCGCCAGCATATTTTCTTGTCAATGAATTTAAGTAAACATGAATATTATGGTAGATTAATTGATTACGAACACCAAAAAGCAGAAAGAGCAGGTTACAGGCGATCTCGTCCAGCAATTCGCGCCCGCAAACCCGATAGTGCTGCTAATGAAATATTACTTAATCCCCTAGTGAGTGAATCTCAAATCACTGAAGATCAATCGCCAACTTGATAAAAGTTAGGAGTTAGGAGTTAGGAGTTAGGAGTTTGAAGTTATGAGTTATGAGTTATGAGTTAAAACTGCTACCTATTAACCAAGTTATGAATTATGAGTTAAAAGTCTTACCTGTTAACTTCAAATTCCTAACTCCTCACTCCTAACTTCAAATTCCTCACTCCTAACTCCTCACTCCTAACTTCAAATTCCTCATTCCTCACTCCTAACTCCTAACTTCATTTGTATGCCAGAACAACAATGGACTCTAGCAACAACAGAACAACCGCCAGAGTGGTTTATCCAAGAGGTGAAACAGCATACGCCCGCATCAAATGGACTGTATGCAGCACAATTGTTGTGGCAACGGGGAATTAAAGAAAACTCACAATTATTAGCTTTTATTAACTATAAAACTTATCAAGCAGCAAGTCCCTTTGAGTTTGGACAAGAAATGCATCTGGCGATCGCCCGCTTACAAAAAGCCAGCGATCGTCATGATAAAATTGCTATCTGGGGAGATTTTGACGCTGATGGCATTACCTCCACTGCCGTACTTTGGGATGGATTAGGAGAGTTTTTTGTTCAAAATATCGAGTTAATTTATTACATTCCCAATCGTTTAAAAGAATCCCACGGATTGAATAATCAAGGAATTGATAATTTAGCAAAACAAGGCTGTAAATTAATAGTCACTTGCGACACGGGTAGCACAAATATTGATGAAATTATTTATGCTAAACAATTAGGTATCGATGTCATAGTTACCGACCATCACACTTTACCTGAACAACGCCCACCAGTTATAGCGATTATTAATCCTCGATATCTGCCAAAGGAACATCAGCTATATCATCTTTCTGGGGTGGCGGTAGCTTATAAATTGGTGGAAGCACTTTATCAAACTTTGCCTCATGTTCCCCAGCATCCATTAGAGGATTTATTAGATTTAGTGGCGGTGGGATTAATTGCCGACTTGGTGCAGTTGAGTGGAGATTGTCGCTATTTGGCACAGTTGGGGATTCAACGACTGCAAGCAGATTTTCAACAGCCACCGACAGCACGACGACGACCGGGGGTAGGGCGATTATTAGAATTGTGCCAGAAAAGTGGCGATCGCCCCACAGATATTTCCTTCGGTTTAGGACCGCGAATTAACGCCGTCAGCCGCATTCAAGGTGACGCTAGTTTCTGCGTCGAATTATTAACCAGTCGCAATGCCAAACGTTGTAACGAATTAGCCGAAGTTACAGAACTCGCAAACACCCGTCGCAAATCCTTGCAAAAAGATGTACAAGCCCAAGTAGCACAAAAACTGACTCAATTAGATTTATCAACCACCAGCGTCATTGTCCTCGAAGATGCCCAATGGCCAGCCGGTGTATTGGGCTTAGTCGCTGGACAAGTAGCACAAGAAACAGGACGCCCGACGATTTTGTTAAGTACTGAAGGGAGTGGGGAGTGGGGAGTGGGGAATGGGGAAGATTCTACTTCTACTTCCTTAGCCCGTGGTTCAGCCCGTTCGGTTAATTCCGTAGATTTGTATCAATTGGTGAAAGAACAAGCACATCTGTTGTACCGCTTTGGCGGACATCCCTTTGCAGCAGGTTTGAGTTTACCGATTGAGAATATTCCTTTATTTACAGCAGCGATTAATCAGCAATTACGGCAATCTTTGGGGGGTACAACTCTCACGCCAACGGTGCAAGCAGACTTAGTGGTAACAGTTGCAGATTTAGGGAAAGAGTTATTTTTAGAACTAAAATTATTAGAACCTTGTGGAATGGGTAACCCTGTTCCAAAATTGTTAATTCAAAACTGCTGGTTTGAAAATAGTTGGCATCGCAATCAGCAAGATTGGCAAGGAAAAAAGGTACAGTATATTAAAACTGAGTTTAATATTCGGGATGATTCAACTAGAAGTCCCTTTCCTGGTATTTGGTGGGGACACTACAAAGAAGAATTGCCCACGGCGAGGTGTGATTGTATAGCAGAACTTGACTACAACACCTTCAAAAAACGCTATGAAATTAGATTAATTGCCGTGCGCCAAAGTGAAAACTCAGCACTCAATACTCAGCACTCACCATTTATCCTCGACTGGCGCAACCTCCCCACTCCCCACTTTGTAGAGACGCGATTAATCGCGTCTCTACAGACTCCCCCACTCGTGCTTGAACATTGTCCGACGAACTGGGATGATTTACGTCTATGGTTGCGGCGATGTTTTACGACTACGTTTGATAATCAACAACAATTAGCCATCGCTTGGTCTAAACCCAATCACCAACCACCGAAAGAAGTTTGGCGAACCTTGGTTGGGATTGCCAAATATCTCAGTCGTACCAATCAATTAGTCACCCGCGTACAACTTTTAGATAAACTTGGAATTAGCGATCGCACCTTATTTTTAGGAATCAAAGCTTTAAAATATTGGGGATTCACAGTCACAAGACAAGACCGTGATTTGCAATTCACGTGGAATCCTAGCAATCTCTTTGAAAGCAATGGCGATGCAGCTGTTGCACAGTTTTTAGCCGCAGTTAGCGAAGAACAATTTCAGCAAAACTACTTTGCAGAGGTGCCTTTATCTACTATTGTTGCCATGATTAATAGTCACTTGGACTAATTATGTTTGGGCTGACCAGAGAGGCAAGTAAACCGTATTATATTATATCATCTACTAGCACTGTCCCTCCCTCACAAAAATCAATGCTGAGATGATAATCTTCCAGGAGTGCTGTGCCAATCAGGGGACGACGACCCATCGCTAAAACTGGGATCGCCCGTTCTGTACCATTCCACAAGATAGTAGCTTGATGAACGTTGGTTACAATACGAGAGTTGTCTGCAAGGTTCGCTTTGATCGGCGCAAGGTAAGGCAAATCAAGGTTTTTGACTACCGTAGGTGGCAAGGTTAAAAACCCTTCAAATCCTGTATCGACAACACATTCAATTTCTACTTCTGCACGCCTCAGAGGATAAATAATGACACTTATACTCGCCTGAAGCCCAACAACTGTTCCATGTATCACTGTGTTGTCCTGACCAAAGTACCACCGACTGCATAAACAGCATCATAGCCAATTCGCTCTGTCCAAATGATTGCGTTTGGCTGTTTGGCTTGCAGTCGATGACAAGCCACGATGAAATCGTCATTGATTTCGTAATCACCTGTAGTGATGTTGATTGCAATGATTTTGCCGATATTCTCTGCTGTTTCGACGTGGGTACGGATACGCTGCTGATAAAGTTCTTCGCCGTGTTGAGCAATTTCTTCCCGGCTGAGGTTGGGATAAGGCATACAAGCAACCTCCTGATTCAAGGTATCCAATTACTGATTCCATCTTAGAATAAAATCGAAAGCCCGAAGCAAGGATTTTTCGGGTTGCGATGACGCCCAGCGCCTGCTTACCGCGATCGCCCCAATTGTTAACCAGAGGTGCGATCGCGGTAAGCTAGATAATTAAAACATTGCTAAAACCAGGGATTAAATGCTTCAAGGCACGACCGGCAATATCGCCATAGCGGAGTTCTCCGCACATAATCTTACCCATGACTTGGGGAGCAGAGGGGTGCTTAATACCAACTTTGTAGCCAATGTTGGAAAATCGATAGAATGCTGTAGCTAATTTTTGCGCCCAAGCCATCTCCGTACCCCACTCTTGGTTAATGGCTTCGCTATATTTTTCTAAAGCGTTGGTGTCACCAGCAAGTGCTTCGTTAATGGTTGCAGCTGCCAGTAAACCGCTAAAAATTGAAGGGCGAATGCCCTCTGCTGTCATCGGATCGACTAAACAAGCAGCTTCCCCAGCTAAAACCGCATTTTGGGTGTGCAGCTTTTGATTACCATCCCAAATACAAAGGGGATGACCATATTGTTTGGTGGTTTTGAGGTCTACATTTAATGATTTGGCGTACTCATCCAAAATCTTTTTAAAGTCCTGGGGTTGACGGCCAATAAAGGTTCCCACACCTATGGAATAACCATCAGCTTTGGGAAAGTTCCAAAGATAGCCGTTTTTGACTAAGCCAAACTCAAAATGAATTGTGGGTTTGTTTTCTGCGATACCAGGAACTTCTGCCTCCAAAGCTCCTGTAAGGAGACGTTTACGTTCTTTGAAACCTAGCCATTTTGCCATCGATCCTTTAGCACCATCAGCGGCAATTAAGTAGCGACCTGTAAATGAGCCGTTAGCTGTGTTAACTTGCCAATAATCGCTTTGAAATTCGATACTAGTTACTTCAGTATTATCTTGGAGTTTAGCTCCTTGTTTCTCGGCTTGCTGGACTAAGAAATGGTCAAAAACATCCCGCCGTACCATCCAAACTGGTTCTTTTGTGGCGATTTTCGTTTCCACGGGATCACCTAGTTTCCAGGTAAAACGAAGCAAGTCTGCTTTTAAAGAAATCGCTGGGCTAAAATCAAAGTCAAACCATTGAGCGATCGCTGGAGATACGCCACCACCACAAGGTTTATATCTTGGCAGGGATTCTTTTTCTAAAATTAATACTGAGCGACCCTGTTTAGCTAAATGATATGCAGCTGTTCCACCAGCTGGCCCAGCACCGACAATAATGCAATCGTACATATTGCTGAAATTTTGCTTCTCAATTAGTTTAAGGTAACGCGCCTACATATTCTATTTTTTCCTAAAGACCGTCATTAGTCATGAGTCATTGGTCGAATAGCAGGCTTGCTTAACCGACGAACCTCTCCCTGCCTTGAACTAAAGTTCAGAGTATTCAGAATTCTGAATTCTGAATTCTGAATACTCTTTTATCACCTTAAACCATAGCAAATAAAAGCACCCCAATAACGAGGATCTGAAAAGGGAAACTCTTCGGGCGATTTTTTGGCTATAGTTTTTAGTGGTAGCTTGACTACTGCCAATTAATCTATTTTCTCGTGGAATATTGTATATTTGGGCGAGTTTTTCGCCTTCAAATCTGGCACAGGGAAGGTTATCTTCGGCATCTTCCACAATGCCGTATTGTAAAGACATTTTATCTACAGTGTCGCGTTGTTGACAAAATTCTAAAATTTGGCAACTTGGGGTGTAACGAATCAAAAATTTATCTCCTAAATATTCCCGATCTTCTCCTGTCGGTAAAGCCGTGAAAGGAATCTGATGCAGTAACAGATGAGGTACTAAAATTAATTCTTCTATTCCTTGAAGATGTTCGGATATGAGTTCAGAGATTTGTAGGCGTTCAGCTATTTCGCCCAGGATATTGTTAATTTGAGTTTCCCATTTTTTGGGTTCATCTCTATAAGGCAATAACCAATTCTGCTCAATCCAGCCTTGTAATATATCTAACCCTTGTCCTATGCACGTGTGGAGAGTAATTTTGTTTTGCTGCACGACAAAAATATGGGTGTCGCTGTTGGTAGTGTAGAAACTGAGAATAGCTGTATTAGATTGGTCAATTAGCTTTTGAATTTCTGATAATTTGAGGGGATTAACTTGAATTTCTCCAGCTAACACGGGATCTTCACGTCTGAGATTTTGCCAAACTTGTTGTTTTTGGGTTTCTAAAGTGGCGATCGCTTCATTATAAGCTTCCCAAGCAGCGCGTGTATCACTACGGCTATTGTTGGATTTATGGCTTTGGCGTTCTTGCTCAATTTTCCGTTGCAGTTCTTCATACTGCTGCAATAATTCTTGGACTTTTGGGGGAATTTCTTCGCCTTGAGAGAGGTTGTAGCTTGCCATTAAGTCTACAAGAAGTTTAGAACGCGATCGCTCTGAATATTCAAAGCCTTTTTCTATTTGTCCAGCATTGATGCAAGCCAGCACCATGTTTTGATAAACATGAATGGCTTCTTCGAGAATTTCCTGACGACGAGATATTCTCGTGTTTATGTCCGTTTGTAAAAAGTTGTCTAATCTCTGTTGACGGTCAGATTGTTTTTCCTGAACCATAAGAACTCATTTTGTTAAGTAATTTGGAGATGTAGCACCAAGATAGACTGTAGTCTGTGTCATCCTAAATATCTGCCAACTTTTCTAGCAATTCTTCAGCTAAATCTAACAACTCAATTTCATCAACTTCATCACTACTTCCACGATTACTTTCTCTACAAGACACATTAGCAGCCAAAACATTTTTTACAGCGAAAATCCTATCTTCTTCAGATAAACTAAGACATTTTTCCAACTCTAAAGCAATTTCCTGGATTGTCCTTGCACCCAAACACTCTCTCACTTTCACCGCTACCGAATCATCACTTTCCAGCAGTTTTACCAAAGCTGTTTTCAGTCCATCATCCGCACCAGAAAACTTCTCAACGGCTACGCGCACATATTCCCGCACGCTCATGTTTGCCGCCAATGCCTTTTGGAAAACCACATCTGGTACATCTACTAGCAATACACCTTCGTTATCACTGGCTTGATATAAATCATCCCCTTGTTTCACAGCTACCAGCAAATCTGCACCCAACGCATGTAAATAGTGCAACACTGATTCCAACTCATGTTCTTTTAACGCCGACTCCAATTTGGACACCGCCGCTTGCTGCACTCCCAGTTTTTCTGCTAGCTGCGCCTGAGTTAATCCTGCTTTATTACGTATTTCCCGCATAGCATCGGTAAGATAAAGACGGAGGTACTCTAGCTTACCCGCCAAAATCACCTCTGGTTCGTCGCCTACGTTTTGCTGTAACCAAGCTTGAAAATTAGGTTTTTTCATGATTCCTCTGCTGCAATTCACGTAATCTCACTCTTGCAGGTTCTTTGTCTCTATCTTTGATACCGTTGTCATATTTTTTCATAAAGGCGTGCAGCACCACGAAACGCTGAGGGGTAGCGGCCGTTAAGATCAACCGTAGATTATGTTCGCTCTTGGTCATCCGTAACTCATACAGGTCATCTTCCAGTTTCTCAAAGATGCCACTGGTAAGTGATGCAAGTCCTTTGTTACATAGGTAGCCAAGATTAACTTGCAGACGCTTGGTTTCGGAAGCACTCAGTAATGGTTTTAGTGGATTTTCTGGTTGCTCCTGTTCCGGAATCATCCTGATGAAAAAAGCAAGCAAATCTTTGGGGATTTCCCCATTGACATCTTGATAAAGTTCCCAACTCCAACTCACTTCCTACCTCACAGCATAATATTCTTTATAACGAATGTCAATGTCATTATTCTTTTAAAGGAATATCATATAAAATAAGTAAGTGCAACTTAGGTAATAAAAGAATTAGTCATAAAAATGGTGCGTTAGGCTAAAGCCATAACGCAGCCTACTGTTGAATAGTAGTTCCTATCTCAACTCAATTGTTCATACTTGAATTTCCCTTTAATAAACTTGTTAAAATATTGACCTTTAGACGGTGCATTGTCTAAGTCTTCCTTGACACTAGGAGGTACTTTGAAATACTCGTAAACACTTCCACTATCAAATTCAATAGTCAGTGTTTGAGTTTTTACATCGTGGCTAAATTGCTTAATAACGTTGCCTTCGGGCTTGAGTAGGGGGAAGGCAATTACATCCCGAATACTGGCAGAATCAGTTAGTAACATTACTAAGCGATCGATTCCAATTCCTAAACCACCTGTAGGCGGCATTCCATATTCTAAGGCAGTTAGAAAGTCTTCGTCTACACCATGTGCCTCTAAATCACCAGCGGCTTTTCTGGCAGCTTGCGCTTCTAAACGTTCTCTTTGTTCGATCGCATCAGTAAGTTCTGAGAAGCTATTGCCAGTTTCTCTTCCTACTATAAATAACTCAAATCGTTCCACCAAACCAGGTTGAGAAAGATGGGGTTTTGCTAAGGGCGAAATTTCTACAGGATAATCAATTACAAAGGTAGGCTGAATTAAATTGGCCTCTACCTTTTCTTCAAAGGCTAAATTTAGTAGCTTACCAATTGATTGAGCTTCATCTATATCAGGAATCCCAGCATTTTTACTTGCTGTTTTTGCTTCTTCTAAAGTTGGGAAAGAATTGAAATCTAAGCCTGTAACCTCTTTAACTAAATCGTGCATTGTTACCCGCCGCCAAGGTGGTGTCAAATCTATAGATTCACCTTGGTAGGTAATTTGCAGCGTGCCGAGTACCTCTTGGGCAACAGTGGTAATAATCCCTTCTGTCAGCGCCATCATATCGTTGTAGTCGGCGTAGGCTTGGTAAATTTCAATCGTCGTAAATTCAGGATTGTGTCGGGTGGAAATTCCCTCATTGCGGAAAATTCTCCCTAATTCAAACACCTTTTCAAAACCACCCACAATTAACCGCTTCAGATGGAGTTCTGTGGCAATTCGCAAATACAACTCCATTTCTAAGGTGTTGTGGTAAGTGATAAATGGACGTGCATCTGCACCCCCAGCTTCACTTTGCAAAACAGGCGTTTCAATTTCCAGAAAATCCTGTTCTTCTAAATAGCGACGAATCCCGGCAGTGATTTGGGCGCGGCGGCGGAAAGTTTGCCGCACTTCTGGGTTAACAATCAAGTCAACGTAGCGCTGACGGTAGCGCTTGGCAACATCCGTTAATCCATGCCACTTGTCGGGTAGGGGCAACAGAGATTTAGTCAGGATGGTGTATTGTTTGACGTAGACAGATAACTCGCCCTTTTCAGTCCGTTTGATAGTACCTTTGGCTCCCAGAATGTCCCCTGCATCTGTGAGTTGTTTCAAGTGATTGAACGCATCGGCATCAATATCTGCCATGCCTTCTTGGATGCGATTTTTCTCTAAATAAAGCTGAATTGTGCCGGTTTCATCTTGTAACGTGAAGAAAGCCAATTTACCAAAAACGCGACGCGCCATAATCCGTCCGGCGATCGCCACTTCTAAATCAACTTCCTCACCACTGGCTAAATCGGCAAATTGTTCTTGCAACTGCGCTGCGTGATGGGTGGATTCCCAACGATAGGCGTAGGGATTAGTGCCTAACTGCTTTAGCTGGTTTACTTTTTCCAGCCGAGCGGCACGGAGATCTTCTTCCGACATGTTAACGAACTAAATAGGGCAAGATTAATTATAGATGCTGCAAAAGTTGGCAGTAAGAGATATTTGTCCTTGAAGGCGCGGGCGATCGCCAAACCAAATACAATGACACAAACTAGAGTCCGCTTGTGGAATGTAGATGAATATCACCGGATGCTTGAGACGGGTATTATTGCAGCCGATGAACGGGTGGAACTGATAGAAGGGCAAGTTATCCCTATGAGTGCCAAAAATCCGCCACACGCAGCCACAACCCTATGTGCATCTGATTATCTCAAGCGGCTGCTAGCAGAAGTTGCCCTAGTTCGCGTCTAAGATCCCATTCAATTAAGCCAATATTCAGAACCCGAACCAGACATTGCTGTTGTGCAAATTGTACGCTCGCCCTAAATTTTGATTTCTTTGACCCTTGCAATTTTAACCATTTTAGGGAATGAAACAGCCCTGCCCTTGTTAAGGGGAGGGGAGCATTTGCTCTACTCAAATGCGGGGTGGGGTTCTTTATTTTTGATTTATGCAAGAGGTCTATTAGATGCAGATCGTAAACAAAAAGCGCCTCTTTATGCTGAAGGCGGAATTACTGACTACTGGATTTTGGATGTGAATCAGCGTCAGCTTTATATTTTCCGTGAACCAGGTTTAGAAACCTACAATCTAGAATTTATTTTGCCAGAGGATGCAACGTTATCCTTGATTGCATTTCCAGAAATTCAAGTTCAGATTAATCAACTGTTTCCATAAATGTGGCGATCGCCAACATTTTACTCTGCAAATCAAACCTTTATTTCTGACCTACTTGTAGCGAATGCCGAGATAAAACAGCCTTCATTTTCAAGTTAGTAAATTTCAGTATTGCCTCGACTAATTCTTGCTGTTCTGGTTTTAAATTCAGTGTTTTGAGGGCTTGATTGATATTGTTACCAGCGCTGAGGTTGTGAGCAAGTTGGGCACGCTGGGATGAGTTTAAAACTGCCTGAATTTCCTTGTTTCTTCTCTGACGCACAGCTTGGAGTTGTTGGCTTTGTTGGGGAGTCAGGTTAATCTCTGAAAATAAAGTGGAATCCCTTACAGCTTTAGTAGCTTGGGCGACAATACCAGCAGAAGTATCGATCTGAACGGGTGCAGCTAAGGCAATTCCCGGCATGAAGAGAACAAGGGCAAGCATATTAATCAACACAAAAAGCCGTTTTGTCAAGTGAATTGCCATATTGAAAAATGCCTGGGGACTGGGGATTGGGAATTGGGGATTAGGGAGTGGGGAAGAGGCAAGGGAGCAGTTCTTGCTGGGAGCAGAGGGGAGGGGCTTCTCCTCTGCACCCAGCAAGAACTGCCCCTCTTCCTCATCTCCTTCATCTCCCCACTCACCAGTCCCCAGTCCCTAATCACTTAATTATCCGGCCTTTTCTTTCTGTTAATTTCGCGTTGTAATTCTTCAATTTGACGGCGCAGAGCTTCCTTTTCTTTTTCAGAAGATTCTGCCTGAACATTTACTGCTCCTGAGGCGGGCGATCGCTGGTAGTTTCCTCGACGAATTTGCTGATATTCTTCTGATACTGCCCACCCTCGTAAGTAATGCAAGCGTTCCACAGGAAAAGGATGAGTCAGCATTGCACCTTGAAACCCAGTGAACATTAAGAATTTATACATTTGATTCAGTCCGTCTTCATCAAGTGCTTGATAATTTTCAGACTGTTTAATAAATTCTTGTAAACTGCATTCATTGGCATATTTGATACTACCGCCCGTGACTTTCATCATGGAAGTCATCACAGGATTTAAGTCATCCATTACTAATAAAGCGGCGCGATCTGAGGATAACTCAGCTTTACGTCGCCATTCATAAAAGGCAAGCAACAAACCTTGACTAACAAAATCACCAATGCCAAAGGTGAATTCACCAACTCTCGAAGCGACACTCCTCGCCCATATCGCCATTTGAATTAAAATAGTATGACCACATTTAATGTGCCCCAGTTCATGGGCTAGCACCGCCCTAATTTCGGCTTCGTTTAGTAAGTCCGATATCCCTGTATTTATGACTATGTAAGGATGTTCTTGTCCAAGTGCGTAGCTATTAGCTTGGGAATTTTGCTCAACAAACAGTGCGGGTTCTGGATAAATGTCCAAATCTCGCACGCATTCCCGAAAAATCTGGTAAATAGTGGAATATTGGCGCGGCCCGACTTGGATGGTGTTGCCCATTAAATAAACTAACTGAGGGCGTTCAGCGAAAAATTCCACAAATTTACGGGCTAAAAAATCAAATCCTGGTAAATTACGTAAAGCTTGCTCGGCTTGGATATCCAGTGGATGCCTGAAGGCTTCGCTGGAAATTCCTGTGTAGGTTGGCATAATTAGGTAATTGGTGATTGGTCATTGGTCATTAGTCATTGGTCATTGGTCATTGGTCATTAGTCATCAGTTTGGGACAAAGGACGAAGGACAAGTGACAAATGACAAACGACAACATAATAGAAATGGGGCTTTGTTTGTAAAAGTCATTTTGTTATGGGATTAAAAGCGTGTGATTGAGGCAGAAGTTCATTTGTCACTACATAACTTTTTGCGATCGCAGGCGGGGTTCCCTTCCTGGCCCCATCATTTGACGATGGCACGGTTGGTAGCACGCGCCTTGCGCCTGGAACGTAGCGCCCTCATTCAAGTAGGGGCGGTTTCTGGCTATCAAGGACGATATCGTACCAGTTTCGTAGCATCAGCCCTGATGTGGCAGGGCCCTGTAATTATTGTTGCTCAAGAAGCAGTGCAACAACTTCTCTTGCGGGTGGAAATCCCCCGCCTACAACAGTGGCTACCAGCCAACAAACCGATTAGGACAGGTGACGCATGGCCTGATGCCCAGTTCCAAGGGCTACTGTTGACTTCCCCAGAAGCTTGGTTAAAAGGACAGTTGGCTAATGGCGATCGCTTTCCCCCAGGTATTCCTACAATTATTGATGGTGTAGACGATCTCGAAGATTGGGTGCGTCATCAGCTCACCCAAGAGATTCAACCCCATGACTGGGATCAACTCATGCTAGCTTGCCCAAATCAAGCTGAAGCAATCCGCGAAGCACGGATACAACTGACACACGAACTTTTTCAGCATCCTGCTAATCCCTATGAGTGCTATCTCATTTCTGAGCTAGAAATAGACATTTTAAACCGTCTCTATTCTGCTTTAGACCTAAGTAATCTCCCAGAGAATTGGAAACGTTTCTGGCAAGAATTTCAACCCCTCAACGAAAACCTTTCCCCCCCTGCCCCCCCTGCCCTCTTCTGGGCGACTATTGCCCGTCGCCAAGGTTTATTTTCTTTACACTACGCCCCAATGGAATTAGGAAAAATACTCTCCCCCATTTGGCAGCGACAACCAGTAGTTTTAATTGGCAGTGCTATAGAACCGGAAACTGAGGCTCCCCTTTTTCGTCAGCGTTTGGGTTTGGAGGATGTAACTTGCCTGAAATTTTCTTCCGAGAGTCAAGCTGAAGCAATTCAACTGTATGTACCTTATAAGTTACCCCTACCCAATACACCAGAATTTCAAGCCGCATTTATTCACAAAGTCCGCACCCTGGTTTGTCTCAGTGCTACAGCACCAGGATTAACTGCGATATTGGTGGGCGATGTCCCACTGAAGGCGCAAGTCGGGACAATTTTGGCCTCAGAATTTGGTTCGCGGGTACAGGTAGAAAAAACTTGTTTAGATGAAAATGGTATTTTAGTCAGCGGTTGGGAATTTTGGCGAGAACATCAGCGAGTCTTGCCAGCACCCCAATTGTTAATTATTGCGACTTTGCCGCTACCATCTTTGGAAAATCCCCTAGTAGCTGGTAGAGTAGCTCGTTATAAGCGATCGCATCAAGATTGGTTCCGTTTATACTTATTGCCAACCGCCTTGAATGAATTACAAAGAGCGATCGCTCCAGTGCGAGAAAGTCAAGGTATTGTTGCTTTACTTGATAGTCGTGTAGTTAACCGCAGCTACGGCGCTCAAATTCTCGCAGCTTTAAGTCCTCTAGCACGCATTAACTATCTCGATCCCAATCTGTTTTCTAATACAGATGAGGAAAATTCAGCCTAAGGGCATTGGGTATGGGGCATTGGGTATGGGGCATGGGGAGATGTGGAAAAGGTTAAAGGGTGAAGGGATAAATTTAACCTTTCCCCCTTACCCCTTTCCCTTTCTCCATGCCCAATGCCCAATGCCCCATGCCCCATGCCCGATGCCCAATGCCCAATGCCCCATGCCCAATGCCCCACGCCCAATGCCCTAATTGTTTATAACCACAATTCCTGGCAAGATAAAGTTAAAACCTAAGTTGATTTCAGTTGCTAATTATGGGTGAAGCAAAACGTCGCAAAACTACACTAGGGGAAACATACGGTCAAGAAACTCGCATCTTGCCTTGGGTTCCCATCTCAAAATCTCAAGCCGAATTATTCGTTAGTTGGACTACTCGCGGTGCCTGGATAGGTATTGGTGTCATGGTTGCAGCATGGCTAACCATTCGTTTTATCGGTCCGGCTTTTGGTTGGTGGCAAGTAGTTTATTAACCATTGAATTCAGAATTCTGCTGTATCATTTCGCAACATCTAAAATCCAAAATTGTCTGACTCCTTTTTCCATAGAAAAAGCTCAGACATTACTGCCTGAGCTTTTTCCAGATTAAACTAACTTAGTTCCGTCTATTTGGTTTAGTAACGGTTACGGTTGTAGCCACCACCACCACCACGGTTACCACCACCGAAGGAGGAGCCACCTCTGTCTTCTCTGGGCTTGGCTTTATTTACCTTGAGGTCACGACCCAGCCATTCAGCACCATCAAGAGCTTCAATGGCAGCTGCTTCTTCAGCATCTGAACTCATTTCCACAAAACCAAAACCGCGCAAACGACCTGTTTCACGGTCAGTAGGCAACTGGACGCGCTTTACAGAACCGTATTCTGCAAAAACAGCACTCAGCGCTTCTTGTGTAACTTCATAGGAGAGGTTACCTACGTAAATCGACATGAAATATCTCCAAAATCATAAGTATGTAGAGATTTAGATTTCGGAGAGAAGTCTGTAATACCAAGAGGAGAAAGCCTGTCAATACTAAGAACAAACACTGTCTGCCGAATTAATTCTCATTTCACTCCCCATGATGACACAACAGTAAACTTTCTGGAGTCAACTTTAAAAAACTGTTATAAAAATTTATGTTAACTAGCTGAGTGGGGAGTCGGGAGCGGGGGCACTGACAAATGACAACAAAACATTAATGCACTTGACAAACTACTAAAAATATTAGTAGCTTTAGTAGAATCAAGCTGTTATCTAAAAAGAAGGATAATTACATTTAATACCATCCATGTTAAAACATGGGAAAAAAGCTTCATATCTTCGGATAAAGCCAGTTTTCTCCTGTGGGTAGATTACAGAAAACTGAAAAATATTTATACTACGTTTATAATTGATTAGCTGCAAGAAGATTGTCTACCTCTGTATAACAAGTAGAGTGGTGAGAACTTTTGAACTTTTATGGTAAAACAGTAATTTTCTGAACACAGAAACTTTCTGTTGGACAGCTTATTGACTCTCGCCATTTTTTATTAATGATATCTCTCAGAATTACTTGGGAAAACACGGCTGTTTAATCCCAAAGGCTCGTCCATAGGAGCAAAAATAAATGATTTTGGACATAAATTAAGCCGCACAAACAGGTGAAAATGACAGATTTTGTAACCGATACCCAGCTAATTAATATCGATTTAAATTCAGTTGCGAAGACTGAGGTAGCGATGCCTGCGGGGCGCTGCGCCTATGCAGATGTCGAAAATAGACTTGTGGCAAAAAGCAGTTGTGCAAAAGGTGGAAACAGGGAAAATTATTTTTTTGCCTCTAGTTGTTTGAGGAGTTTATTAATACCCTGTTTGGTAGGCATAGGACTACTAACAGCAAGCTGCGGATCGCTGCCCAAGGAATCAGCTGAGGCACAATCTCAGAGTCCTGGTGGACGGGCACAGGGTGGTGGTGGAACACCTGTAGATGTGGCGATCGCTCGAACAGACTTATTGCAAACACAACCAGAATACACAGGTAATACAACACCCTTTCGGATTGTGTCAGTGCGATCGCAAGTTGAAGCACGGCTGTTGGCTTTGAATCTAGATGTCGGCGACACAGTTACCCAAGGGCAGAACGTCGGGCAATTAGATGATGCCATACTTTTGACTGAATTAAAGCAAGCAGAAGCAGAACTAGCAGCCTTAAAATCAGAAGTAGCCAGGGCAACCAATCAGGTAAGTAATGCCCGTGCTGACGTGGAACGGGCGAGGCTAGAAGTGGTACAAGCCCAGGCAGACTCAAAACGGCAACAGGATCTATTTAAAGCTGGAGCGATCGCTCAACAAGCTGCTGAACAAGCGCGTACCCAGGCACAAACAGCCGCTCAGGCATTGCGGGCAGCTCAAGAGCAGGTTCGTACAGAACAACAAGCCGTGGCAGCTGCTCAAGGCAGAGTGTTGGCACAACAGGCTTTGGTTGCCCAAACCAAAGAACGCAGATCTTACGCTCGATTGACATCGCCCATTACTGGCGTAGTTACAGAAAAAGTCACAGAACCAGGTAATCTTCTCCAACCAGGTAATGAAGTCTTAAAAATTGGCGACTTTAACCGTGTGAAAGTCGTCGTCCAAGTTTCCGAATTAGAACTGGCACAAATTCAGGTTGGACAATCTGTAAAAGTCCGCTTAGATGCTTTCCCCACTGAAACATTAATTGGCAGAGTGACCCGGATTTCCCCAGCCGCCGATGCTACCGCTCGCTTGATACCTGTAGAAGTAGTAATTCCCAACAGTGACGGCAAAATTGGCAGTGGACTACTGGCGCGAGTCAATTTTGAAAGCCAAACAACACAGCGGGTAGTAGTGCCGCAAACAGCTATCCAAAAACAAGCTCTTCAGCAGAAAAGCAACAGAGCAAACAGAGAAAACCAAAGTGGAACCCTATTTGTTCTCAGTGATGCAGAAGGCAAGGCAAAAGTAGCGGCGCGTGCTGTCACCTTAGGAAAAAGAGCTGATGGCAAAGTGGAAATTTTATCTGGCTTGCAAGCTGGTGAACGCTATGTTGTTCGCAGTGATCAAACTTTAAAAGATGGAGACCCTGTACGTTTATCGATTCTTTCTGAAACAACAGAGTCAACCCCTGCGGGGAATTCAAAATTAAAAATTCAAAACTCCAAATGACATTTTGAATTTTAATTTTGTACTTTTAATTGAAGTGAGGCCATAGTCATGCAGCAAGTAAAGAATGGGGACGGATTTAGTATCAGCGCCATATCAATCCGCCAGCACATCGGCACACTCATGCTTACACTGGCAGTAATCGTCATGGGTGTATTTTTTGTCGTTAAGTTACCCGTAGATTTGCTACCGTCAATTACTTATCCCCGAATTGGTGTGCGTTTACAAGCGCCTGGAGTTTCCCCTGAGGTAGCGGTTGATGAAGTCACCAAGCCCCTGGAAGAAGCCTTTAGTGCTACTGAGGGCGTAATCCAGATTTTTTCCCAAACTCGTGAGGGGCAGGTCAATTTGGATCTGTACTTTGAACCGGGAGGGAATATTGACCAAGCCTTAAATGATGCCACAGCCGCCTTTAATAGAGCTAGAAGCACATTACCGGAGACCATTGAAGAACCGCGCTTGTTCAAAGTCGATCCTTCCCAGTTACCTGTTTACGAATTGGCATTAACTTCACCCTCCCTAGAAGGTGTTGATTTACGAGTTTTTGCCGAAGAAGAACTAGTGCGCGAACTGGGTATTGTAGCCGGAGTAGCAGGGGTAGATGTATCGGGGGGAGTTCAAGAAGAAGTCAGGGTTAATATCGATCTCGATCGCTTGCAAGCTTTGGGTGTAGGTTTAACCGATGTCCTCGATCAACTCAGAGACCGCAACATAGATATCTCTGGTGGTCGGATTTTGGGGCAGAATTCTGAACCATTAACGCGTACCGTTGGGCGTTTCCAAAATGCCAATGAAATTAGCAATCTTTCTTTTGAAGTCTCCTCCCCTACTTCTTCCCCAGTCCCCAGTTCCCAGTCCCCAGTCCCCAACCGCCGCGTCTATCTGCGCGACTTTGCCGAAGTCATTGATGGTTCAGAACAGCAACGGATTTTCGTCTTACTCAACGGGGAAGAAGCGATCAAAGTCAGCATCCAAAAGCAGCCAGATGCCAACACCATCAACGTTGTCGAGGGTGTGAAAAAACGCTTAGAAGAACTGCGACAATCTGGTGTAATTCCTGAAGGGACGGTTATTACAGCGACCTTAGATGAGTCTCGGTTTATCAGTAATTCTATCTCCAATGTTACCAGTTCTGGGTTAATCGGCACAGCACTAGCAGCGATCGCCGTTCTTTTGTTTCTCGGATCTGTGCGGCAAACCTTCATCATCGTTCTAGCCATCCCCTTAGCAACCCTAGCTGCCATCATTTTGATGGGGCTATTTGGCTTATCTCTCAACGTTTTTAGTTTGGGTGGCTTGGCGCTGGGTGTGGGGATTGTGGTCGATAACTCCATTGTTATGTTGGAGAACATCGCCGAGGGTGCTGGGATGACTCCCGGTAAGGATAATAAAAGCCGCTTGAATTCACAACAACTAATTTCCCAGGCAGAAAAAAGTAGCCAAGAAGTAGAATCAGCTTTAATTGCTTCCACTAGTACCAACTTGGTGGCAGTATTACCATTTTTGCTCATTGGTGGGTTTATCGCCCTACTGTTCAATGAGTTAATTCTCACCATCACCTTTTCTGTGGCGGCTTCGATTTTGATTGCCGTGACTGTTGTGCCGATGTTGGCTTCCCGGATGTTGGCATGGCAATTTTCCAGTAATTTGAGCAAATTTTGGTTTTTACGCGAGTTCAATAACCGCTTTGATGCTTCCACGAGGGGATACGGGAGTTTTTTAGCTGGGATATTACGCTGGCGATTGGTAACGGTGGCGATCGCTATTATCCTTTTTGGCGGTGGCAGTTTGTGGATGGCTCCCCAAATTCCCCAAGAAATTCTCCCCCGCATCAACACCGGACAAGCCAACTTCAATGCCCAGTTTCCTCCCGGTACACCCCTAGAAACTAACCGAAAAGTCATGGTTGCGGTGGATGAGATTATCCGCAACCAACCAGAAACCGAATATGTTTTCTCCACATCTGGTGGTTCTTTGTTTGGTTCTAATACTAATGCCAATCCTCTACGCAGTACCGCTAATATCACCCTCAAACCAGGTACTGATGTAGAAGCTTATGTAGAAAGAGTTACCCAGCAATTTAACAAGCTAAATTTAGCAGGAATTCGCCTGCGGCTTTCCCCTGGTCAAGTGCGGGGTTTGATTCTCAGCAATTCCCCTGTACGTGGTGCTGATGTTGACGTGATACTCCAGGGAAATGACGTAAATGCTTTAGAAGAAGCTGGTCGTCAGGTATTAGCAGCTTTAGAAGAACAAGTCACCCTAGCCAGATTTCGTCCCGATGCCGACGATCGCCAACCAGAAATTCAAATTATTCCTGACTGGGAGCGGGTTTCAGCTTTGGGGTTAACTACTACAGATATTGGACAAACAATTCAAACTGCTCTTGAAGGTAGCGTCCCAACTCAATTGCAACGCGGCAACCGTTTAGTAGATGTCCGGGTAAAGTTGAATGAAGAATCGGTGCAAGCGGCTTCTCAATTAGAGAGGTTGCCTTTGTTCGTGGAGAACAATCGCCAAGTCCGCTTGAGCGATGTTGCCAAAATTGCCGAAGCTCAAGCTCCCGGAGAAGTTCAGCGAATTAATCAGCGTCAAGTTTTCTTATTGGCTGGTAACTTGACTGAGGGAGCTAGCCTCAGTAACGCCCTAGAACAAGTGAGTACAGTACTAGAGAGTATGGATTTACCTGATGGCGTTAGTATTTTGCCCAGTTCGGCAGCGGAATCTAATCAGCAACTGCAAAGCTCACTGCAACTATTAGGTGGATTAGCAAGCTTTTTAGTCTTTGTGGTCATGGCAGTGCAATACAATTCCCTCATTGACCCACTAGTAATTATGTTTACAATTCCCTTGGCATTAGCTGGGGGGATTTTCGGGCTATACATTACCAAAACTGCCATTGGGGCGACAGTGATTGTCGGTGCTGTTTTACTTGTGGGGATTGTAGTTAATAATGCCATCATCATGGTGGAATTGGCGAATCAAATTCTGGAACGGGAAAAAGTTGACCGCAAAACCGCCATTTTGAAAGCTGCTCCCCAACGCCTGCGACCAGTTTTAATGACAACTATTACCACTGTTTTAGGCATGTTCCCCCTAGCATTAGGAATTGGAGAAGGCTCGGAATTTTTGCAACCATTGGGTGTGGTGGTATTCTCTGGGTTGTCTTTGGCAACAGTGCTGACGTTGTTTATCATCCCTTGTTTTTACACTCTGTTGCACGATTTATTTGGTGGAAAATGGACAAAGCCAGTGTTAATTCTGTTGCGTGGATTTAAGAAAAGACTGATTTCCATCACTGATAGGGATTAGGATTAAATTTTTTCCACAGACTGCGCGTTGAAATTTAAATTACGGCAATTTGCAGTAGGGTAGCACAGCTGTGCTACCCTACAATGATTTAGAAAACCGCTGTAACTCAATGGCATTACTTATTGACAAATGTTTTATTTTCTGATCATGTTATTAATGGTCAACACATCTGCTCTAACTTAGATTTTTTATAAAGATTGCGTGAAATTACTAGTAATGGTGATAAAGCAATATGAGAATTGCTTTATAAATCAACCTATGGGTAGATATCAAATAAGTAAATAAACATACATTAACTGTTATTTAGGTAGCAAGTAGATAGCAGTTAAACAATGAATCTTAACTGTTTGATTTAACTCAGGCGGTATACGTAGCATTCTGTCAATCAAATATGAAGAGGACGGGAAATGACTAAAATAGCAACCAAAATAGCCTTGTCTGTTCTAGGAGCAGCAGGAATTAGTTTTTTATCTTTGACACCAGCAAAAGCCGTCATCTTGGTAGAACCCATCGTGACTACTGTAAATGAAGCGATATTGGAAACGAGAACCCCAAGAACCCTTGGAGCAGATATTCTACCAGGGCAAATAATAGAGTATGGTGTTCCAGATCGAGCGAATAACTTGCGAAATTCTACAGGAAATGATATAAGCAGCTTGGTCTTTGACTTACAAACGCTGTTTTATACTAATCCAGATTCTACTCCAGCATTTGATAATGAGCCGGTGCAGTGGGGAGATGTTGATGGAGATGGCAAGATTGGTTTCTCTAGTGTTCCTGAACTCAAAGATATCTTTGCAAACGTTACCGTCAAAGACAACATTTTGACTTACAGTGGTGGTGTAATCGCAGATGGAACCATATTTTTCAATCGATTTGCTACCCAGCCCAATTTAACTCCAGGTGGTGGAATAATTCCACCAATACCAGAAGATCAAGTGGATAAAGATGGGCCTATCAGAGTGGGTGCTTATTACACCGCCATTCCTGAAACAACTAGTGTTTTGGGTGTACTAATGTTTGGTGCTTTGGGTGTAGCTTTAAAAGTAAAGCGATCGCTACACTGTTAACGTTTTAACTCATCATACACCGCCAATGTTTCCTGATGAACGCGGGCAACGCTCAACCTTTCTAGGTTTTGATTTGCCCGATATTTCCATTCTTGCAGCATATCAGCATTACTCAGTAATTGTACTAAGACTCCAGCCAAAGCCTGACTATCTTTTACTGGTACTAAAAGACCTGCTTGCCCATTATCCAAAGCTTCGGGAATTCCATCTACCTGAGTACCAACGATCGCAACTCCCACTTCTCTTGCTTCTGAAAGCACCAGAGGACAAGGGTCACGGTGAGAAGCCAGCACAAATATATCACAAGATTTGAGGTAGCGTTGGGGTTCTGGTTGGAAGCCTTCAAAATGAATGCGTTCTGCTACAGAAGTTGCCCGTGCCTGTGCCTCAAATAGCTGTTTATCAGGACCATTGCCTACCAAATAAAGATGCACTTGGGGAAAATCTGAAGCGATTTGTTCAACAGCAGCGATTAACTCAGCAATTCCCTTGCGTTGATACATACCGGCTACGGTGGCGATCGCCGGACGTTGTAACATTAAAGGTTGATAATCGTGTATTTGTCGGTTGCGGGGACTGCCCAGAGTTCCATTACATACCACCCGTAACTTGTTTTCTGGGACACCGCGTCGTGCCATAGAATCTCGCACAGCCTGACTAACGGCAATTACCCTGTCAGCTAAACCCATCAGCACGCTAGCACGCTGAAATTCATTGTGTACTGTGGAAACTAAAGCATAACGGTTTTGAAAAAGGCGTGCTAGTAAGACTCCCGTCATCATGTGTGCATGAACGATATCGGGTTGGAATGCTGCTGCTAGCGATCGGTAACCAATAGCTGCTTTAATCATACTTATTGGTTTGCGAGTTTGGTTTAGTTCGTAATGTTTAACACCAAACTTTTTGAGTAATACCTCGTATTCACCACCACCAGAAATAACCGCTACCTCATGACCAGATTTTGCCTGTAAACAAGCCAAATCCACAGCCACATTCACAATCCCGTTACCTATTTCTTGAACGTGATTCAAAATATGTATAATTCGCATAATGTTGAGATATGTATAAAAAATTAAGATAAGTAACTGAGTAGACAAAGACACAATTATTGAGTTTTTAAAGACAACTCAAAATTAGTCAGTAGTGTGTAAAATTAACAAATTACTACTGACCAATAGTGCTTTTCATCAGCTACTTAGCTTTAAAGACTTATTCAGTAACGGCTTAATAAATCGGGATAAAAGAAGATAAGAATTAGGTAAACTCTTGGTGATACCGTTTCCAAAAAATATCGCGCTGTGCCAGTTGCGTAAGTTCTGTTAAAGCTAACACCAGAGAACTAGAAGAACTGCGAAAATGGGCGCGTTCTGGAGGTGCAACATGGGCTGCACCAGAAACCGAAGCTTGCGGTAGAAGTCGCGATCGCTCTGTCACCTTTCATTCAACCAGTGAAAATTCGCACAGCGACATCATCAGTCTGACTTTGCGTATTTTACTAAGGTTCTTGAGCAAGGGCTAGGACACGCTGATATAGCTGGGGGCTGACGCGAAAACCAGCCTGGTTGATCAAAGCATCCATAACAGGTTGAACCTGGGGAATGAGGCTTCTTTGTTTGGCAACAAGCAGAATACCCAGAATACCAATGATAGGTAGCCCAAGCCGAGCTGCCTCTTGCCGTCCCAGGCGTTCATCAATGAGCAGATCATCGACTTGTAGCTCAAGCGCCAAGGCTATAGCATTCGCTTCTCCGGCATCAAGTCCCCCTTCTTGTTGCAGTTGGTCAGCAAGTTGAGAGGTGGTGAGGGATTGGGTTTGAATCCAGCCCAGTTGGAGAATAGCTGAAATTGTGGGATTGCTGGTGGCTGCTAGTTCGCTGGCAACAACAGCAGGATTGACTCTCACCGGGCTAAAGCCACGGTGATTCAAACTGATGCTACGAACGAGGCTAAAGCCATCGTTCTCCGCTTTTTACAGTTATTCTTCCAGAGAAGAACTCTCTGTGGGACAGTCAAAAG
>JAESFX010000202.1_pt1 | contig 49665 bp, 45 predicted proteins | sample 9269501 | NCBI WGS metagenome assembly JAESFX01 (sample SAMN14515570, study PRJNA621655) | algae metagenome | isolation source: Desmonostoc geniculatum HA4340-LM1 and co-occurring heterotrophs from cave... | place: USA: Maniniholo cave, Kauai, Hawaii | collected 2009-07-28
TTTTGACTGTCCCACAGAGAGTTCTTCTCTGGAAGAATAACTGTAAAAAGCGGAGAACGATGGCTTTAGCCTCGTTCGTAGCATCAGTTTGAATCACCGTGGCTTTAGCCCGGTGAGAGTCAATACTACCACCATTTCCCATCACAATAAATCCGTTACTCAGATTGCCTGGTAATTTTCTCAACGGGTTATAGGGAAGTGACTTCTCAAAATAGTTGACACCGACAATACCAGAAAATGGCACACCACTTTTGGCTGAACAATTAGGTTTTTGGGGAGTACATTGGCGACTAGTAACAACCTGTACGGGGACGGGTTCTGTGGTGGGAATCAAACCAAATCGGACGTTAGTATAAACTAATTCTCCCTCCAGGACAGTGCCATCACTTAATACTTCCTTGATATTTTGACCTGTTCTTTGGATGGGAGCATTACCTAAAAACTCCTTGGGAACCCTTAGCCCTGCTGACCCTGTATCTAATAAAATACGTCTTGGCTGACCACTGGCGATCGCTACTTCCAGAAAATACCCGCGAACACGTTGGCCGAGGGAAGGTTTTGGATATAAAGGTAAGGATATGGTGTTAAAAGTTGGCTTACGGGGTGTATTTTGAGAGATGTCGCGCAACACTGGATTTGGAAAAAGAGCCGCAAATGCTGACTGGCGTTGGGCTGCTGGTTCAGGTGCGATATCCCAAAGGCTTTCGTAGTAGAAAAAGCCGATACCTAAACCGCGTTGGTGCGCTGCTTGTACTTGGGATTGGATTTGTGTTATGGAAACTGGGCGATTTCGTAACCCCGCCATAATACCGATACCAGTTGGGATGACTTGTTCGGTTTCTAAAATTTCTGGGCGTGTAATTTGACCGATAAAACTTTCTAAATCATTACGGTACACCTGCATCACCAACTCATCAACAATACCCAAGCGTACCCAGTTCAGCCAATCTTGCAGTTGCAGCTTGTAAGCGAAATCATAGTAATTGGGAGCAACTGAGAAGATAGCATTCGGTTTTCGGGCTTTTACAGTTTGGTGGAGTTCTACCATGAAGGCAGTAATTTTATCTGCCCGCCATTTTATCCATGCTGTGGCTTGGGGATTGGGTGGAGGAGGATTGCCAGTTTCTTGAGTGTATAGATTAATCGTGTACTTATCGTAACCAAAATCTACAGGTAAACTCGTGTGGTCGTCAAATTGAACGCCATCAGCATTGTATTTAGTGATAACTTCCATCACGAGTTCACGAATAAAGTTTTGCACTTCGGGGTGAAAGGGATTTAACCACGCTACTTCACCCGCAGCACTAATTGAAGTTTGAGTCCCATCCTGCTTTTGTGTCAGCCAATCTGGATGCTGTGATGCGAGTTCCGAAGTTAGAGGAACCATAAAACCAAACTCAAACCAGGGTATTGCTAGTAGCCCTTGGCTGCGGGCTTGGGTGATAATGTCTGCAATTACATCTTGTCCATCTGTTCCTTTGAAGAAAAAGGGGATACCCTTTTTCTGCATGATGGCGCTGGGGTATTGAGTATAACCATCATTCCAGACTACCGGATAAACAGTATTAAAGTTTAACTGCCGCAGTTGGGTCATGGCTGCTTGCACCTGTGAACGATTTCTAAAAACGCTAAAATCGTTACCACTTAGCCACACCCCCCGAATTTCCTGACGAGGTAGTTGGGCAAGGGCAGGGGCAAAGCTGTTGAGTTGCAAGACTGCAAAGAATGATATTAGACATAATAATGGCAGCAGACGCTTTCTTAAAAGCCACCAAGCTTGATGAATCAAAGGTGATGTCTCTTGACTGGCTGTGCGTAGCTTGGTTAGACCTATGAATACCCGTCTGTACACAAACTTAAATAGTAAGTTAGTTAAAGTTGCATTAATTTCTCTGCTTTTTTCCCAAAACTGAGTTGTCATTACTTCTGCTTACTCAATGCCGATTAATTGGTTAATATTTCATTCCATAGAAATTTTAAAGCAGAACTCAGAATTCAGAATGCAAGACGCGACTCTGCTATGACAGTCCTAAATCATTGGTGAGAATTTGAGATAATTTTGTTAATTTCTACAGTGCCTAAGTGCTAATTGCTTAGAACTTCACTCAAACGTATTGCGTCGCTTCAGTGCTAAAGTAAGTCCATCAGCAATAGGAACAAGAGAAAGGGTCACCCGTTCGTCATCGTGTAACTTCTCATTCAGCGCCCGGATTGCTTGGGTACTTTCATCTTGAAATTGCAGGTCAGCAACTTGTCCTGACCATAAAACATTATCAATGGCAATTAATCCACCCGGACGCACTAATTGCAGCGATCGCTCATAATATCCATCATAATTTTCTTTATCTGCATCGATAAAGGCAAAATCAAATGTCTCGGCTTGGCCAGTTGCTAACAATTGATCTAAGGTTTGCAAAGCTGGTGCCAAGTGCAGATCGATTTTATGGGCAACCCCGGCTTCTTGCCAATACCGTCGGGCGATCGCAGTAAATTCTTCACTCACATCAGCCGCAATCATCTTACCATCTTCAGGAAGTCCCAAAGCTACAGAAAGTGAGCTATAGCCCGTAAACACTCCAACCTCCAGGGTTTTCTTCGCTCCGATTAACTGCACCAAAAGCCTCATAAACTGCCCTTGTTCGGGCGAAATCTGCATTCCACCATGAGGATGATTGGCGGTTTCTTGGCGCAACTTTTCAAGAATTTCTGGTTCTCGCAGGGAAACAGATAAAAGATAATTGTAGAGTTGGTTATCAAGACCGATAGATTGTTTTGGCATGATAGATGAGAAAATTTAGAGAATCTACAGTTATACTATCGCTGAAGAGTGGAATCTCAGGAAAAACATGGTGCGGTTGGTTTTGACAGCAATATTGTTGGTGCTATTGACGGCTTGTGGCAGTATTGGACTGCTACCGACTAGCGAGTTAGTGCAAAAAGCGATCGCATTTGAACTAGAACAAACTCAACAAAAGCTTAGCCAGCAGTTGGATCTAGATTTTCAAGGATTTGAAATCAAGCGGTTATCAATTACCCAAGAACAACCCCTAACTATTGAAAATTTACCAGCTTTCCGTGTCCAAGGAACCTACGACTTAATTGTTAAGTTACCAAAACGACGCTTAACGCAACCACAAAAACCCTTTAATATTTACTTGCAAATTCAGCAGGAGGGTAAAACTTGGCGATTGCTACTTCCAGAGAAAGATAGCAAAAATACTCAACCAATTTGGCGTAGTTATCTCATTCAATAATTGGTAAGCTAATTGGCATTTAAATTGCAACATATTTAGACCCATCCCAAAATGTTTGGGTTAAGGCTGAAAATATTCATGTAGAGACGCGATTCATCGCGTCTCAAAGACCAGTTTTCTTTGCCAATAAACCTAATTTTGCACAAACGGATAAAACTTGATGAATTTCATAGGATCTATCGTCAAGTTGTCAGTAAATTTCTCCCAAATCTAACTTTTGGTGTATTTATAGATTACCTTGGCAAAATCTGGCACTGCTTCTTCTACGTGTTGCTTGGCTGAACCACGTAATTTATTGTAAGTTCCCCGGACAATTTGGCGTGTTGACTTTTTTACTATGGCATCAGTAATGCTGAGTAATACGTCAGCTGTGCGAGAGCGATTTTCAACAAGATGCTCAACGGGATCGCCCTTCTGGAGACCCTCACTCCAAATGGGATCAATTGCGTCTAAACACTGCGGTAGTAACGATTCGACAACATCGGGGATATATCCTGGCTTGATTCCTTTAAGGGTGGCAAAGGCTGCTTTAATGGCCATGCCGCCTATTCCTGACTTAGAAGCCACTTGTGCATCTATCAAGTTACAGCAATCTTCTACAACCACGGCTTTTTTCGCAGGGTCTAAAAGTCCTTCGCTAAGTCCCATTTCACTCCTCTTTAAATATCAAAGTAGTTGATTTGCGTTGCATTTATTTTGCTGGGCAGCAAGAAATTACCTAAAATTCTACCACTAGATAATTTTTATGCCCTAAATTTGTCAATTTATACTGTATCTTTAAAATAAACTCTTAAAGTTTCATCAGCCTGAAAATCTCAATTTTGCTTAGTTATCGTTTGAGCTAGGAAATAATAAAGCTGTGAAGTTTTAGAAAGTAATCCTGAGACGAATCTTCAACTTCACGACTTTATTTGAAATGTACACTTAATAGTAAAACCCAAAACAGTTGCAACCGATTCTTATGAGAATTTTCGGTAATAGGGATAATTGGATACAGCCAACAGTTCTCGGTCTCCTGGACTATCCCCATAAGCATAGATACTGTACTGACTCAACTCCCCTAAAACTGCTCTGAGTCGCTCAACTTTTTGTTGTCCATAGCAGTTTTTCCCCAAAATCCGACCTGTTAAACGCTGATGTTTAACTTCTAATTGGGTTCCTGCCACCATGTCAAACCCCATCTTTTCTGCCCAAGGTATTAAATAGGCTTCTAGGGAAGCACTCACCAAAACAAGCTGATGTCCTTGTGCTTGATGCCATTGTAGACGCTGCAAAGCATCAGGGCGGAGTAAGGTTGGTATCTTTTGGAGCGCAAATTTCCGTGCAACTTGGTATACTTTCGTTTGTTCTTTACCCGATAAGAAGTATCTCAGCACACCCTCCTTAGCCCACCAGTTGGGAATCAATTTCAGGGTATAGGCTGTGAGTATAGGACTCATTACCACCAATCCCCACCAAAAAGCCCATCGCCCTACAAGCATCTTCAGAAAGGGCAGTAAGGTATCTCGTTGAGTCAAAGTGCCATCGAAATCAAAGACTGCTACGACAATCGCTCTGGGTTGCCATTGCTTTACACTTGCTCTCAACTGTTGGTCTTTATACTCTTGCTGTTACTGGTATTAGTACAGTAGGATATATCAGTTCTGGTGCAGCTTTGTTATTAACAATTCTGCGTCCAGCGATTCGGGCTTATGAGTATTTATATGCACGGTTAGCGATGATTCGCCAAGAATGGAAGTATCCCCGTGAAGATATTTTTGAACTACGCGATCGCTTTTTTCATTTAGAACAAAAAGTGCAATCTTTAGAAGATCAACTGAACTTAGAACAACCCTATTCATTGCCAGCAACTCAACAACGTTTTGCAGAAGAAACTCGCAGAGATTTAGCGCGAATAGCTGCTAATTTAGAAGAATTACGCGCAATAAATCATACAGAACATGAGCGTTTAGGGAGAGAAGCCAAAAATGCGATCGCCCAACTTTCAACTGATGGTCAATTTCTCGATCATGTCCGCGAAATTATCCGATTTTTTAAATCAGCCTGAATGATAGCAGATTCAGCTTCTTTAAAGTTAATCGAGCTAATTATTACCGATGCGGACAGCGAATATTTATTATTAATTGGAGCTTATCGTGATAACGAAGTCAGTGCGACTCATCCCTTAGTTCAGACATTAGAGGAGATTCAAGAGGTTAGAGGTAATATCACTAATGTTGTTCTGAAAAATTTGCATATTGACTGCGTTAATCAGTTAGTCGCTGATACGTTAAGTAGCAGCACTTTAACAGTTGAACCACTGGCTGAATTAGTTTTTCAGAAAACTCAAGATTTGTTATCTGTTTGAAAACTACTCGCAAGCGCTGGAAAATCTCAATCAAGCAGAGAATTATCTGGGTGCATTACTAGGGCAGATGGTTCTTGTTATTTTCCATTTCTACGATTCTTTAATTCGGCTGGTGGTGTATGGGGATAATTTAGAGTCTGAACAGCAGAGTATTCTCGATCGCATAGAAAGTAATCAAGCAAAAATCCAAAAATGGGCGCATCATGCCCCAATGAATCATCTACATAGATTCTATCTGGTGGAGGCAGAAAGGCATCGAGTACTCAACCAAAATCTTGAGGTCTTTAGCCTTGCCCAGACAATCATACAGGGCTTGGCGGAATTTTTCTAATTGTGTCAGGATCATCAGGTCAATGATTTATTAACAATATTCATTGACTTTACGGCAGTCAGTGTCATTACTGGCTGCTTTTCTCTATCTCTTTAGTCCAAACTCCAGTTTAAAGAGGGTTCATTCTCGCTAAACTCTACCTCATGTAGCAATCAATCTATTTGAGTTGTAAAAACTATTGTTATCATTTGTAGTTACAAAGAACTTCTGACTCCTGAATTATGAATATCCTTTTCAACCACAAAGCCCTATAAAATTTCTAGAAAAAGTTACTCAAAACTTAAAGAAGTCCTGCTGACTCATACAATCGTTTTAGCATTGCTGTAATTCTTGCCCCATAATCCAAATCTGCCGACCAGCGCCCTGATAGCTGGTCAATTAATGGTGCAATTCCCCGTGTCACAAAGCGAAATCTGGGATCTACTACTTCCTGTACCAAAGGTTCTAAACTAGCATAAGCTTTTAAATGTTGAATGTGCGCCCTCACCCCAATTCTGGCACTGGGAAAAGATGCAGCCTCCGAACCGCCACCGATCGCACCCAAGCCGGCAAAGTTATTTTGCTCGGGTTTAATATCGCCGCCAAACCGTAAAAATCCAGTTTCTACACACATTTGGCAAAAAGCAATATCATAATTTACCCCTTCTATACCCGCTTCTTCCCGATACAGTTTTGAGATATCAGGAAACTTTGCCAAAGCATTTTGATTATTGTTTCTTAGGAATAATTGTAACTGTACTTCTGAAGTATTACCGTTCGACATTACCCGATCCATTTGGCCAGCACAAACTATTAAATTCGATCGCAAGCTAACAGTACGAGTTGCAGCATCCCAGCCGACTGCAACATTAAAATCCCGCAGTTCGATCGCTTTGACATACACTATTCTGCGATAGGTAATTCGAATCACATTAGGCGCTTTTGATAAATCTATTCGTAGACGGTCTACTAAATCAATAGGAATGTAAGCATTACCATTAACTAAAATTCCTTGTTCTGAATAATTTTGCCCGTTAATATTAATATTAATTGCTGCGTAAGTTGGTTCTGTCGGAGTTCCAGTAGGGTCAATTACACGACTCCAAGTTACCAATCCATCAGCAATTCCCAAAGCAAAATCGCGGCGACGACTTTGCAGCAAAGCCCGATCCTCTGGACTGCTAAGAAACCCCACTTGCATCAACAAAGCTGGAATCGTTGTCCGGCGACAAAATGCCAAACTCCCCAATCCACTATCTGTATCTGGCTTGACTCCGCGATTTGGTAATTGGGGTACACGGCGCAACAACGCCACTAGCAACTGTTCAGCATTGCTTTTGCGCTCAGTATTGTTGGCAATGTAGAAAACACTAGCCCCACGTACAGAAGGACTGCTAGCTGCATCAGATTGAATTTCTAGCGCGACATCACCACGTCCCCCACGGGAATTGATCCAGGTGATGGTTTGAGCGGCACTCAAATCATCAGGAACTGCTAAAATCTCAAAATTCCGCGCCCGTAGTTCCGTGACAATTAAATCCCGCAACAGAATCATTTCTTTAGCTTCAGTTGTACCACCTGCGATCGCACCCGGATCAATTCCTCCAGCTTCTTTCCCTCCGTGAGCCGCCGAGATAAAAATACGTCCCATCTTCAGTATTTCCTCTGATAAAATTAAGCGTAAGCAATTTTAGACATAGTTGGTGGCACAGCAACAACAATATAATATCTATCAGAAGTCCAAAGTCATTTGTCCTTTGTTATTTCTCCAAAGTTGATGGTGAGGGAGTGGGGGAGATGAGGGAGATGAGGGAGATGAGGGAGACGCGGGGACGCAAAGAGAAACTAATGACTAATGACTAATGACTAATGACTAATGACTAATGACTAATGATTAATATTATGCAAATCCCCCGCTTACACCCAGACACAATTGAAGAAGTTAAACTACGCGCTGATATTGTAGATGTCGTATCAGAGTACGTAGTTTTACGTAGACGGGGGAAAGATTTTGTCGGGTTATGCCCGTTTCATGATGAAAAAAGTCCCAGTTTTACTGTCAGCCAGACTAAGCAAATGTATTATTGCTTCGGCTGTCAAGCCGGGGGAAACGCGATCAAGTTTGTCATGGACTTGGGAAAGCGTTCTTTTGCCGAGGTAGTGCTGGATTTAGCACGGCGTTACCAAGTACCTGTACAAACCCTGGAACCCGAACAACGCCAAGAATTACAGCGTCAGCTGTCTTTGCGGGAACAATTATATGAAGTTCTAGCAACGTCCGCCCAGTTTTATCAACACGCCCTCAGACAATCCCAAGGGCAAAAAGCAATTCAATATTTGCAATCTAACCGCAAACTTCAAGAAGAAACCATACAGCAGTTTGGTTTAGGTTACGCCCCCGCAGGTTGGGAAACTCTCTCTCGCTACTTAGTGGAAGACAAACATTACCCAGCGCAACTGGTGGAAAAAGCCGGATTGATTAAGCCACGCAAAGAAGGCGGCGGTTATTATGATGTGTTCCGCGATCGCTTAATGATTCCTATCCGCGATGTTCAAGGACGTGTGATTGCTTTTGGTGGTAGAACTCTGACTGACGAACAACCTAAATATTTAAATTCACCAGAAACCGAACTTTTTAGTAAAGGTAAAACATTATTTGCCCTCGATCGAGCCAAAACCGGGATTTCCCAACTCGATCAAGCGGTGGTGGTAGAGGGATATTTTGATGCGATCGCCCTTCACGCTGCTGGGATTAATAACGCCGTCGCCTCCCTTGGTACAGCCTTAAGCTTAGAACAAGTGCGGCTAGTATTACGCTATACCGAATCGAAACAACTAGTACTCAACTTTGATGCTGATAAAGCCGGAACTAATGCAGCCGAAAGAGCGATCGGTGAAATTGCCGAACTAGCATATAAAGGAGAAGTTCAGCTAAAAATTCTCAATCTACCCAATGGCAAAGATGCTGATGAATACTTGCGTGAGCGAACACCAGAAGATTATGCAGAACTGTTAGCAAATGCGCCCCTTTGGCTGGACTGGCAAATTCAACAAGTTCTTCAAAACCGTGATTTAAAACAGGCTACCGATTTTCAACAAGTAACTCAGCAAATAGTTAAATTACTCAAAAATATAGCTAACAGCGATACACGAAATTATTATGTTTCTTATTGTGCAGAAATACTCAGTTTAGGTGATACCAGACTTATACCCCTACGAGTCGAAAATTTATTGACTCAAATTGCTCCCCCTGCGCCGACATATTCCAAACCTGTATCAGCGAGAAAAGCATGGGGAAATGAAAAACTTTCCCCACTCCCCACTCCCCACTCCCCACTCCCTAGCGATCGCAGCCTTTTAGAACACGCCGAAGCATTATTACTCCGAATTTACTTACATTGTCCAGAACAGCGTCAAGCCATTATTGACGAACTAGAAGAACGAGATTTGCAATTTAGCCTTTCTCACCATCGATTTTTGTGGCGACAGATTTTAGAAACAACGGTAGAACAAGTAGATTTAATTTCTACTTTGCAAAATAGATATTTAGAATTATCAGAAGATTTGGGATTAATATCGCATCTGTTTCATTTGAACGAGAAATGGAAGACAGAAATAATTCGGATTCCGCAACTGGTTCAAGCTGCGATCGCTTGCATGGATTTGGTAATGCTGGAAAAGCGCTATCGCCATTTTTTGGAACTATGGCAGCAAACCGATCCTGAAGCCGAACCAGAGAAATATCAATTTTATTATCAGGCTTTCTACACCGAAAAACTCAAGCTGCAAAAAATAGACAGACAACGGCTATTTTCCATCACAGAATTGTTGTAGTGATGTCGATCGGGTGAGGTAGCACCCAAATTTCATCCAAATCAGGGTTTCAGACTCCAGACTTCACATGAGCTATTTCATTAACTTGTGAATTATTGTTGCGCTGTAAAAAATCTTTAAATAATTCAAAAAACCTATCTAATGCATCACTTTCGTCTTCAGAATAAAATAAAATAATTCGACTCCAGGATTGAGTATCGGGCTGATTAAATCTTTGCTCTACCCATTCTTGAAAATCTTCAAATTCTCGCTCTTGCTCTGTTACTTCTATTCCCAACTCACGGCGAGCAAATGTGTATGCATCTAAAAAAACTTGTAGATGACTTAAAGAACGCTTCCCTAAATATAAAGCAGGTCTTTGTTTAATTTTTTGTAGTATTTCATATAAATTAGACATATCTAACCTCAATATAGGAGTCCATAATTTATTTAAAATTCAACCTCTGTTACCTCAAAGCCACCACCTAAATCCATTGCCAGACAATACAGATTTGCCATCCAAGCTTCTCTAGGAATACCTTCATGGTGAATATTATCAAACACAATTTCTTGTCCTGTAATTTTAATCAAAATCCCCTCATGGCGACCATTTGTAGCAATATTACGTTGAAGACCATCATGATAAATATTGCCATACTTACCTTTGGCTTTCCCTGTATAAAGTTTAATATGTTTTCCTGAGATTCTTCTTTGAATTAAAAACTCTTTAATCGCCTCAGCGCAATCGACACACTCAAATAACTTAAAACGATTGGCTATTTGCTTAATTTTTTTACCTAGCTCATCATTAGACCATAACTGCTCCATCTACATTACTAATCCCTATTGCTCTAGCTTAATGATATGACGGTAGACGGTGTAACACACTACCTGCTAAATTAATGGCTATTTTCCATCACAGAATTGTTGTAGTTATGTTTACGAATAACATCAAAGCAATTAAAGTCATGGTAGCTATTGATGAGCATGGACAACTTCTACCATTTAAGATAGATATAAGCTTTTATTCTGCCTTCCCTCAGAGGGTAAGCATGTTTATTGAGTATAAAATATATCAATAACTTATGCTTAAATATTGAAAGTAGGGTATTTGAGCATCAAACAAGCGTCTTAGCATTCATTATGCCCAAAAGCGTTGATGTACAGTTTTTCTAAGGTTCACTGCATAAATCCTGATTGTCAACGTCCTTATCCTCAGCCTTGGGGAAACAAATTTTGCAACAGTTGTGGCGCACCGCTACAGTTGTTAGACCGCTATACCCCACTTCAGCCGTTGGGTTCGGGAGGATTTGCTCAAATTTACACGATTTGGGATGAAAAAACTCAAACTGAGAAAGTGCTGAAAGTGTTGGTAGAAGATTCACCAAAAGCACTGGAATTATTTACCCAAGAAGCGGAGGTTTTATCTAGAATACACCATTCGGGTGTGCCCAGAGTTGAAGCCGATGGGTATTTTCAGGTAAATTTGTTCAATCCCAAACCACACCAACTGCCTTGTCTGGTAATGGAAAAAATCAATGGGCAGACTTTAGAGGAGACATTAAAAAAATATCCGCAAGGGTGTCCAGAGGATTTGGTTTTAAACTGGTTCGCCCAAGCTGTAGAAATTTTACAGGAATTACACAAACGTCAAATTATTCACCGGGATATCAAACCTTCTAATTTGATGCTGGATACCTCTTCACCAACTTTACCATTGCTTGGAGGAGAAACAAAAAGCGATCGCCTCGTATTAATTGATTTTGGAGGAGCAAAGCAAGTTAGCGCTTCAAAAGTGGGTTCTCGGTCTAGTTCCACTCGATTATTTTCTTCTGGCTACAGTCCACCAGAACAAGTGACTGGAGGAATTGTGGGGCCTGGTGCCGATTTTTATGCCCTTGGTCGAACGATGATTGAATTACTAACGGGCAAGTATCCGCTGGACTTGGAAGATCGGCAAACAGGGGAGTTGCGCTGGCGAACTGAAGCGAATGTCAACCCGCAGTTAGCAGACTTGCTGGATGAGATGGTACAGGAAGATGTGCGATCGCGTCCAGTAAATGCAGCGATGATTGAAAAACGTCTAGCAAAGATTTCTCAACCATTACCGTCGCCAGGATTATTTTCTCAGCTGCGGGACAAGTTTAAGCAAGCCTCAAACCAAGCCTCCCAGAAATTTATACTGTTAACACAAGCTGTTCAACAAGCTTTAGGTCAATTTAGCCAAGCTGTAAATCAAACCATTATATTTATTGCTCAGACAATCCTGAAAATTCTCCGAGCTTGTTTGGCGACGATTTGGGCGATGATGCTGACTAGTATTGGTGCTTGTTTTGGTGCGATCGCTGGTTTTATTTTGGCCTATCGCACAAGTTTGGGATCTCGGATTGTAGAATTTCTTTTGACTCAGGCAAACCAATTAGTTCCAAATACTCAACCCACCTTCGGGGTAGATATTTTGGTCTTTGTTGCTGCGGGTTGGGGAACCGCATGGGGACTGACAGTATCCGGGTGTTTTGGTCAACGGCGGCGATTTTTAGTAGCGTCGTTAATGGGCATGATTAGCTACGGCTTCGGTTGGTTGATTTTGCAATTAATCACCCCAAAAAACAGCGGCGAAGGCTTAGTAGCAGTAGTTTTAGTCGGAGTTTCCCTACTTACCTTAAGTTTAGGACTTCGCAGCCATCATATAGTGTACGCCGTGTTCGCTGCCTTTGGCAGTGCGATCGGCTATGCAGCTTTGATTCTTTTGAACATAGCACCTCAAATGTTGGAATTTTCCAGTCAACCAAGCTGGCCAGAGTTGTACAAGCCTCTGATTTTTTTTGGTTCTGTAGGTTGGTTTCTCAGTTTCTGGTTAGGAGTGAGTTTTTACATAATTGTGCCTGGATTGCGTCTTTTGGGGTGGCGGTAAAAGGGGGTGTGGGAGGTGTGGGAGGTGTGGGGGGTGTGGAAGGTGGAAGGTTAGGAAGCTTTTTTCTAATCTCCCCACACTCTCCACACTCCCCCATCCCCCCACACTCCCCACACTCCCCACTCCCTGTTAATTACCCAAAAACAAGATCCCCCTAGTCGTCTTTTTCATCGAGCTAGGGGGATCACATATGTGGTAGTCTATAAATGGTTCGGTATAGTTCCTTACGACTCGATTGTATAGCTTAGATTTCAATTTGAGTAGTCTTACCGCAAGAATTTATAGTATATTCATCGCTTCTTAATCAATGCTTCATTCCGGCTATTCACTTGGCCAGTTTCATATGTAATTATGACAGTACCCAGTGTAAATTTGTCATAATTGTAAATATCTGTAACAAATATGAAACTTAAGATTGTCGCCACCGTCTCTTTGTTAGCTGTTTTCGGCTTTGCGGGGCAGGCCTTTGCATCAAACGTACAAGACTTAGATCAGTTGAAGGCAACAAATGCTTGTCCCAGGTGTGATTTGAGTGGTGCTGACCTAACTCAAGTGAATCTAACTGGAGCAATTTTGCGGGGGGCAAACTTGAGTGGTGCGACATTATCTCAAGCTAATCTCACAAATGCCGATCTGACAGGTGCAAATTTAGAAGGTGCAATTCTAAATTCGGCGAATCTCACTGGTGCCTCTTTAACGGGTGCAAACTTGAAATCAGCATCCCTAGAAAAAGCCGATTTGTCCTATGCCGGTTTCATGAGCGCTAATTTAGAAGCAGCAAACTTAAAGGATGCCACATTGGTGTTTACCAATTTTCGGGCGGCAAACTACCGACTAACAACTTTGAGTAATGGTGTTGTTACCTCCGACAAACCCTACAGCTGGTCGTTAGAGCGTCAAAATACCAGAGAATGTAACCAGTTTAAACCCGAAAATACTCCAGGCACTACCTGCTACGGAAAATAGAGTTGGGCATGGGGCATGGGGCATGGGGCATGGGAGTAGGGGGAGCAGGGGGAGCAGGGGAAGCAGGGGAAGAAGAACTATTGATTATTGGCTCATGCCCAATGCCCAATGCCCAATGCCCAATGCCCAATCCCCAAATATATCGCTTTTTTGTTTGTTAACAGTTCTTTATCATGGAAGCAAGCCTGTAGATTAATTGATATCGATGCTTACTCGTATTAAAGACTTAGCAGCAAAACTAGCACCTCGCTTAATTGAAATTCGTCGCCACATTCACTCTCACCCAGAACTTAGCGGTCAGGAATACCAAACAGCTGCGTTTGTAGCTGGTGTTTTGTCTTCCAGTGGTTTGCATGTACAAGAAGGAGTTGGTAAAACAGGCGTCATTGGAGAATTGCAAAATACTAGCCAAAATGACCGTTTATTGGCAATTCGCACCGATATGGATGCTTTGCCAATTCAAGAGGGCACTGATTTGGAATACGCCTCTGGTGCAGCGGGTGTGATGCACGCTTGCGGTCACGATGTCCACACCACAGTGGGATTAGGAACGGCAATGATACTCTCCCAAATAGCAGAGGAGTTGGGTGGTAAAGTGCGGTTTTTATTTCAGCCAGCCGAGGAAATTTCCCAAGGGGCAAACTGGATGGTGAAAGATGGGGCGATGACAAACGTCTCAGCTATATTAGGGGTTCATGTTTTCCCTTCTATACCCGCAGGTTCTATTGGCGTACGTTATGGGGCGTTGACTGCTGCTGCTGATGATTTAGAAATTTTGATTATTGGCGAATCTGGACATGGGGCGCGTCCCCATGAGGCGATTGATGCTATTTGGGTTGCGGCTCAAGTTATTACTGGATTGCAACAAGCCATCAGCCGGACACAGAATCCCTTGCGTCCTGTGGTGTTGAGCATCGGCAAGATTAATGGTGGCAGAGCGCCGAATGTCATTGCTGATAAAGTACAGTTATTGGGAACGGTGCGATCGCTTCATCCTGAAACCCGTGCCCATCTGCCAAATTGGATCGAAAATATTGTAGCTAGTGTCTGCCGTGCTTATGGGGCAAGTTATCAAGTCAATTATCGCCAGGGCGTACCCAGCGTGCAAAACGATTATAGTCTGACCCAATTATTGCAATCAGCCGCAGAAGAAGCTTGGAGTAGCGATCGCGTTCAAGTCTTACCCGAACCTTCCCTTGGTGCTGAAGATTTTTCTATGTATTTAGAACACGCCCCCGGTTCGATGTTTCGCTTGGGTGTAGGCTACAAAGAAAGAATCATTAACCACCCATTACACCATCCCCAATTTGAAGTTGATGAATCTGCCATTATGACCGGGGTTGTGACTATGGCCTACGCTGCTTATAAATATTGCCAACAGAGTTTCGATTGTAGGCAATAGGGAATAGTAAATAGACCACGTTGTAGGGTAGCACAGCTGTGCTACCCTACAGGCGATTGTGGTTCAATAAGGCAAATTTCGCGTTTCCGAAGCTATTAACTAGATATTAGATTCAGTGACAACACCTAATCTTTGTTGAATTCGGACTTTAGCAGCTTTGAATTCACTAGCTAGTTGCTCACTTTGCTCGGTATTCAAGTTGTTGCGAATTGCAGCAAACATTGTAGTTTCTTCTTGACGAATATGATCGCCAATAGCATCCATCAGCTGTTTGACTTTATCTTTGAATACAGGTGAAGATGGGCTAAGAGCCTTAATTTCCTCTAATGCCTGCTTTGCATGAGCTTGTTCGTCATACAGTTCTTGAGTGTTGTCTTGACCGTAGAAAGAACGTACTCTTGGGTAGACAGCTTCCTCTTCGGCTTCGGCGTGAGCTGTGAGATCCTTGTAAATTTGACCGAAGTATTCTTGAATCTTTTGCGGATTGTTACTTTGTAATAGTTCGGTAAACAGAGTATTTACCTTGTTGTGATCTAGGCGGAGTGCATCCTGGATATTCAGATCCTTTTTGTCACTGGTTTGGGTGACAGCACTACCTACTACACCGGTTACCGCAGCTAAAGCATCTTGAACACGCGCCCAAATTCCTTGATCTGCATCTTGTCCAGTTAGTTCGCGGACACCCAAAATTTCTAGAATACCTTTGAGTTGCTCTTGGTGAGCGCGGTTTTCAAAGTTAATGGTATTCAAAGGTGCGATCGCCGCCATTACGTCAGCACCAACTTTTTGAGCAGCTTTGTGAACTATCAAGCCACTCATTACTAGTTGATGTTTCAGTAACTCATGTTGAGACACTTTTTCATATAAGCTCAGTTCAGAACCTTTAAACAATTCTCTTGCTTTTTCAATGAATTGTGTGACATTTTTTTTGGGTTCAGCCTGAATGCCATACTGAGTAATTACAGTTTCCAAAACGCCAAGATTTTTTTCATCGTCTTTGATGAAATTCCGGATGCGATCGGCAATCTCGGCATCAAGTCCTTCCCTTAAAAGGACTTGTTCGTTTTCAATGACTAATTCTTGCAGTGCTTTGATACTTGCCAATTTCACAGCAATAGCATTGCGTTTGGTATCATCTAAACTAGCTACCATCCCTAATTCTCCTCTGAAAAAGTGTTCGTAATTATCACTGATCTAACGTTGACATAGAGGTTAGGGATATTCCATCTTTCTTTTGAGCGATCGCTTTGACTACTCTGGGTAGAAAAACATCAAGTTTATTGTTGCAAAATAGAAGTATGAATTAGAGCGATCGCTTGGATTTATAATTGCAGTCAGGGTAACCTATTCATTAATTAGATTCAAGTTGAATAAATTACCCATTCTGGAGCAAGCAAACTATATCTCTGGGATGATTATTAATTTACAGATGTTTTCCTCTATTTGAACAATATTCCGTTCCGGATTCCTCGTCCATGTAATCATGGGCGGGGTTAGGGACGGGCAGATTCTATGTTACTCAGGTTCGTCTTGGTTTTGTATATATTGCTTTAGAACTTCAAGTGGCGCTCCTCCGGCAGAGATTACACAGTACGCACCTGTCCAAAATACAGGTTTCCAATAGAATTTATTGATGTGTTCAGCAAACTCCTTCCTGATAGTGCGGCTGGAAATAGTTTTTAAAGTATTGACTAGTTTTGATGGGGCAATATCAGGGGAAAAGTCTATAAGGAGATGGACATGATCTGACTCTCCAGCAAATTCTAAAAGTTCACTTTTCTGGTTTTGGCATAATTGGGAAAATATATCTTTTAGTCGATTTAACATATCTGCTGTTATTACTTTCCGCCTGTATTTTGTGATAAACACTATATGTAGATTTATTTTGTAAATGCAGTGCCGCAGAATTCAGAATACAGAATTCCAAGAGAACAGGACTTACCCACAGGTAACGGAAAACATAGACACGTTCGCGGAGCGTCTCGTAGAGAAATAGCTTCCCGCAGGATATCACAGACGAGGCAGAGAACAAGGACTAATAAGAGTTAGAGGGGTTCTTTGCGTAAGTCCTAGAGAAGTTCGAGCTAGGGCTTTCGGCGTTGATGCAGCCCAACCTAAGCATCGAAACTTCGCAGAGTAAAACACGCTTTATACCTAGATAACAGACGAATCGTTGCGTACCTCACTTTCCTTGAAATGTGCTGTATCGTATGGGCACAGTATTGCTGCGCCCTTAGCAATAATGCCTGACGATAATTTAGCTTGTGTGATTACATGATTATTGCTGCATCGAAGGTGTGCGAAAAATTCTGCTGAATATAGGAATTCTTGGCTTAGGCTGAGTTGGAGTCACATTAGCTTTAGCTTCAGAAGAGTTACTAACTGTCTCAGAGACGATAGTCGATTTGTTATCAGTAGAACTGGTCAAATCACGCAATTGGATTGCAGAAGGTGAATTGGAAGATAGAGAACTAATATTATCAGTATTTTGATTATCAGATTTTGCGGCAGTTTGAGCATGACATGGAGTAATCATGCAAGTCGAGATTGTCGCTAATACCAGTATTAGCAGATTCCAAATATATTTGTGCATGGTGATTTCTGAAATTGGTTAATAAATATTCCAAGCTTGTAGAACTTGTATTTGTCCTTCGTCTCAAATAAAATCGCTATTTTCCCCAGATAACTTCTTGCGCTCTTAAATGAATCCTGTTACCCATTCCTAGCTGTCAATAAAAACCAGCGCCATTTACAATATCAATAATTTAGTTATATTTGCTCTGATTTCAAACAGAAAGATTACTGATTTTATTAAACAAAATCTTCACCAGAAGAATATTATTTTGCAGTTGAAATCATTTTCAATATAAATTTGATATATTTTATCTTTAATAACTTGTAATTTTGATAAAGTAATTTCCGTAAGTGAATACGTATATACGGTTCAGGGACGGATATAAATCTGAATTTGTTAGGTAAATACTGATAAAATTGTTTGCCCATAACCTTGAGAGTAAATATCCTCAAACTGCATTTAATGTGGACAACCAACAATCAAGAGATAATTTTTGGATTGAGGTCGATATTTTATGGTTTACTATCCCCAGCAGAAACTTTCCAAGTATCTGTTCAATCTTAGAAATTAAACTAGATTTATCTGGTCAGTGATGGTAACACCTGGACTCCTATCCTCTTAAAAATTTATGAAATTTAGAACCTTGAAAAATTCCTTCGTACTCATACTAGTTAGCTTCACTGTCTTGCAGACAGCTGATGCTCAAAGTCCTACAACTGAAACCTCCAAGCTATCTCAAGAAGTTTCTGCGCTTCGCAAACAGGGTGCAAATGGGTTACAGGTATTTCTCAAATCCCATGCGAATGAGCTAAACACCTATTCTTCAGGTGCAGTTCTACCTTCTGCTGCATTCCGGACGGCTTTAGACGAACTCTGCCAACAACGGGACTGTTACGCCTCTCGTCTGTATTGGTACACTGACATAGAACAAGCCAAAGCTGCTGCCAAAACCACTGGTAAACCCATTCTTTCTCTGCGGTTGCTGGGCAGACTCGATCGCGATTTGAGTTGTGCTAATAGTAGGTTCTTCAGGGTAGCATTATACCCGAATAGTGAGATTTCTAAACTGCTTCAAGACCGCTTCATTTTGCACTGGGAATCAGTGCGTCCTGTACCGAAAGTGACAATTGATTTCGGCGACGGCCGCAAGTTGGAACGGACGATTACAGGCAATAGCATTCACTATATATTAGATGCGTCGGGTCGCCCAATCGATGCAATTCCAGGGTTGTATGGTCCCAAAGCATTTCTGCGTCAGCTACAGCAGGTTGAAGTAGTAGCAAGAGATTATAGCAAACTTGCACCAAGCGATCGCGAGGCTTTTTTAAGAAAATACCACAGCGATCGCTACAATTCTATCCAAGCCCAATGGCTTGCAGATTTATCTCGCTTGGGTATCGAGTCTCCTCCTCAGTTGGTAGAATCTCCCAGGAATTCCACTCAGCCACCGACAGCAGAAACCGCAAGTTCTCTAGCAGTTTCTAAAATGATGGTTGAAAGACCAATGCTCACCGCCCTCCAGCCTAATGCCCAACAAAATCAAAAGGTTTTAGCTGAAATTACCGACCAAGAAGCTTGGAACAAAATTGCTCAACTGTATGCCAGTGATGCCAAGCTAGATCAAAACAGCATTTCTTTAATTAAAGCTAAAAAGTCTCAGTCTGCCAACACTCCAAAAGATAATTTGCCGATAATAGTGAAAAATTTTGAAGCTGCAATGGCTTTAGATACAGTCAGAAATGAATATGTATTGCACAGCCAAATTCATCAATGGTTTATGCAGGGTAACCAAACAAAGACTGTGGAAGCGCTCAATCAGCAAGTATACGCCCAACTCTTTTTAACTCCTAGTTCCGATCCTTGGTTGGGGCTTTTCCCTAGCGATAGCTACAGTGCAATTGATAATGATGGTATTCGCTAAACCTAATTTTGGATTGCTTTAAGGCGATGCTGGATAATAGGGGCGTACAGCTGTACGCCCCTACAGACGATTTATGATGTTGCAAAGATTTTTGTGAATAAACTTGGAAGTGAATCTAAAATTGCAAATCTAAAATCCAAAATTCAAGTCGGTACTAATTCACCAGGACGCAACTTCGACCATTTACCCATTTCCCGCTTAAAGCTCAAACAGCCAACAACATCCCACTCCATTTCAATCACATCATCTTTTGTACGGATGTTGACGTTGATAGAAGGTTCATTCGGTTCAAAATCTGGGGTTTCGGTCAAGTGGGGTTGTTGGTGCTGCCCTTCTACGGCATGATAGGTGAGACAGCTGTCTACATAGTGGCAGTTCACGCAAATACACATAATAGAACCAACTCCAGAGGCCTTTATTGTTAATCTAGCTTAAGCCGGACTATTATTCATTAGTTGCTGGGTTGATTTTTATTACAATGCTTGAATTCAGAATTCTGAATTCAGAATTCAGAAGTCAGAATTCAGGAGCGGAGCAAGGAAAGTCCGCCTTCGGTCAAAATCAACAGCGTGGGGGATTCAAACGCGCCACTGACAGCGTAGCTTCTACTTTTCTCTACAAGATGCTACTCGTAGCTTGCTTCGCCGTAGGAGTACACAATCTAAAATCTAAAATCTAAAATCCAAAATGGTATTAGCTCCCGAAAATTGGCCTTTTAGCTTGGCGTTATTGCCACAACCTGCTTACATGGTGGGTGGCGCTGTAAGGGATGCCATCCTTGGCAGAACCCGCGAATACTTGGATCTAGATTTTGTTATACCATCTAACGCGGTAAAGGTTGCCAGAGCGATCGCCCATCATTATAATGCTGGGTTTGTCTTACTCGATGCAGAACGACAAATCGCCCGTGTGGTTTTTCCCCACACCACAGCTGACTTTGCCCAACAAGAAGGAGACAGTTTAGAAGTTGACTTGCACAGACGAGACTTTACAATAAATGCGATCGCCTATAATCCCCACACACAAGAAATCATCGATCCTCTACAAGGATATGCAGATTTACAGCAGGGCATTTTGCGAATGGTATCACCCACCAACCTCAAAGATGACCCTTTGCGATTAATGCGAGCTTATCGCCAAGCAGCCCAATTGAATTTTACTATTGAGTCAGCGACCCAAACTACAATTCGTTCTTTAGCATCACATATCAGCACAGTTGCAGCAGAAAGATTTCGGGTAGAAATTGGTTATTTATTGGCAAATTCTCAAGGTACTCCCTGGCTAACAACTGCTTGGGAAGATGGTTTACTTACCCCTTTCTTCAAAAACGCCACCCGTGAAAGCTTAAATAAACTAGCAGCTGTTGACAATGCAACAGTTTTGCTTGCCCAAAATTGGCAACAACTCGGAGTACAACTACAAGCATATGTCCGGGATACTATCAAAACTACTTGGTTAGCCATTGCTAAACTTGCTTGTCTTGTCAACCCAAATCCAGAATTAGCAGAAATAGAATTACAGGAACTTACCTATAGTCGTGCTGAAATTCGCGGTGTAACCACTGCTCTCAAATTATCACCGCAACTGAAAGTAGCAAATATGTCCTTGCGAGAACAATACTTTTTGTTCCAAGACTCAGATATTGTGTTTCCTGCCACGGTACTGCTAGCCGTAGCATTTGATAATTTGGTAGAGGCGATGTCTGGCGACAATCAGCTAAACACGGCAGTTGCCACAACACAGGGAACCCATGCAGCGCGTTGCCTTGTCTTTGCACCTTTAATCAACCGCTACCTCAACCCCGATGATCTGGTCGCTCATCCCACTGCACTAGTGAGCGGGAAGGAGTTGATTATAGCACTAGATATTGCTGCTTCGCCAATTGTAGGCAAATTGTTGACAGAAATTGCCATAGCACAAGCTGAGGGGAAAGTTTCAACACCAATAGATGCGATCGCATTTGCACGTCAATTAATTGACGCAAAAATGATGAACTAGGGAATGGGGAGTGGGGAATGGTATTTTTACTCAGCACTCAGCACTCTTTTATGGATAACCTAGTAGGCAAAGCTTTGGCTTGTTTGTTATTTGGGGCAAGGGAAGTCTTACAGTTGGAATTCAAGCTTTGGGTGCGAATATAGTATCTAGTTTTATAGACAAATAAGACTATTAACTAGTTTGTAAGTTTAACCTTGCTGGATGAACTACAACACCCTCTATCCCATTGCTAAAAGCGTTTGCAATTGCTTTTTTAATTATGTTATATGAACCGTTAACGTCTGCGTTTATAAGTTTTCCAGACTTACTCTGGTATAATCCTCTTTGAATTCGTTTACCACTAAAGGTATGTTGAATTCCTTTTTTATAAGTTGGGATTACATCTAGATCTAAGAAAGAAGCTTTGCTTGTGTAAGATTCTTCAGTGATAATTACGTTAATTCCAGCTAATTCAGCTTTGTATTTCAATTGATGTACAAATCTCTCATGTGGAATCTGTGTAAAATTTTGATTGTTTCGTTTTCCGATGTTTAATTCTTGCTTCCATGTGTCGTTTTTTCCTATTACTAATGTTCCTATGCCACGATCAATTAAATGATTGACAACAAACCTACTAGCTTTATGTAAATAATCATCTACTTTGAAATTTCTTTCTATACAAAGTTTTTGAATATTCTTTGTACTTCCTTTTTTAACAATTGATTGAAATTTGCCCTTGACTTTATTAAAGTATTGGTTGATGGACTTTAGCGGATTACCATTTACAATGATTGGTTGAAAATCTTCAATATTTGATGTAATTGTAGCTAAATTTGATAGACCTAAATCTACTCCAGCCACTTGGCTTTTATCTAATTTGTTTTTGCTAATAACAAGAACATTGTAAACAACCTCTACAATATAATGATTCAACTTAGGTACAATTCTAACTTGAGCGTAAATAACAACACCTTTGGTTATTGGATTATCTAACTTTACGATCGCAGTTCCACTCGGTAACTGTTCAGCTTTAAGATCCCCTCGTTTCCACATTCTCCAAGCAGTTTTGTAGCTAACACCAATTGATTTAGCATACTCAGATAATTTCATTTGAAAAACCTATACGCCACAAATAATGTAACACATAAGTCTATATCTGTCAATATATGTCTATACTTTCAGCGAAATTTTTCAATACCAATTCATACTGCAAGACCTAACGCTCTGCGAAAATAATTAACGCCTTGAAATAATTCTAGCCAAGCCCAAGTAAACAAAGAGTCATTTGCCACTACGTCTAGTACTGTATTAATTTTCCCAGTTGTAAAGATGAGAGCAAGTATACTACTAACAGTGCATTGCGTTTGGAAAACTCTAGCTCGTCAAGAGCGATCGCCTGCTTCACTTTTGCGGGAACACTCCATAAAAATTTTTAGTCATTAGGCAAGCACGGATTGAATATCAAAGGCTTAACTAAGAAATCAGAGTCCAAAAAATCAGAATTAATTAGTGGAAAAACTCTGACTAACTTTAGACTGCTAAATATTTTATTTAGCAGTAAATGATGTTATTTATCTAAATATTAGAAATAATTTTCGCGCTAATTCTGGCTCAGAATACTGAACTTGGTTGAGATAATTCTATAAGGCATTCAGTTCAATTGTGGTTAACTTTATTTCAGTATATTAATATTATTTAAGTAAAAGATGTTAGTCTATTTTTAAGTAATTTTTCGGTATTAATTACAGATGCTATTGGCTACACATTGACTTCTGTTAATGAATTTGAGAATTTAATATCCCTAAAAAATCCAGTGAAAAAATTTGTATTTAATCTAACCATCAGTACGTTAACTATTTGACAGTAGATCAGCTTATTTGAGATGCATTAACCATACAATATTTACCTAATTTGTTATAAATTATATATAATAAAAAATCTCAGAAAATAAATAGGGTTTTTACAAAATTTTCCGGATCAATTTTCTGGAATTATTGACATTGAATTTGGATCTAACACTATCCAAAATACTCCAGTCAGGTGAGTGATGAATAGTCAAAATTTCCAGAAAAGAACTATCAACTTTGTTCAAGCTTTTTTAGGTGCGGCAACACTGATTACGGCTTCTATCGGTCCTGCCCTTGCTAGCGAAAAAGTTCAAATTTTAGGCGCAGAATATGGTGGTAACGGTTGCCCTGATGGTTCTGCTAGTGTCAGTGTTAGTCCCGATGGTCAAGAGCTAAGTATTCTGTTCGATCAGTTTATCGCTGTGGGGAATAAGTCAGCAGAAAGGCGCAAAAGCTGTAATATGAGCATCCCGATTAAAGTACCCCAAGGGTTTCAAATTTCCCTGTACGATGCTGATTATCGGGGGTATGTTGCTCCTTCTACAACTGGCAGACTCAGAGCCGAGTACTTTTTTGCTGGTCAGCGTGGTCCTGTTTTTTCTAGGGTGTTTAAGGGCGAAACTGACTACAACGTTCGAGATCAGCTACTAACCGTGGCTGATGTCTGGTCACGCTGTGGCGATAGTGTAAATATGCGAGTGAATGCTGCGATGACCGCTAATGGTCAAGGGATGGCCACTGTTGACTCCTTTGACCTTGCCCACCGTGGTTTGGTTTATCACATCAAATATCGCCAGTGTCGTTAAGTTTTTTCAAAGCAGGGAGCAACCAAACTCTCAGCTTTGGAAACGTGTAGCGTAGGTTGGGAAGTACCGCGCTTTTGAGGTAACAGCCTTGTAGTAAGTGGCTTTTGAGCTTTGCCTCAACTCAACATCGATCGCAATGTTGGGTTGAGACGCAAGCCCAACCTACGTTTTTTTGTACTAAGCTGATGCGCGTGTACATTTTGGCGCTAAGACTGTCCTTTGTCCTTATCTTATGAGTAATCAGTTTATTTTGTGCCAAACAAGCGATCGCCTCCTGCTTGCCGTTTCCTGGCGTTGTATACTAAGAATTTCCTCACTTCTCCTAAGGCGCGGCCTTCTTTACGACAATAAATAATTACACCCACGCCGCCTTCTTGCGCGGTTTGGACGCATACTTCAATTCCATGTGCTAGATAGGGGCGACAGGTGCAGATATCTGAACCAAATACGTCAGAACCGTTGCATTCATCATGAACGCGCACGGCTACAGGTTTGTTAGGATCGGCGATCGCAGCCAAATCACCGATAATAATCGGTCCCCGTTGTATGGGGTCGGTTGCCCCCCATTGAATGGGAATTGGTTTAGGACCAAAGCTACTAGGATGGGAAGTGAGAACAATATGCCTGGAAACGTCGTTTTGCTTTGGTATGGTGATGGATTTTTTTGTAATGTTTTTATGAACTATTAGTTACTAGAGATTTGTCAACTACCTCTAGTCAGTTTTTATTTTTCAAAGTGTCACATCCTTACCAATAAGCACTTGTGACTCTCAATGTCGAGTTTGCCATTAGTCATATTGCCGAATAAAAAAATAACACACAAATTTCATAAATAGCAATTGATCTGCGTAAATTTAAAGATGGCTTTAAAAATGTTTTATAAGATAATTTTTGTGAGAAAGTAAAAAGAAAGGTATATTCACTGATCTCAAATTCATGGATTCTTTATCTATCAATTCCTTACTTGAAGAGTTGAAAAATCCCGATGCTACAGTCCGCGAACAGGCAACCAGAAAAATCTGGCGAATCTGGTTTCAGCAAAAGGGAATTTATGGGCTGGAAAGAATTGACCGCAGTCAAAAGTTACTCGATGCCGGTGAAATTGCTGAAGCCGAAACAGCACTAACGGAACTTCTCAGAGAACAGCCAGATTTTGCCGAAGCTTGGAATCGGCGAGCTTTTCTCTATTACAGTATTGGGGATTATCAAAAATCTCTGGCAGATTGTCAGATGGTTGTGCAGATAAATCCAATACATTTTGGTGCCCTTCATGGCATGGGTTTGTGTTATGCAGCACTAGGAAAGTATAGTGAAGCTATCCGAGCTTTTAAACGCGCTCTAGAAATTCAACCCTATTCCCTGGTGAATCAAAAGTTGATTCTAGAATGTACATTTAGATTGAGTTACGACGGTAGATAGGAGAGAGCATCATACTGTTTTATGAATCCGTCATCACCCTCATCAACAACAATTCATCGCCTAACTCGCCGCAATTTTATTGAATATGGTTCTATCTGCATTGCTAGCAGCTTGATTGCAGCTTGTACTAACAACAACCAACCGTCAATTAACAGTTCTCGGTTGGACAAAGTTACATTTGGCACAAACTGGATAGCAGAAGCAGAACACGGCGGCTTTTACCAAGCAATCGCCACTGGTATTTACAAAGACTACAATTTAGATCTCACCATCAAAATGGGTGGTCTCTAGGTTGGCAGTGGTACTCAATTGTTGATGGGGGATGCGGTAGATTTCTTTATGGGTTATGGCATTGATGCCGTGAACGCCATCGCATAAGGTATTCCTAAAATCACAGTCGCAGCAATTTTTCAAAAAGATCCTTGGTGTCTCATTGCTCATCCCAACAGAGCAATTAAAACCTTGTCTGACCTCAAAGGCAAACCAATTTATGTCTCTGCTTCTGCTAATATTACCTATTGGCCTTTACTCGAAGCAAAGTATGGTTTTGCCGACTACTAAAAGCGTCCTTACAACTTTAATTCTGCTCCTTTTTTAACTCACAAAGAATCAGCCCAGCAAGGCTATATTACATCTGAACCCTTTGCCATTCAAAAGCAGGGCGGTTTTGAACCAGTGGTATTTTTATTAGCAGATTATGGTTATCAAGCATATGCAACTACTATTGAAACCAAAAAATAACTCGTAGAAAAAAATCCAGATTTAGTACAGCGATTTGTTGATGCCTCAATTAAAGGTTGGTATATAGGACTCATATTTGATTTTTACGAAGCTAGGTACACCTTTATTCCTTCTTCCCAGTAAAGAGTCCCCAATAAAGATGCCATAGGAGTTTAGTGAGCATGAGTGAGGTAATATAGATTTTGTGTAGGTATTAATCAACACAGTTGACTTACCTTAGCTGCGAGTTCGGCGGGGTTCATATCTTCGTAATGTTCAAAAGGTTGGTGAATCCAGGGGTTATCGGGTAAGTAATCAACGTAGTAATCGGGTGCTATAACTGAGCAAGCTTTATACCACAGTACGGCGGTGCGAATTTCTTCAATGGGGAAATCAGTATTTTGTTTCAGCCAAGGAATAGTTTGCTGGAGTGTAATTCCAGAGTCTACTAAGTCATCCACTAAGAGAATCCGGGAACCTAATTTTTCATTGGTCATCGTCAAGTGGCGGGAGAAAATTAAATTACTTCTTTCTTGCTTGCCAGGACCGCTGTAAGATGAGGCTGCTAAAATTGCCAGGGGTTGATTATATATGCGGGAGAGAATATCTCCAATTCGTAGTCCTCCTCTGGCAAGACAGATAATTTGGTTAAATTGCCAACCAGATTGATAAATATGAATGGCCAGTTGTTCAATTTTTTGATGATAATCTGACCAAGAAACATAAAGGTCTGACATAAGTCTCACTTAAGTGGTAAACAGCTACTATTGAAGGCAAACGCAAACATTTTAGTATGAAGGCGAGTTATTATGAATGATTCTGTTACTGATGATGATGACCAAAGAAATCCTTTAGATAAAAAACTGGATTTTCAAACAAAATTAGCTTACGGTGCAGGAGATTTAGGACCGGCAATTACTGCAAATATTTCTGTTTTTTTTCTGCTGGTTTTTTTTACTAATGTTGCTGGGATACCAGCGGGTTTAGCTGGCAGTATTTTGATGATTGGCAAAATCTGGGATGGGGTAAACGATCCGGTTGTCGGTTTTCTAACTGATAAAACGAAATCTCGTCGCTGGGGTCGTCGTCTTCCTTGGATGTTTTATGGGGCAATTCCCTTTGGAATTTTCTTTTTCTTGCAGTGGATTGTACCGCAATTTAGTGCAGAGCAGAGTAATAATATTTGGCCGTTGTTCTGGTATTACGTGGCCATTGGGGTGATATCTCAGGCGTTTTACACGGTTGTGAATTTGCCTTATACGGCGATGACTCCAGAATTAACTCAAGATTATGACGAACGCACTAGCCTTAATAGCTATCGGTTTACGTTTTCCATTGGTGGCAGCATTCTCTCGTTGATTTTAACGCAAATTGTTTTTTCTCGAATTAGCGATCGCCAGCAACAATATCTAGTTTTAGCAGCAATTTCTACGATAATTTCGATTTTAGGATTATATTGGTGCGTTTTTGGAGTCCGCGATCGCATTCTCGCTTTTGAGGCCAAACGCATCCAAATCGAGGAACCTCCATCTCTCCCCTTCTTTCAACAGTTAAAAATTGTCTTTAGCAACAGACCTTTTTTATTTGTGATTGGTATATATCTTTTTTCTTGGCTAGGCGTCCAAGTCACGGCCAGCATTATTCCCTATTTTGTAGTCGATTGTATGCGCCTCAAAGAATCAGATGTCCCCACAGTCATGATTGCAGTCCAAGGAACTGCTCTGGTGATGCTATTTGTCTGGGGTGAATTAAGTAAAAAAGTCGGCAAAAAAGTTGTTTATTTTCTAGGAATGAGTTTATGGATTATGGCTGGTGCAGGATTATTTTTCTTGCAACCTGGTCAAATAGGTTTGATGTATTTTATGGCTGTGATGGCAGGTGTTGGTGTCTCCACAGCTTATCTAATTCCTTGGTCAATGATTCCAGATGTGATTGAATTAGATGAACTGCAAACTGGACAACGTAGAGAAGGCATTTTTTATGGTTTCATGGTTTTGCTACAAAAATTCGGTTTAGCTTTCGGGCTATTTTTAGTAGGAAATGCGTTGCAAATAGCCGGCTTTCAAGCGGCTGTCGCTGGACAAACTACACTACCGGTTCAACCGGAATCGGCACTGTTAGCTATTCGGATTGCTGTTGGTCCTATACCGACAATTTGTTTGATTTTTGGCTTAATTTTAACGTATTTTTATCCAATTACCCGCGAAATGCACGCAGAAATTATGCTGAAACTTAAAGAACGGCAAGAGAATGGGGGCAGATAAGAGAACGCCAGAATCAGGGCGAATGCAAGTAAATTTTAGGCTATCTTCACTGACACTCTTTTCTCAGCTTCATCTACCTGAATCTGCGCCAATCCAAATTGTTGAATTACCCCAGCATTCGTAGTCAAATGACTACTCACCTCAGCTACCCGGTAATGACTCTCTTGTGAAGCTAAAGCAGCGGGCAATAATAGTTGATCTCCTAAGTGTTCATCCACAGGTGCGCCTGTGTGATGAAACTCAAGCAGTTGCTGACAAGCAATTTCTGCAACTGTCTCCGCTGATAACTGCAAACGCCCAAACCCACCAAAACCAGCTAAACTGTTCTGATACTCAGCAGTGAGGAAAATACCCGCCCCAGGTGCAACACCTTTTTCTCGTGATGCTTTTACAGCAACTTTTAAATGGGCTTCTCTTAATAAATTTTCGGCACGATTTGCCATCCTTTGAGGAATATGAGAAGGTAATTCTGTCACTACAGCAACTCCGCGCACTTGCTGTAAATTTCCCCGTTCCAACAAATTGATTCCACCGAGTTGACAACCGCCAGTGACTTGCAACTCTATTTCTCCACCACCTTGGGGATACCACCCCCAAGCGCCTAACTTGACTTTTGCTTCTACTCCCATGCGTTGCAATATCCGCAGATAAACTTGCTCAATGTATGTGACTGTGGGGCTAAAGTTTACATGAGTTCCGCCTTTGAGTGTGACGCGGGAATTGCCAGGTGCTAGCGCCAAAGGCAAGAGAATTGTCTGGAGAATGAGAGCGATCGCACCCGCAGAACCACCAGGTTGTGCTTTACTAACATCAAAGGTATAAGTTCCAGCTTGCACAGGACTACCTGGGATGAATTCCATCTGCGTTGAACCCAAAGCATCACCCCATAGTTGGGCATTACAAATTCTAGCTGCTGCACGAACGGCTGTTAAATGCTGTGGTGCTAATCCTGGCTTTTTGCGTCCGGCGCGAATACCTGCAATCCGTATGGGTTCGCCAGTGATAGCGGCTAGACTTATGGAAGTGCGAAGAACTTGTCCGCCTCCCTCTCCGTAAGAACCATCAATTTCAATCATGGGTGATTTTGGGATGTTGTTTTGGGTTCTACCCACAGAATATTTAGAATCAGAATTCAGAATTCAGAATTCAGAATTCTGAATTTAGAATACTTCAATTTTTACAACAGATTTTGAGAAGCGTAAAGTACACAAACTAGGGCTGTTAGCCAAGTATCAAACCTGTTTTACGTCTGAATTCTGATTCCTGAATTCTGACTCCTGAATTCTGACTTCTCAATTGAGAACTTTGCTTTTACCAGGGTTCATTAATCCATAGGGGTCTACTATTTCCTTAAATTTTAACTGCTCAGGATCGATAGCTTTTCTGCCCCCCTCTTCAATAATATAGGTGTGAGGATTGGCAATACCCACGCCCTGTTCTTCGTGATAGCGAATAATTTCATTGAGACGTTCTTCTGTGGTGTAGCGGACGAGTTGCAAACCACCAGGAAGTACGGCACCATTGACGCGAAAAAATTCTAAATGCATCATCACTTCATCGCCAAAATGATTGTACATCTGCTCTATAAGTTGCAGACTTTTACCTGCAGGAAACATACTTTGTAAGTAGGTGATTCCAGTGTCTACAGTCTGGGCGTGTAAGGTGGTGTGGTTCCAGGTAAATTCTGCTAAATGTGTACCTTTTGCTGCTTCTTGGGCTGGTTTTTCATAAGTAATCTGGCCGCCGTATTGCTGCACTAAACCGGGTAATAATTCTAAACTCGGTTCGGCAATTATCAAAAATACCGCATGAGTACCTTCGGGAATGTATTGTTGTAAGGCGTGAAAGTATTGGGGAATTGGGGATGCAAAGACGGAAATCAATTTCTTAATCATGCCATCGGCACTGCCAAGTGCATGACCAAACTTTGTTGCCGTCATAAAGTCGTCAAAGGTGACGATGACTTCTGCCCAAGGATAAGCTGGTCCTAGAGGAATTTCCACTTCGGTGATGATGCCGTTAATACCCCAAGCATGATTCACCTTTTGTACATCGTCTCCCCGTAATTCGATCGCACGGGGTTCATCTTCTAAAGTTACCACTCGCAGTGCCAAGATATTACCGCGATCGCGTAACGCTCCATATTGTACCGAGCCAATACCCCCACTCCCCCCAGCAATAAATCCGCCAATTGTGGCTGTGCGGTAAGTCGAAGGTGCCATACGAATTTCCCAACCGATTTCTCGTGTTTTTTTATCTATAGCTGCCAACTTTATCCCGGCTTCTACCCGCGCCACTCCCGGCTTCACCCAAAGAATCTCTTGCATCCGCGTCATATCTAAAATTACGCCACCATGCAACGGTACGCATTGCCCATAATTCCCAGTCCCAGCGCCCCGCACAGTTAAGGGGACGCGGTATTTCGCACAAGCAGCTGCAACTTTTAAAACCTCTGCTTCATTCACGGGACGCACCGCAATATCTCCTACTTTTCCCTCTAATTTCGGTACAAGTACCGGGCTAAAGGTGTGATAATCCTGGGATAATTTTGCCACTTGGGTCGGGTCAGTGATAATTTCTATACCTTCTAAAGAATCAATTAGTGTATTTAAGTTGGTTGTCGTCATAAGTTATTATTTTTTTTCCAAAGGTTTTTGAACTGATTCAAGACAAATATAGGACTACTATTTGATTTTTGAACAGATACGTAGGGTGCGTGATAACGCACCCTACAAATACTTAATGTTGTTCAAAAATCAAACCGGATTCCTATAGTAGTCCTATAGAGTGGTTTCTGACATCGCTGTTCACCAGTGGGGTAGCCCGCAGGAAATAGATCTATTTTCCTCACAAGTTCCTCAAATTCTTTTTCTAACTTCAAAATAGAGATGCTCAACTATTACTTTAATGAGCTTGATAATTCATTGCCTTTTTCATAATACTCCTGTTGTACGCTGGTCGTAATTATCACTAATATTTTTACGATATGTGTCATATACAATCAGCCAGATCGATTGAGAAAAAGGCAGATTCAGCAACACCAAAATTTGAACTTGGAGTTACTTAGGAGCTACAGTTCGTGAATACCATTGTTCAACCTCAAAGAGAATTTAATTTTTTTGATTTCTGGGATAGTTTTTGTAGCTGGATTACTAGCACAGAAAATCGGATTTACATCGGCTGGTTTGGTGTGTTGATGATTCCCACCTTGCTGGCGGCCACCACCTGTTTTATTTTGGCTTTTATTGCCGCTCCCAGTGTAGATATGGATGGCATCCGTGAGCCAATCATGGGTTCACTGATGGATGGTAATAACTTAATTACAGCCGCAGTTGTGCCGACATCCGCCGCTATTGGTTTGCATTTTTATCCTATCTGGGAAGCTGCATCAATGGATGAATGGCTCTACAATGGTGGGCCATATCAGTTGATTGTGCTGCATTTTCTCATTGGTATTTGGTGCTTGTTAGGCCGATTTTGGGAATTGAGTTATCGTTTAGGAATGCGACCCTGGACAGCAATTGCCTATTCTGCACCCGCCATCGCCGCTACTTCCGTTTTGCTAGTTTATCCCATTGGTCAAGGTAGTTTTTCTGATGGTTTACCTTTGGGAATTGCTGGGACTTTCCAGTTTATGTTAGCTTTCCAAGGGGATCATAATATCCTCATGCACCCGTTCCATATGTTGGGTGTAGCAGGTATATTTGGCGGCGCACTGTTGAGTTCTTTGCATGGTTCTTTGGTGACTTCAACGCTAATTCGGAATACCAATGAAAATGAATCAATTAATGCCGGATATAAGTTGAGTCAGCAGAAATTTACCTACAATTATTTGGCAGGACACTATAGTTTCTTGGGACGGTTGTTGATTCCTACCTTTGCTAGCAAAAATCATCGCGGGTTCCATTTTTTATTAGCAGCATTGCCAACGGTAGGTATTTGGTTTGCAGCGATGGGTGTATGTTCGATGGCATTTAATATCAATGGCTTGAACTTTAATCATTCCATCTTAGATAGTCGAGGTGAAGTAATTAGAACCAACGCTGATATACTGAATCGTGCCAATCTTGGTATAAGTGCAATGCACGCTCCTAATGTCCATAATTTTCCTTTGGTTCTGTCTAGTGGTCAATCTATTCCAGTTAGTTAAAGATTGCAGATCTCGATTTTTATAGTTGTTTTCAACCTGCCTGTAATTCTGGAATGATTCTAAGGGCAGGTTTTTGTTATCTTCAGTTAAAGCAGAAGTCATAATTCATGAATAAAACAATTTTAATACCTGGCTTTGGGACTTAGTTTATGTGCTTAATTAACTGGGAATATGCTGTAGTAGCTAAACTTAAATCAAACCAAAGGTAACATAATTTCAAATTCAGTCCCCATACCTGGTTGGGAACGTAAATTGAATTTACCTCCATGTTTCACGGTTATAATTCGATAACTTACTGCTAAGCTAGTCTCTTTACCATTTTTTGTTTCCCAAGAAAAAGACTCCATAATTTGCTGTAGCAATTCTTGTGACATTCCAGGGCCATTGTCAGTAATGCGAATTAATATCCAACGAGAATCTGGTGCATTTGGTTTACTTGGTTTCTGTGAAATAACTTCTGTACTAATCTTGATTCGGGGTTTTTGAAGAGTTTTTGTATCTTCTAGATACAACTGCTGTCGCACTGCTTCATTGAGTAAGGTATCCACAGCTTCGCTTAAAATATTTATTAAAACCTGATTTAACTGTCCCATAAAGCAATACACTGGTGGCAGTTGTCCATAAGATTTGATGATTTCAATTTCTCCTTGAATCCGGCTATTAATTAATAAAATAAGATTATCGATACAGGCATGTAAATCTACAGGTTTGGGATAAAGTTCATCGAGATGACAAAAGTTTTGCAAACTGGTGACAAGCCTTTTTAATCTTTCGGCTCCAGTCCGGATACTTGCAAGCGATCGCAATAAATCTTGTTCTAAAAAATCAAATTCAATTTCTTCTTTGATTTGGTTAATCGTCTGGGAAGCTGATGGCAATTCTCGATCGTAAGCCGCTATTAATTTGAGTAAGTCTTGGCTGTAAGTTGAGACGTAAGTTATGTTGCCCCAAATAAAACCCACGGGGTCTAAAATTTCGTGTACTACCCCATCCACTAAACGCCCCAGATTCGCCATTTTATCATTTTGAATCATTTGGGCTTGGCTGCGTTCATATCGCACGAAATTTTTGATGCCGCGAATTTGCCAAGAAATAAAATTTAATTCTTGCACATCTAATAATCTGTGATCGCCAGCAGCAGTTTGCACTACAATTGGCTCTGATAATAATTCTGGCGATCGCTTTAAGCTCAGTTGCATCGCAATTAAAATCAATGTCGTCTCCGCAAGCAGCAAAATCGGTGTCCGTGCATACCCGTAGAGAACGCCTAATGGTTGCTGAACAAACAACTCTTGCCCATAGGGGCGAATTAAAAATTCTAACAGTCGTCGCCGCGAAATCATTCCTACGAACTTTCCCTGTTCTACCAAAATTACTCCTGGTAGCAGGGGATATTTTTCTAAAAAACTAGCCACTTCCGTACCAGTGCAGTTAATTTCCACCGAGAAGTTGTACATTGGTAGTTCTTGGAGGGTTGAATCTAAACTGAGATTGCGATCGCTACCCTCAGACAAAAATGGCGGTGAGATTTGACGACAACTGAATTCTTCTGGCACTAGACACCCTGATTTTGACAAAGACAAGTCAACAATAAGCTAATATCTTAACCTCTGTCATTAATCAAAAGGGAGTGGGGAGATGGGGAGAGGTAAAGATGGGGGGACATCCCAAAGCAAGAGAAATTGAGGATAAGGGGAAAGACTTGTTACAAGTTGTCTTTTTGTCTGTTTGTCCTCTCATCTCTTTGAAGTTCTAATCTAAGGAAACCCGAAGTTTTGACTTCTCTGCTCAACTCCCCATTGTTATCTGCTAGAATTTGCTCTTGCCTTTTTAAAGTTTTTGTAGTAAAAAGTCAACCAAAGCTCAAATGATATTTTGCCAAAACTAGCTATAGCTATTGGCTACTAGTCATTGGGCATGGGGCATTAACAAAGGACAAAGAGCGATCCCCAAATGTTGAATAACTGTAAATCCTTGATGAAAATATAGCCCAGCTAATATCTGATCGCTAGAAAATACTGTAAGTATAAACATAGGGAAATTTCAAATCATCCATGCAGGTACTTGCCCCCTAGAATCGGAACAATTTCTGAACTTAGACAATCTTACGAATGGTCATCATCAGTAAATGCACTCAGATAAATATCACTATCTCCTTTGAATCAAAGGTTTGCAGCGCTTAAACGTTACTTAAAACCGCAGGGTAGCTTGTTATTGAAATGATGTTTAATTTTTCCGAACTGCTTTTGATCCCCATTTCGATAGAATTACTAGGCAGAACCCTAAAACTCAAAACCGCTTTTGACAGCGACGCCCATGAATCAACTCAACAATGGTTTTACGCTATTTCTAAGTCTGCTAGTCGAGGCGATGCCTTTTTTGCTTCTTGGGGTTTTATTCTCCAGTTTGCTACTGTTTTTCGTTGATGAGCGCAAATTAGTCGAAAAAATGCCCAAAAATCCGCTGCTGGGTGCTTTAGTTGGCAGTATGATCGGCTTTTTATTTCCGGTGTGTGAGTGCGGGAATGTACCGGTAGCGCGGCGGTTCCTAATTCAAGGAGTACCCACACCAGTAGCAATTGGTTTTTTGCTAGCAGCACCAACAATTAACCCAGTGGTAATTTGGGCAACTTGGACAGCCTTTCGAGATCAGCCAGAAATAGTAGTGTTACGGGTTGTATTTTCCCTATCAATTGCCACAATTGTCGGCTTTGTTTTCAGTTTTCAAAAGGACTTAAATCCTATAGTCCAACCTGCGATCGCTCGGTACATGAAATTTAATCCTCCCGCGCCACCTGAAACCAAACGGCGTGGTAATCTAAGCCGAGCACAACAGGAATCAACAGTACCGAATATCTTGCAATCAGGGACTTATATTTTAGGAGGAAAAGCAGGTATACCGATGCGGATAGATGGAAATTTAGTACCGCCTACCATCGTCTCCACTCCCAATAAACCCCTTGCAGATAAACTGCGTCTAGTGATAGATAACAGCATTCAAGAATTGCGAGAATTAGGCGGAGTCATGGTTTTAGGAAGTGCGATCGCCGCTGCTATTCAAGTCCTAGCCCCCCGTGAATTAATTCTCAGTTTGGGCGCTGGCCCCATTAGTTCAATTGTGGTAATGTTGATATTAGCAGCAGTAGTATCAATTTGTTCTACAGTTGATTCTTTCTTTGCCCTATCTTTTGCTTCAACTTTTAGCAGTGGTTCATTACTAGCATTTCTAGTGTTTGGCCCAATGATTGACATCAAAAGTGTTGGTTTGATGTTATCGATTTTTAAGCCGAAAACCATCTTTTACTTATTTGCTTTAGCTGGACAATTAACATTTTTGTTCACACTTTTCCTAAATTTGCACGTCTTTTAAAAATTATTTGTCATTTGTCATTTGTCCTTTGCGAATAACCAATAGACCTCTTGCATAAATATTTTTTTGTTTCACGCAGAGGCGCAGAGTCGCAGAGAAGAGAACGCAAAGAAAGACTTTTGCAAGAGGTCTAATGACCAATGACAAATGACCAATGACAAATGACCAATAACCAATGCCCAATGACTAATGGCTAAAAAAAATTCCAAACCTAAAATTCTAAATCTCTTACTTCCTTGGCTGGATGCCCTAGCAATTACAACTTGGGGCATTTTGATGTTGAGATATTGGCTAACTCAAAAGCTGAACTTATTGATTCATCCAAATTATTTTTGGTTGGTGATTTTGTGTGGTTTCAGCTTAATTATTATTGGTTTCTTTAAAATACTGGAACTATGGCAGCGGCGTCGCCGTGATGTCATACCAAACACCCAGCATATTAGTTTATTTCCCCCTGGTTGGGGTAGTGCATTATTATTGATTGCAGCAATTTTGGGTTTCATCATTACACCCCAAGTTTTTGCTAGTGACAAAGCACTGCAAAGAGGTGTGACAGCTGATTTGTTGGGAACCACACGCGTTAAGCCTCAGTCGTTTCGGGTAACTGTTCGTCCAGAGGAGCGATCGCTTGTAAACTGGGTACGCACCCTAAATGTCTATCCAGAACCAGATAAATATACAGGACAAAAAGTCAAAGTTAAAGGATTTGTGATCCACCCACCAGATTTAGGAAAAGAGTATTTATTTTTAGCAAAATTTGTCTTAACTTGCTGTGCAGCAGATGCTTATCCTGTGGGATTGCCCGTCAAATTACCAGACAATCGCGATCGATACTCTCCCGATACCTGGTTGCAAGTAGAAGGGAAAATGGTTACAGAAACTTTCGCAGGTAAACGCCAACTCACTATTGCTGCAACCTCTCTCAAAAAGATTCCCCAACCAAAGAATCCTTATAGTGATGATGATAGTGATGATGGTTAGTCACAGTCAATAGTTATAAGAAACGGCTCTTGACTAATGACTAACAACTAATGACCAATGACTAATGACTAAATCTAAAGTTTTTATCCAACCACTAGATCGAATAGCGATCGCACTCATGCTACTCCTAAGTGTGCTGATCGGGTTGATCATGTTGAAAGGTGATGTGGTAACATCTCGTGTCCGAGATTTTACTTGGCAAAATCAACAAATTGGTGCAGAAGATAACTCATTTGCTCTCACCTTTAGCCGCCCAATGGATACGAAAAGCGTAGAGGATAACTTGAAAATCGATCCACCTCTAGCAGGTAAATTCAGTTGGGCAGGGCGGCGAATGTTTTATACACTGCTCACACCAGCACCCTATGGCACAAATTATAAAGTGCAGTTACAGGGAGCCAAAGATAAGTTTGCTGAACAAGAAGGCAAAAATCAGACAATCCAGCCCTTTGTCGGTAGCTTTCGCACACGCGATCGCGTCATTCTTTACATAGGAACCGAACAAGAAGAACAAGGCAGGTTAATTCTTTACAACTTAACCGAAGAGCAAAAAAGGATACTCACCCCCAAAGACTTGATAGCAATGGACTTTGAGTCATTTCCAGATGGGGAGAAAATTTTATTTTCAGCTCGTACCACCAAAAATCAAGACTTACTTTCAGCCCAACTGTACACAGTGACAACCGGCGTTTCTGGTAAATCTGGACGAGAAGTAGAACCAGGAGGGAGAGTTGACCTGATTTTAGATAGCAAAGATTATCAAAACCTCAAATTTGATTTATCGCCCGATGGACAGACTATTGTCATCCAGCGGGGAAACAAAGCTAATCCCGGTGACTTTGGACTCTGGTTTATGCCAGCAACCAGTGACGTTTCGGGAGAAAAACCCACCCCTAAACGCTTGCAAAGTCAACCAGGGGGAGATTTTATGATTACCCCAGATAGTAAAGCCGTAGCAGTTGCCCAAGGACAGGGAGCAGCGATTTTACCACTGCAAGGAGATGCCAGTAAACCCCTAGATTTTCTGCCGCAGTTTGGCTTGGTACAGGCTTTCTCCAAAGATGGTTCTCAAGCAGCAATGGTAAAATTTAATACAGATTACACGCGAGATTTGTTTTTAGTTACAAATCAAGGCGTGCAGAAACAATTAGTAAAAACAACAGGTTCAATAGTCAACTGTCAATTTGACACCGCCTCACCTACCCTCTACTGCTTATTGACACAGCTAATATCCAAGGAACAATATATAGAACAACCTTATGTAGTGGCAATTGACCTGAAAACCGGGCAACAAAAACCACTGTTGTTACTTCCTCCCGAACAGCGAAATGTGCAAATGAGTTTATCTGCTGACGGATTGGGCTTGTTATTTGACCAAGTAGTACCGCAGACAAACCCGCCGACATCATTATCTACAAACACTTTGAAAACTGATGACGGAGATGCGATCGCTACCAGTAGCCTGTGGTTAATGCCCCTATTGCCCATCGCCGACGCTGCAACTGTCGAAATTAGACCAGAACAACTCCCTTTAGCCGGATTTCGTCCCCGGTGGCTACCTTGATAGGAACTTAGGGGCAGGGGGAGCAGGGGGAGCAGGGGAGGCAGGGGAAGAATAATAACTCTTAACTCCTAACTCCTAACGAGCTAAACGCCCCGCTACCGCTAACAGCACTACTTAATGCCCAATTCCGATTTCTTTTTACATTAATTGATAATTTGCCCAAGAATCGTAGGTTGGGTTGAGGAACGAAACCCAACATTTTTCGTTGTTTGTTGGGTTTCACTTCGTACCCCTACTCTTAAGCAAGCAACAACCCAACCTTGTATCTTAGAAGATCCAACCTATTGCAGATTCTTAAAATATGCACAAAGTCAAGTTTTAATATCACCAATTTCCAGATATTTTCGATAAGGATATCAAATACAATTCAAATAAAATATTTGTTTATATTAAAACTGTAGTAAGTAGCAACCTTTAATAATTTCAATTATTTTCTATGGAGAAAAATAGCTATAAATTTTGAAAGCTTTGTACTGCAAGCCCAGCGAGAATTTTAATTTAATCCGGTTAAGTAATCGCAATTTTTTATTTAAAAAAAGAATATCTATTTTAAGAAAAATAGTGTATTTATCAACAATTTACTAGCGTTTTAAAAAGTATATTTGGGGTATGATGCTCACAAGTAGATTAACAAAAATATTTACAGTCATTGCGAGTGGAGCAAACCAATCCTAGACCTTGCAATTTCCGTTCTGCGCGAATGGCGAAGACGAACATTACGCTTCGTTCAATTCTCAATGACATTGTGTAACTAATGTTGATCTACTCAAAAGCTAACTACCTCAGGAATAAACCAATGTTCAACAACCAATTTCAAAGCCTTAGCTCAATTAATGGCGTAGAAGACATTTCCCAAGAAAACGCTGCTGCTTGTTCTGGTGGAAGAATCATTTTATATGATGAACGAAATCAGAGAGGGGTATCAGTTTCCTTCCCAGGAGGATCTGTTGCAAATCTAGCCAGCTTCGGTTTCAACAATAAAGCCTCATCTATCGAAGTTACAAATGCTCAGACATGGCGCTTGTGGACGAATGTCAATTTCGGAGGTAATTCCATAAATTACGGTCAAGGAAACTTTAATCTATTTGGAGTATTTAATGACAGCATTTCGTCTTTATCACGCGTTCGTTAAGCAGTTGCACAGTAACTGGCGTCTTAATTCCTAAATTTTAGGAGCTAGTAATTAGGGATAATAAAAATCCTCAATCCCTTATCATAAGTCAGCAAGATTCTTCGCTGATAGATTTATAGAGGGCGAGGTTTGCCTTGCCCTCTTCCCGTAAGAAAAATAAAGCAATTAAAAAGATCAGTCAATTACTCAAGCTTTTCCATAGCTAAACTATATTCTCTGCTTTCAAATTCAGAAGGAATTAAATTTGTTTTACCCCCATTACCTGATTGTTTGCTTTAATATTAGTACTCTAATATGAGATACCAAGTTGTTTTGCAACACAGTGAGGAAGACTGCGGCGCTGCTTGCCTTGCTGCTGTTGCCAAACATTACGGACGCACTTTTGCTTTGCATCGAATTAGGGAAGCAGTTGGAACTGGAGCGAGGGGAACTACTCTGTTGGGTTTAAATCGAGGAGCAGAAGCCTTGGGATTTAATACCCGCCTTGCCAAAGCTAATTCGCAATTTATCGAGCAATTGCATCAAGCTCCTTTACCAGCCATCATTCACTGGAAAGGCTACCATTGGGTGCTTTTGTATGGGCGAAAAGGGAGTAAGTATGTGGTTGGTGACCCTGCTGTTGGCATCCGCTACATCACTCTTGAGGAGTTAATGGCAGGTTGGAGCAATGGCGTTATGCTACTCCTCATACCAGACGAGAGCCGTTTTAACGAACAACAGGACGATAAAATCGGTGGAATTGGCCGCTATTTGGTGCGCGTTTGGCCTTATCGCTTCTTGATACTCCAGGCAATTGCCATCAACTTCGTTATTGGACTGCTTTCTTTAGCCTCGCCCTTGATGATGCAACTGCTTACCGACGACGTACTCGTGCGCGGAGATAATCAGCTGCTCACGGTAGTCGCAATTGGGGTGATTGTGATGAATCTCATTAGAAATGTAATTGGATTAGTACAATCTCACCTCATCGGTCACTTCGGTCAACGATTGCAATTAGGATTAATTCTAGAATACGGGCGAAAACTCCTGCACTTACCTCTGGAGTACTTTGAAGGGCGTCGTAGTGGGGAAGTAACAAGCCGTATTGCCGATGTCAATGCCATTAATCAGCTGGTTTCTCAAATTGTCCTTGGTTTACCTAGCCAATTTTTTATTGCCCTAGTTTCTTTGGGCATGATGCTGTTCTACAGTTGGCAATTAACTCTGGCTTCCTTCTTTGCTTTTGTGGTAGTCACAGCACTCAACCTGCTTTTTTTACCAGCTTTGCGTCAAAAAACCCGCAGCCATATTGTCTTGGGCACAGAAAACCAGGGCTTTCTAGTGGAAACATTTCGTGGTGTCCAGGTTTTGAAAACAACTCAAGCTACCCCCCAAGCTTGGCAAGAGTATCAAAGGAATTATGGTCGCCTTGCCAACTTGAGTTGGAGTACGATGAAGCTAGAGCTTTACAGTGGCACTCTCACCGACTTCATATCTAGCCTGACGAATATTGCCTTACTGTGGCTAGGCAGTAACTTGGTGATTAATCAGACTTTAAGTATCGGACAGTTGCTAGCTTTTGGTGGGATGAGTAGCAACTTTTTGGGCTTTTTGAGTTCCGCAATTGGTTTAGCTGATGAGTTTATCACTGCCCAGATTGTTATCCAACGTTTGACAGAAGTCATCGACGCCACTCCAGAAGATGAAAATGACTTCAAAAAACCTGTGGTCGATATTCCTAGCAATGCAGACATCACCTGTACTAACCTGAATTTCCATCACGCAGGTAGAGTTGACTTGCTATCTGATTTTTCCTTGATTATCCCTGGTGGGAAAGTCGTTGCTTTAATTGGTAAATCAGGCTGTGGCAAAAGCACTCTAGCCAAACAGATGACTGGTTTATATAAGATCCAGTCTGGTAATATCCGTTATGGTCTATATAACCAGCAAGACCTTTCTCTGGAATGTTTACGGCAACAAGTGGTGCTAGTGCCTCAAGAACCGCATTTCTGGAGTCGTTCAATCATTGAGAATTTCCGCTTCAGCTATCCCCAGGTAAGTTTTGAAGAAATTGTGAAAGCTTGCTCTATTGCTGGTGCAGATGAATTTATTAGTAAACTTCCTGACAAATATCAAACTGTTTTAGGAGAATTTGGTGCAAATCTTTCTGGTGGTCAAAAGCAAAGATTAGCTATTGCCAGGGCAATAGTTAGCGATCCACCAATACTCATTTTAGATGAATCTACAGGCGCTCTTGACCCGGTGAGTGAGAGCCTTGTATTAGATAAACTGCTGTACTACCGCCGGGGCAAAACCACAATTTTGATTAGCCACCGTCCCAAAGTCATCCGGCGAGCTGATTGGATTGTGCTACTCGACGAAGGGCGTTTAAAAATCTCTGGCTCACCAGAGGAGCTATGCCAGATTCAGGGTGAACATTTAGATTTTCTAGAAGATATTCTCCCAGCAAACAATGGTTGGGTATCGTCCTTGGTCAATAATCATTAAATTATTCTTCCCCATTTAGCCCTTTATGGTGAGCTACTCCAACTTTGATTTTCTACCTCCGGTTCAAGAAAACGAATTTCTGCCACCAATTAGTCGTTGGACAACATTCGGTGGACTGTTTATTCTCTGCGTCTTGGGGTTAGCTATCCCTGTAGCCTCCGTTGCCAAATATAAGGTTACTGTCAAAGGTAATGCTGTTATTCGTCCTGCTGGTGAATTGCGAATTGTTCAGGGTGCAACAGAAGGTCGAGTGATGCACATTTTTGTTCAAGAAAATCAAGTTATCAAAAAAGGAGATGCGATCGCTACCATTGACGACTCTCGTTTGCAAACGAAAAAAAGCCAACTACAAAACAACATCCAGCAAGCCAAATTACAACTCGTTCAAATCAACGCCCAAATTGATGCCACAGATAGCCAAATCAAAGCCGAAACTGACCGCAGTAACCGTGTAATTGCCGCAGCTACAGCTCAATTGAGCGGCCGCGATCGCGAATATCGTGACAAGCAAATTACCACTCTTGCAGAACGCCAAGAAGCTGATGCCAATATTAAGATAGCTCAGGAAGAGTTGCACGCAGGCCAAGCGCAGTTAAAGTCAGCGCAAGCCAACTTGAAAGCGACAACAGCCGCATTTTTAGCAGCTAAGTCAAAGGAGAGCCGATACCAGAGTACGGCAAAAATTGGAGCGCTTTCTCAAGATCAATTGGAGGAAACACAACTAGCTGCTAGGCAACAAGAACAAGCTGTTGAAGTCCAAAAAGCAGATATTGAAGTCCAAATAAAAACAATTGAGCGGCTAAAACTTGCAGTTATAGCAACCGTCGCTAGACGACAACGCACCATTGCTGCTCTCAATCCGAGTAATGCAGAAGTAAAAAGCGCTCAAGAACGCATTGCCGAAGAAAAAGCCGCTTTGGAAGCCAACAAAGCTAACTTCGACAAACAACGCCAATCTCTGATTCAGCAACGCATTGAAATTCAAAAACAGCTAGAGCAAGACAATAGCGAACTCAAACAAGTAGAAATTGACCTCAGCCAGACTACTATTGCCGCCACAGCAGACGGTATCATCCTCAAACTAAATTTGCGAAACCCTGGCCAAACAATACGTGCTGGCGAGGAACTTGTCCAAATTGTTCCCAGTAATGCCCCTTTAGTCGCAAAGGCAGCAGTGGCATCTGAGGATAAAAGTAAGCTGAAAATCAGTCAAAAGGTGATTTTGCGGATTAAAGCTTGCCCCTATCCAGACTACGGTACTCTCAAAGGTAAAGTTAAGGCAATTTCCCCAGATGCGATCGCTCCTCAAACAAACGATCCGGCATCTGCTATAACTACCAGCCCGAAAGCAACTGCGGTTGGCAGCTTCTATGATGTCACGATTGAGCCAGAAAGTAACCAGCTAGGTACGGACAAAAAGCAGTGTCCCATTGAATTAGGGATGGATGGCACCGCTGATATTATTTCTCGAGAAGAGACTGTACTTCAATTCTTTCTGAGAAAAGCAAGGCTGATCGCAGATTTGTGATCTCCACATCGTCCATTAAAAGCAATAAAACTGTTCCAAACTATTTTGAATAAATTTTCACCAGTAAATCTATGAAAGCTACAAATTTAGTGTTACTCATTTCCAATATTTTAGGAAGTTTTCTACTTTCGTTCACTTCAGCTAATGCTGTTATTTTAGTAGAACCAATTGTTACCACACGTAACGAAAATTTTCCTGACGGAGAGGGATTTGGAGACTATTTACGACCTGTAAATGATATATTACTCAGAAATGCCCCTGACGCAGGTAATCTACAAAATTTATTAAACGATACAGGCTACACAATAAATAAATTATCTTTGTTATTGTTGCCAGAATTTGATTTTCTTGAAGAAGAAGTAGTTTGGGGAGATGTCAATGGAGACGGAGAAATTGGTTTATCTAACATTTTTAGTAATATCACCATCGCTTTTGATTTCATTCTGGCAGATATCCCTTTTCCTCGGTTAGATTTAACTGATGGAACAATCCCAGACGGGAATCGTTTTACCCTCCAGTTTATTAGTAGTCCAGACTTAACTCCTCTAGATCCTTTAGAATACGGTCCTCTGGTAACAGGAGTTTTTTACGACGGTTTCAAATCTGTTCCCGAACCCTCTAATATTCTTGGTTTTACCCTGATAATAGCGCTCGGTCTTTGGTTAAGAAACAGCAAGTTAACGTGAATTCGACAGATTCTCAAGAACCCCGCTTCCATTCCTCTCCCCGACGCGGGGAGAGGCTTAAAAAGCCTATTATTTCCTATCAGGATTGAGATTTTTTGCCCCTTCTCTTGTAGGGAAAAAGTTGGGGTTAGGTTCCGTCGAACTCACATTGAAATTAGGACTCAGTACTGTGGGGTACACGGCAACTTACGCTACAGGAGATTTACCATCTTGGGCGATTGGTGTAAGCTTGTTAAGCCGTACCTCAACATTTCCCAAAGCCTTCGCTGTGCATGAATAATTTGTTTTTCAAAAAGTGGAGTTCCTGCTTCAAGCAGGTGTACGCGCATACCCTTTTGAGTTAATGATTTTGCAGCCCAACCACCAGTCGCGCCTGAGCCGATAATAACAGCATCATAGACTTCCTGCTTTTTCATACACAGGACTTACCCAAAAAATAGCCCAAACCCTAATTTCCAGGTAGGGGCAATTCATGAATTGCCCCTACCGCATGTAGTTTTGCGTAAGTCCTAATACAGTTAAAGCCCGTCCATATGGTCAATTCTCAGTGCTTTTTACATCAATTGGTAATTTGCCCAAGCTTCCCAAAAAATATAAATTGATAGTATTCCTAAGAAGATACGCAGGACTAAACTTACAGTAGAATCTGGTAATTTTGGCAATGTACGAGTACTCAGTTGAACGCCTAAAAGACCTCCGAATCCCAAAATTAGACCTTGAATAAACAGAATATTTCCATCTAATGTGTGCCCTGTACAAGCAGCTAAAGCAGTGATCACAATCACGCCTAAACTAGTCTGAATTGCTACTTTAATTTCTTCTCCTAAGAGTAACATTTGCAGTGGCACCATAATCGTACCGCCACCTAAGCCAAATAAACCTGCTAAAATTCCTGCTGCTCCTCCAGTACCAATTTTAGAAACCAATGGGTTAAATATTGGTGCTGTATCCTCTTTTATCTTTAAGGATAGTTCCTTGCGAAGCTCAATTAAATAGATATTAACAAGTAGTATGATGCCAAATGTAAAAAGTATTACGTAGGATGGTATTTTATTAGCGAAATATACGCCTATTCCGGTAGTTAAAAAAGCCGGAATTCCTAAGTAAAATACTCGTTTAAAGTCAAAATAACCCATCCACCAATTCTGTAAACTTCCAGAAATTGAGGTAATTACAATAGCAAGGCTACTAGTAGCGATCGCCTGAACGGGAGTATAACCTAGTGTGATTAAAAGAGGAATTGTGATAATACCGCCACCGATTCCTAAAAGTCCGGCTATAACTCCAGATATTAAACCCCCAGCCATTAAAATCAACCAACTAAAATCATTCATAAAATAGATCTTTTTGTAGAAAACTGATATTGGTGAATGGGGAATGGGGCATTGGGCATTGGGCATTGGAAGAAGCAGAGGGGTGGAGGGGCAGAGGGGAAAGAGTCCTGGAACTAATCCTGAAGCTCCTGAAGCTCCTCTGCCCCCCATCCCCCCACCTCCCCATCTCCCCACCTCCCTATCTTCCCACCTCCCCATCTCCCCACTCACCTTACTCTCACCGGATGACTAACAACGCCTCCATACAGCAACCCAGAATCATTCCACGGAACTGTACTCGGTTGTGTGTTACCTAAATTATCAGTAGCACGAGCTTGCAGAAAATATTCGCCAGGAAGTGGGTTCCATTCAATGTCCCAGCGTACCCATGCAAATGGAAAATTTGGTTCTCTTAGTCGTGCAAATTGCCAAGTTTTACCACCATCTAGGCTGACTTCCACACGTACAATTTTTCCTTTCCCAGACCAAGAACGTCCACGCAGTAAGTAGCTTCCGGCAGAAAGTGTAGCTGGCCAAGCCAATTCAAAGGCGCTCTTAACATTTTGATACGTAATCAGCTTACCTTTATAAGGAGCGATCGCTGGGTAGTCTGCACCAACCAAGACCATTTGCTCTGTCACCCACGGAGTGTATATCGGCATTTCAGAAACTTCAATCCGCTCAATCCATTTAACGTTGGCGTTTCCTCCCCAACCAGGGAATAAGACACGGCATGGCTGACCATGATCTGGAGGCAATGGTTCTCCATTCATTGCATACACAACGAGGGAGTTATCTGCTAATGCTTTGGTAATCGGAACTACACTGCTAAACTTGGACTTCTTGGCATCTTTTGAATCTAGTGAATCCAAATCTGCGCCCTCAACGAGTACATCTTTTGCCGTAGATTTGAGTCCAGCTCGCTCTAATAATAATCCGAGTGGTATACCAGTCCACTCAGCCACACCAATAGCCCCAAGCCTCCACCGCGTTCCAGATAGTGGGGTGTTGTAAGCTTCTTCAAAGAAGCGCCGACCATTGGCAGCACACTCAATGGCGCAAGTGACCGAGATGGATGGCATGGCAATGATTTCATCGTAAGTGAACTCACAAGGGGTAGAAACGCCAGTTCCCTGAATCTGCAAGCGCCATGTAGATGGGTCAAAGGGAGGAGGGGTACTGCGGTTGTGAACATAAAACCAATCGTTTGGTACTATGTAGCCACGCCCATACATCGCTTCCCAGTTCATCTCTAATGTGCCTTTGCTGTGAGAAATATACCCTGGTGGTAATGGCTTAAGTATTTTACTTGCTTTGGTTTTAACACCTGCCTGACCATAAGCAGGGGCAGGTTTAGCTAACCCCCCAATGGCTGATGCGCCAACCATAGTGCTTAGTATTTGCAGAAACCGCTGGCGCGAAATACCTGCATCTGTGCTTTTTTGCCAAATGTACTCTTCAATCCGTGCTTTTAGATAATCCTCCTGGTCATTTGTCATTTGTCATTTGTCCTTTGTCATTTGTCATTGGTCATTTGTTGATGATTAGACTTCTTGCAAAAGTCCTAGGACTTACGCATTGACATAAAAGCAAAAATGGCAGATAGAGTTTTCAAAGCTTTTATCTAGGTTTTTCAATCATATTTTGGCGATCGCCAGTAATCAAAAGCAACCTCCAAAAGCCTGGAACAACGTATTTACGTTGATACACAAAATAGTTCTTTTGTACAGTGCGTAAGTCCTAAGTCCTTATTTTTACCTTATTCTTTGCGCGGCAGTCGCTCATGGGGGAAACCCCCAAGACCGCGCTGCCTCGCCTTTGCGCCTTTGCGTGAGATAAAAACTTATTTATGCAAGAAGTCTATTAAAGACCAATGCCCCATGCCCCATGCCCTAAAAAGACTATCTGTCTGTCACTGTCCAAACACCAGTAATTTCATCTTGTGTGTAGTTGGGCAAATAGTAATCAAATCCGTTTTTAGCTATTTGAGCGATCGCATTAATCAAGCGATCGCAATCTTCCAATGTATTATATACAGCAAAACTAGCTCGGATAATACTAGGAATGTTGCGGGTAATTCCTGTTTCTACTTCCTTGGCAATCTCAAGGTCTTGCTCGTCTGAAATATTCTTGAGTTTGCGAATGTATTCGTATGTGCAGAAAGCCCCAGCCCTAACCCCAATGCCATATTCTTGTGCTAGAATCTCTGCTACTAAACGTCCGTCAAACCCATCTATATCAAAGGGAATGACATGGGCTAAATTATCTCCTGGAATATATACTTTCACACCAGGAATATTCTGAAGCCGTGTAAATGTAAACTCAACTAGTGGGTGTTCGTACTGAGTAATGCGTGAGCGTCCCAGTGCTTCAATAATTTGAATTGATTTCGCAATGGCGATCGCACCCATTGCGTTTGGTGTTCCAGGATCGTGGGCACGTTCTGTATAAAAACGTTTTATTTCTAGGTTTCTCGTGATATAAGGCAGGTTTCCACCACCGATTTGATAAGGGTAAGAGCTATCAAAAAATTCCTTAGGCCCCAACAAAACCCCGGTTCCATAAGGTGCATACATTTTGTGTCCAGAGAAAGCCACAAAATCTAAATGACATGGGTCATCATCAGGACGCATGTCTACTCGTTCATGTTGAATTAATTGACACACATCCGCGAACATCTTTGCACCATACCGATGTGCTAAAGCTGCAATTTCGTAAATCGGAGGTCTGTAACCTGTAATTGTCGAAGCACCTGTAATGGTCAGTAATTTAATTTGCTCACCTTTGGGGCGATTTTGATGTGCTTTGAAGATATTTTCAATTTCACTCAAACTGACACTTCCATCTGGCTTGGTTCTGTACTGCACAAATTCGTCTCTAGTTATCCAAGGCAACAGATTTGATGAATGTTCGATATCAGAAACTAAAATTTTCCCAGGTTTTTTTGCCCAAAGTGTAGCGGCTCCATTAATTGCTTCTGTTGTATTTTTCGCAAAGATTACATAGTTCTGTGAAGACGATCCCACAAAGTCCCGAATCATGTTCCGACTAGCGTCATACTCTTGTGTAGTGATGACGGACTTTTGCCCAGAACCTCGATGCACGCTCCCATAAGTGTCAAGCATTTCGTCTACATATTGCTTGACACTTGCAAAGGGAGTAGTTGTAGCTCCATTATCCAAATTTACGTACTTTACATCGTTTCCATTCAAAGTTTTCACGATAAAGGACAGAGACTCATCTGTGAATAACGGCTTGATTTCTTTGTCCCAAAAACTATCAATATTTTCTGGAAATAGCGGCAAGTGAGGATTTATTTGCTTGATTTTTGCATTGAATGTGAACGTATTAGTCATTTTTAGCACCCTGATTTTAAATTTTTTATTTTTTCACAAACCCAACAACACAAAGCTTTCTTTCGCAGAATAACTAGATGATTTTTTAGAAAATTGAGTATTTTAATTTACTGCCTTATTGATGCTATTCTCCGTGTTTACAATTATTGTTTAATAAATAATTAAAAATTGTAATCAGTATAAATATTTAATTAAATAAGATTTTGCTTAGTTTTTTATACTTTGTAAAAAATGCTTAAAAGTAGTTAAGTATACTTGAGTGAATTTTCGTGTAGTTATTAAATAAACTTCATAAATTTCAGGCAAGTTAATACAAAAATCTTCTGACTAACTAAGGGTAGAATTCTTGCCAGGAATATGTTTCTCGCTAAAAAACCTTGTGGTAAGTGGAGATCGATCTTAAAAAAGTTTTACTATATTAGTTATAAAAGTTATTACTTTAACATAACGCGAAAGTCCCTACCTTCAGCGAAGCAAGGTAGGGATGGATAGCGGGTTACGACGATTGCATCTTTGACCATCATCAACCGTAGGTTGATAAAGGAAAAGATGTATGAGGAGTAA